>Ga0307517_10009199_pt1 | contig 14051 bp, 11 predicted proteins | sample 23_EM_MG_FD_194515 | JGI IMG/M metagenome (GOLD analysis project Ga0307517, IMG submission 194515) | Populus trichocarpa ectomycorrhiza microbial communities from riparian zone in the Pacific Northwest, United States - 23_EM | ecosystem: Host-associated > Plants > Roots > Unclassified | place...
ATTAGATCCTTTTAGATTAAATTCGTGATGACTATTTGTAGTATAGAATACAAACTCATGACTATGCATGTATATTTTAAATGCAAACTTCTAATCATGCAAACATAATATTATAAGTTTATGTAAGATTCACTTTTAAATAAAATGTTGATTGTTGTTGATGTATGGATAATATATTGATGATGTGAAGGGAACATGTTCGCCGATTACCGACACGATGTGTGTCAAGTACAAAAAAAAAAAATTACTGTTGTTTTGGGCTTGTAAAAACCGGGCTGTTACATCCTCGACCTGCTTTCTCCACATTTTCAGCCTTTATTTTATTATTTTATTTTTATTTTGGAAGAAAGAAAGCAAATTTGGGGAATAACCCAACAATGAGTTGTGGCAGTTTACACCGATGGAGAAAAAATAGAAGACTCAGCACAGTAGTAAAGCAAGCATGATCATATTTAATTGGGTTCCCATGAAATTCAATTTCCAATTTAGTAATGAATTTTGGTTGATTTTGTTAAAAAAACCTAATAAAAAAAGATTAATTAAAAATCCTAAAAAATAAACTCAATGACAAATTTTAAAGCTCAGTTCAAATAGGCCCATTTAAAAATAAAAAAAAATCTCATTTAATAAGTATTAGGTTTTCTTATTTTTAATGCTGAAAAACCAACCTTAACCAAACTGGTTCGGTTTGAACCAGTTTTCAGTTCGGTCTAGGTCATATTATAAAGGAATAACAACTCCCAGTTTGGTTGGATTTATGGGCCTAAACTGAATTGGACTGGACCGTGAACACTCTGACGTCTTACACACCATAGAAAGCTCAATAAACCAATTTCTAACCCTAAAAAACTTATAAATCAATAAAAAAAACAAATTAAATTGATCATCAATCCAAAGTCAGGACTTATTTCGACAATGTAAACACAAAGTATCACATAAACTAAAAGGAATTATTGGGTTTTAAACCAGTGAACATGACGTGAAAGGTTGAAATTGAAAAGAAAAAAAGGTGTTAAGACGAACAATTGTGAAAAAAGACAAAATGAAAAGAAAAAGAAGAAGAGAGGGATGAATCAATTACATTGTAGCAATCTACAATACGCCTAAGTCACAGTGAATAATGAAAGCAATAGTAAAAACTTTTAAGAGACCAAAACAAACAATTGCAAAAATATCCAATCATAAAAAAGGAAAGAATCAAGTACAATATAGCAGTCTATAAAGGGTTTGAGTCACAATGAACAAAGACAAAAATTGTAAAAATCCATCTTGTTTTAGTTTATTGTGTAATAATTAGATTGGTGGCCCACGTGACGCCATGGATAAGAACAAAAAAAATTTAATCAAGAAAAAAAAAGGTTCAAGAGACACTTATGTTTTTAAAGAAATAAGAGAAATTTGATAACCGAGTTAAATCTTGTTTAATTCGATAATATGATAAAAATATGAGGCAACAACAAAAAAAAAAAAACAAAATTGAAAACAATGTCGAACGATGATATTAAAAAAAAAACAAGACAACACAATATTTCAATTCATGTTAACTTTTCAAACGGTGACCCAAGTTATCAGTCCGGAAGTACTATACATAAAAAAAATATGAGGGTTAAAACTACATAAAAAACTGACACAAAAAAAACCAAAATAAAAAATAGCAAGAAAAAATATGGGTTAAAATAAAAAAAAATAAATAAATCAAAGGGTGGCAACAAAATTTCAATTTGAGAGTTAAATTGAAATGAATAAAAACATTAACAAAATGATAAAAATCAAAAAATTGAAAACCAAAATGAAAAGAAAAAAAAAACAATACACTTTAAACTTGGATTGAATGATGAAATTATAAACAATTAAACATTTATAAAAGAGTCAAGAAAAAAAATCAGAAATTATAAGAATAAAGATCAAATCTAAAATATCAAAAGATAATAAAAAAAAATAGAACATGCAAATTTTGTCAGCATCTTTTTTACATAAAAAGGTCCTAGATGTAAATTAAAGAGTTTATGCACGCAACTCAACAAATTAATAACTATTGTATAAAAAAATAAAAAAAAAATCATCAACAATAAACAAAAAAAAAACTAAAAAAAAAACTAAGAGATAAATTTAAATCAAGATATTTAATATCGCAACACAAATAATTTACTCGGTCATGTTTAATGAATTTGTTTATCAAAATAAATAATTCATAGAAACCAACATATACACAAAATTTATTGAATAAAAAAAAAATGCAAGAATGCACATATTAAAAATATTATTAAAAAATCAATATTAAAAAAAAATTTAATCAAAATGAAATTTTAAAAAAAGTCACAGATAAATCATACCAACCTTTTTAAAAATTAAACAAATCTAATATCATTAAAAATAACCATAATGGGACAGGTATTAATTAAATCATATACAAAACAATATTTCAAAAAATGCATACTAAATATTGCATTAATTAAAAAACCATTTTTTTTAAAGAAAAGAATTAGACAAGGCGCTGTTGGGCAAGGTAAGCTAAGCCTAGTACCTGGCCCATCAAGTAACGGCCCGCATACAAGCTTTTATTTTTTTAAAAAAAAGTTGATAGGACATACGACATGTATTCTGCGCCAATAATTTAAAAATAAAAGATGTGTCACCTGCATCAATAAACGATTTGTTATATGGGAATCCACAAAATGCGACTATCGTGGTGTTCAGAAAAATGAGGTTCTAGATTTTTTGATAAATATACCCATTTTCAACATTTGTTTTTTACCTAAAATACCTAGAAAACACTATAGAAACCTTGCTAAACTAATTCATGGCCCTCAAGAACGCAAAAAACAACTCGAAACCCAAAATCTTTCCAAGATCAAATATGTTTTTTATGCATTTTCAAAGTAAACAAACTCTTAATATAAACTCTGCTCATTATATATAACTATTTGACACAAAGAAATACTGTTTTAGTGGTTGAAATCGTCACAAATGACAACTTTCTCTATCTAAGCCACAATTCAGCGACTACCTCTTTCTCATCCCACTAAAAAATGACCAAAAATAAAGAAAATAATGTTGGGTATAAAAAATATTTTTTTAAAAAAATTATAGGGGCTATTTACCTAATAGCTCAAAAAGATAGGGGATGAAAATGAACTTATAAAACAAATTTCAAATTCGTCTCCCATTCAACCTGCTTTTTTCACTTCAGTTTTCTGTCTTTCAATTCAACCCTCTTTTCTTAAACAAATTTGCATAGTGTGTTCTACGTCCTTCACTTTTAGACAGTATCGACCTCCTCCTTAATGGATACCTTCAGGGTTTGTAAATCTTCTCTTTAACAAATACTTGCACAAAGTCCTTTAGAGACCCCTAGGGGGGTGTTGTTGGGGGACCCTTTAAAGATCAAGTCAGTACGATGTATTTTGTATGATAGAAAGACATTAATGAAGGTATTAATGAGCTTTTATGAAGATAGAGAAGAAGAAGAAGATGGAGAAGAAGATGTAGATGTAAGGAAAGAAGAGAAGGAATGTGTTTATGTCTAAGAACATAAGGTTTTGAACTTTTTTTCTGTGTACTCAAGCTTCCTTTTATATTACTTGTCTTGACTTCCTTCATACGATGTGTGAGGGGTAGAGATGTAATCTCATAATTGTAGAATAATATTATTCTACTGTTGACGCCATCATATCTCATTAATATAAGTATGGGCTACTTGTTCGTAATTAATAGGATGTGATGGGTATCATAATCACTAGCCTAGGCCTAGAGTAGGGAAGGCTTGGAGTGGGGTTCCTTTTCAACTATATGTTGAACCCAGGTGTATTTGGGTTCAACAATATACCGAATCCAGTAGGAGTTAGGTTCAACGTAAGAGGAATTGGGTTCAACTGTATGCTGAACCCAAGTGTATTTGGGTTCCGCATTACGTCGAACCCAATAGGAGTTGGGTTCAACGTTACACTGAACCCAAGAGGAATTGGGTTCAACTGTATGCTGAACCCAGGTGTATGTGGGCTCAGCGGTACGCCAAACCCAAGTGTGGTTGGGTTCAACTATAGGCTAAACCCAAGAGGAATTGAGCATGGATACGCCCGAACCCAACTTAGAGTAGGGTGTGGACTTATCCTGACCCAACTTTGAGTCGGGTGTGGACGCATTATGGCCCCACTTAGAGTTGGGTGCGAGCATACTCTAGCCTATTACAAGATTGGGCATGGAGAAAACATAACTCCATTTTGGGCTATGACTTTCATGTGATGGCCTTTAAATGTGAGAGGTTTTTAGAAAACCACGACCCATCATATGTAATTTATTCCTTTTTTTAAAAAAAGAATTAGATGGCATTCCTTTAAATCTTTATGAATTTGTATTTTGCCAACTAACTATTGGTAGTATCACAGCTTGCTTGTAATAAATTGATATGACAAACTTCAAAAGAATTCCAATATCCAACCTTCAATGAAATGCCAATGACTATTAAACGATGGGACATGGTTTTCTAAAAACCTCCCACACTTAAGATCATCACACGAAAGTCATAACCCAAAATCAGGTTATCTTTTCTTTACGCCCAATCTTGTATTGGGCCGGAGTACGCTCACGCCCAACTCTAAGTTGGGTAATGATGCGTCCGCGCCCAACTCCTCTTGAGTTCAGCCTATAGTTGAACCCAACCACACTTGGGTTCACCGTACAGCGAAACCCAACTCCTCTTGGGTTTGGCGTACAAGAAGAACCCAAATACACATGAGTTCATCGTACAACTGAACTCAATTCCTCTTGGGTTTAAGGTAGCGTTAAACCCAACCCTTATTGGGTTCAGTGTACTATTGAACCCAAATACACTTGGGTTTAGCGTATAGCTGAAAAGTAACCCCACTTTAAGCCTCCCCTACTCTGGGCCTGGGCTAGTGATTATGATACCCATTACACCTCATTATTACGAATAAGCAGCTCATGCTTATATTAATGAGATATGATGGCATCAATAATAGAATAATATTATTCTACCATTACAAGATTACATCTCTACCCCTCACACATAGTATGAAGCAAGTCAAGACTTGTAATATAAAAGGAAGCTTGAGTACACAGAAAAAAGGTTCGAAACCTTATGCTCTTAGACATAAACACATTCCTTCTCTTTTTCCCTTACATCTACATCTTCTTCTTCTCAATCTTCATAAAAGCTCATTAATACCTTCATTAATGTCTTTCTATCATACAAAATACCTTATACCGACTTCATTTTCAGAGGGTCCCCCAACAACACCCCCTCAGGGGTCTCTAAAGAACTTTGTGCAGGTATCCGTACAAGAGAAGATTTACAACCCTGAAGATATCTATTAAGAAGGAGGCCGATATCGTCTGAAAGTGAAAGTCGTAGAATACACTGTGAATGATCTATAAGGGTATTTAGGAATAATTTCTTCCAAAATATTCCCTGAAAGCTATTTACTTCTTCAGCAAAGAACTAAGCTTTGATGTGTTGCTCCATCCATTACATCAATATGGCAGATCCATACACACCAGGGCATATCATAGATGCCAACGTTGCCGCAGGTACATCCGCACAACCTTAGATTGAGAAGATGGCTGAGCAAATACATTTGCTCTCTGAAGAAGTCATCAGATTAAGAGGACATATCCATGTTCATCCTCAACCAGCTCACGATGTCCCGACACATATCTTACCACTTCAGCCATAAAGGACACCTGTAGCCCAGAGACGCCTCAGTTATGCAGAGGGATATGGACAGAACGAGGAAGAACCTCTGAGACATCGTTCTTATAGTCCAACCCAAGAAAATTCACGTCATCCTACGATACCATTGCAAAGTGAACATTCTTGTAGAGCTCATACTAGCCACCATGAGAGAGAAAGAAGTCATCACTCTCATCATCCCCTGCTAGATTCCTCCAGTTCATCTGACTCACACCGACAATAACCTAGAAGAAGGATTAAGAAAGGCTCATGGCATCACCATCTTGTCTACTAGTATCAGGTGGAAGGTTCCCCTATGTCTAAGAAAGTCCTCGAAGCCAAAGTCCCAAAAAAGTACTTATCCACAAAGATGAACCTGGATAGTTATAATAGACTTACAGACCCCCGAGAGCATATCCAAAATATGAGGGGGGTCCTTGAGCTGATCACATGATAATGATGTCATGTATAAGATATTGCCCACTATCTTCAAAGGGAATGTGAGGACATGGTACAATAACTTGAAGTCAAGGTCTATCTTGAGCTTTCAGGATTTGTGTGTTAAGCTAGTAGCATGCTTCAACACCAGTATTCCTATGAAGAAAAGCTCCACAGAACTATTTAGGGTTACCCAAAATGAGAAGGATTCCACCCAAGCATATATGAAGAGATTTAATGAAGAAATGCTTCAGGTGGAAGATTTGTTGGAACCCATAGCCGGTGAGGCTTTGATCAAGGGGGTCAGAAGTGAAGAGTTGTGGAAACAACTCCACCCTTTATAGGATAGAACTCTCTTGAGGGTCAAACAAATGATTGAGAACCATATAAGAGTAGAGGATGCCCGGACTGCCTGTAGAAACTCCTCTCAGATCCAAAAAGAAGATGTTAGAGCTGAACCCCCCAGCATGAATCATTCCCTTATCAAATGACAAGATATTAAGAAGAAAGGGCCCTCTAGGGAACATCCTAGTAGTCCCAAAAAGTTTACACTCCTGTAAACACCAGTTACACGAAGATCTACACGGTTTTGAGGGGTCAGAAGTCCTCCTCCCTTGAAGCCTAATCCTAGCTTCAAGTTCTCCAAAAAGTACTATTAGTTCTATAGAGAGAAGGGACACGAAACTAAGGACTGTTATGCTCTCAAGAAAAAAAAATGGAAAGACTTCTAACACAGGTATACCTCAGACAATTCCTGAAAAGGGATCCACCTCTATAAGGGGAGGAAGGTGAAGCAAGGCAACAAAGACCAACACTTTTAGAGGTCTTTATCATATTATGAGGCTTATCAACTAGTGTAAGCGACAACAATAATAAGAGGATGAGGCTGGGAGACCAAGTTCTAGTTATAATGGACCAATACAGTTCTTGTCATGAACCTATCACCTTCAGCCCTACTGATGGATAAGAGGTTAGACATCCATATGAGGATGCCTTGGTGATCTCCATAGTAATGAAGGGTCATAGGGTCTACAAGATCCTAATAGATGATAGTAACTTAGTAAACATCCTATTAGCAGAGGCCATGACCAAGATGGGCATGAACGCCTCTAGAATGACTCTAGTGCCAACACCCCTCATCGGGATAGAAGGATCAGCAGTGCCCATGAAGGGGGCAGTAGGATTGACTATCACTATAGGGACTGCACCTCATTATGTGACTCTCCAATAAACCTTCATGGTCATTGATACCCATCTCCCATACAATGCCATCATTAGGAGGCCATTGCTCCACCAGATCAGTGTAGTGGTCAGTACCAAGTATTTAACCATGAAGTTCCCAACTGTTAAAGTGGTTGTTGTAGTGAAGGGGAACCAAGAAGCCTCAAGAGAATGTGCAAACACATGCCTGAAGGGAAAGAAGGCCCTACTAGTTGATTACCCAGAAACCTACGGTGAGAAGCCAGAGGTCAGAACAGAAGTGGCTAAAGAACTAGTTGAAGTCTGTTTGGGCCCTACAGAGAAAGAGGTCACAAAAATAGGCTGCACCCTTGGACGGTCAACAAAAACATGCTATCACAGAGCTACTGGTGTCACAGAGAAGCAATTTTGCTTTCCGTCCAGAGGACATGTCAGGGATCAGCCCTGAGGTAGCTTCACATCGATTGAGTATAGACCCTAACTTTCTTCCAGTATGATAGAAAAAGAGAAGTGTAAGGGGGGACAGGTAGAAGGCCATCTATGAGGACGTGGATAAACTCATATCAACAGGCTTCATACGGGAGGTGAAATACCTCGAATGGCTCGCCAATGTTGTGATGGTAAAGAAGGCCAACAACAAATGACAAATGTGTGTGGATTTCACATACTTGAACAAGGCCTACCCGAAACATAGCTACTCCCTCCCCAAGATAGATAAACTAGTGGATTCAATAGCGGGGTATGAGTTTCTCAGTTCATTGAATGTATACTCTAGATATCATTAAATCCCTATGCTTCTAGCTAATGAAGAGAAAATGTCCTTCATAACTGAAAAAAGAACCTACTGCTATAAAGTTATGCCTTTCAATCTGAAGAATGCAGGGGCAACATATCAGAGGATGATGGATAAAGTGTTCAAACATCAGTTGGATATGATTATGGAAGGTTATGTGGATGACATGTTCGTGAAAAGTATGACTTTTGAACAGCATCTACGAGACCTTAGAGAAGTCTTCAAAGTACTAGAAAGCCACAATATGAAGCTAAACCCCTTCAAATGTGTGTTTGCCATCCAGGGAAGGAAGTTCTTGGGTTTTCTAGTCAGTAATAGAGGGATTGAGCCCAACTTAGAAAACATTCAGACGCTGTTGAACATGACTCCTCCCATGACAGTGAAAGAGGTGCAACACCTTATAGAAAGACTAGCAGTTTTGAACAGATTCATAGCCAAATTGGGGGAACGAAGTTTGCTGTTTTTCAAAATTTTAAGGAACACCCCCAACTTTCAGTGGACATATAAGTGTCAAAAATCCTTTAAAGAGCTGAAGGTCTACCTTTCCTCTCCCATCATCTTTTCTCAGCCCAACGAGGGAAAGACTCTATTATTGTATCTGGGGGTAGCAACCGGTTTGTCAGTGCAGTGTTGGTCAGGGAAGAAGTCCAGTATACTATGTAGGCAAGACACTCCTAGATTCAGAAACCCGCTACTTAAAAGTAGAAAAGATTGCCTTAACACTAGTGACAACCTCCAGAAAGTTGAAGGCTTTACTTCCAAGCACATCAAGTGGTGGTGTTGACAGACCAACCCCTGAGACAGATCCTTCACAAACCGGACATGTCAGGATGACTGGTTCAATGGGCAATAAAATTAGAAGAGTATGGGTTACAGTACAGACCTAACTGATTTCATAGCGGAGTGCAGATTTGAAGAGGCTATCACAGAGGATCCTCCTCCTGGTCCAAAGCTGGTAGAGCCTGAGTTACTAGAGCATACCTCCCCTTAGTGTTGGTAACTCTATGTGGACGACAGCTCTACATAGGAAGGAAGTGGGGCAGGGATTCTCCTTACTAGCCTAGAAGGGTAGATCTATCAGTATGGGCTCAGGTTTGGGTTTCCAACCACCAACAATATGGCTGAATATGAAGTTTTGATAGCAGGCTTAGGACTAGCAGAAGCTTTGAAAGCATACCCCCTACAAGTGCACAATGACTCTCAGCTGATTGTGGGATAGTGCTAGGGGACATATGAAGCCAGGGATCCAGCCATGGTCAAATATTTTGAGAAGGCCAAAGTCATGTCGAGTTGGAAGGACGGAGTGATCAGCATCATCAGGGTGCCCCGAGAAGATAATGCACAAGTAGATTTCCTCTCTAAGTTAACCACCACTAACCTAACCGACCTCCTCATTGATGTCTGGATTGAGGTCTTAGATTAGCCAAGGGAGGGAGGGAGAGATGTCATAGTACTCCTGGTTATAGGAGTTGAGGATTGGAGAGCGTTAATTAAGGAATATTTACTTATATGGAGCTTGCCTTCGGACAAAATGGAAGCCATTAAGTTGACCAAGAGAGCCTCAGGTTACTGCTTGATTGATGGGGTCTTATATCGAATATCTACATCACCATCACTCCTCAAGTGCTTGTCTTCAGAAGAAAGCACTTATGTTTTAAGGGAGATGCATGAGGGAGTCTGCAGATTGCACACAGGATTTAGAGCCTTGGCTACTCAGACTATAAAAGTAGGTTTTTTATTAGCCTTCCATACTCCAAGAGTTCAAAGACCTAGTAAAGAAGTGAGATGAGCGTCAAAGATTTGCCCTAGTGTCAAGGCAGCCCTCAACTAAGATGACAACGATCACTTCTCTTTGGCCCTTCTGCTAGTGGGGAATGAATGTTCTAGGACCCTTCCCCAAAGCAACAGGGAAAGTACAGTTTGTTCTAGTGGCTGTGGATTACTTCACTAAGTGGGTGGAAGCTAAAGTACTAGCAGATATCACAACCAACAAGGTGATCTCTTTCTTATGGAAGAACATACTTTCTTGATTTTAGATGCCCAAGATGTTGATCACTGACAATGGAACCCAATTCAACAACCAGAAGATGAGAGAACAATGTGAAAGATTACAGATTGATCACAGGTTCTTTTCAGTATCACACCCCAAAAAAAATGGGCAAGCTGAACTTACCAACAAGGTCTTACTCAATAGTTTGAAGAAGAAGATAAAAGAGGCTAAGTCAGAATAGGTAGAGCTTTTGAATCAAATCTTATGGGCATACATAACAACAACAAAGACCTCAACAGGGGAAACCCCTTTCCTCCTTACATACAGAACTGAAGCCATGATCCCAGTAAAAATTGGATGTCCTAGCGCCAGAGTATTGCACTTCTCTCCTCAGAATAATGAGCAAGCACTTAGAGTTAATCTGGACTTACTGGAAGAGTCTAGACTCACAAATGCAATAAGGAATGAAGCTTACAGATACAAGGCTACTCAGTACCATAACACCAGAGTAAAAAACAAAACCTTCAAACGAGAGGACTTGGTACCGAGAAAGCTAAAAGTCATGGACAACAGAGAAGTAGAGGAAAGCTAGCTCCAAAGTGGGATGGCCCCTTCAGAGTGACACGGGTGATCAGAGCTAACACTTATCACTTACAGGATCTACAAGTGTAACGACCCGACTTTTTCAAGGCCAAAATTGATGGATTTTTTTTAATCGTTAGGTTCTGGATGTTTTTCACCATATCATTTTGTAGATTTATAATTGCATTACATTCATTAACAAGGCACAATCCACGTAGGATAATGTAAATCAACAAATTCACATTCTTGTTCTAGTCTCATTAACATCATGAGTTCATACAAGAGTGTCGAACAACAAGTTACACAATTAATACTTTCGTTATCCTGACCTTATGTAATTTCACAACATGACATCCACATATAATGAATACCTCATATGTATATTTGTACACATAATATCAATATGTTCGCACATTTACATTTGTGTTCTATTTTAATTTTTCATTACTAGTCTTTATAAAAGGGGTCGGACAACTAATTGAGTGATTAACACGTTTGTTCATACAGAACTCATATAACCCGCAACATGTGAATATATATTCTTTTTAAAATATGAGAGTCGTGAAACGGATCTCCTTATGCACCATGTTGGTATGATGTCCATCTTACAGCACAAGGTAATTTCAAGCATTATAGGCAATTTAAGAAAACATAATAAATCAATATTAACGTTACATTTCATTTATGGACCAAAAGAGCATAATTATTTTATTTCTCCATACTTATGTAAATACCACCATTAATAATTCATCAATTACCGAGGCTAATTATAATACTCAAACCCGGTCATCCATCTCAAATACCATTAGTCGAACTAATGTTATTCTCTTTTTAAAACATAACAATCGTAGTTCTTTGATATACTTGGTATATACAAAACATGATATACATGAACACATCAACTCTCCAAACTAACTCATAACTCTCAAATCTGGTTATCCTCTTAGAATGCCATTAGCCGAAGCTAGTCATTTGCTCATCCCAGTCATCTATTTAGGATGCCATTAGTTGAAGCCAATTGTTTATTCATTTCGGTCATCCATTTAGGATGTCATTAGCCGAAGCTAATCATTTGCTCATCCCGGTCATCCACTTACGATGCTATGAGCCGAAGCTAATCATTTCTTCATCTTGGTCATCCACTTGGGATGCCATTAGCCGAAACTAATCATTCACTCATCCTGGTCATCCACTTAGGATGCCATTAGCCGAAACTAATAATTTATTTATCCCGGTCATCCATTTAGGATGCCATTAGCCGAAGCTCATCATTTATTCATCTCGGTCATCCATTTAGGATGTCATTAGCCAAAGCTAAGCATTAACCAATCAAGCGTTCCAGAGGTGATTTATGAAATCACTATAACATGGTAATATCCTTTGAAATGCTCATTCAAACGATTCATAACAGCATTCACTATAACATAATAGTAGACCCTGCATAATATTCGTACAAACATAATAGTTTAATGTTTGGTAAACACGATAATGGATCATTTGTAATATACAAACAAACATTCCATGACAGTTTAACATTCAATATAGCACAACAGTAGACCCTTCGTATTACTCATCCAACCATTCATGACAGTTAATGTTCAATACATCACAACAATAGATCCCTCGTAATACTGATACAACCATTCATGACAATTAACATTTAGTATAATACAATAATAGATCTTTCGTAATACTCATACAACCATTCGTGACAATTACATTCAATATAATACAACGGTAGATCCTTCGTAATACTCATACAATCATTCATGATAATTAACATTCAGTTTAATACAACGGTAGATCTTTCATAATACTCACACAACCATTTATGACAATTACATTCAATATAATACAACGACATATTCTAATTTGCTGCAGACAACACACTTTCGGCAGCAAACACTGATTTGCTGCAGACAACACCATTTCGACAGTGAATGCTCATTCACTGCAGACAATACAATTTCAGCAACAAATGCTAATTCACCGCAACCAATATAATTTTGGCAACAAATGCTAAGTCACTGCAGACAACTCAATTTTGACAGCGAATCACAAATTCGCTGCAAACAATACACTTTCGGCAGCGAACGCTGATTCACTACAGACAACACAACTTCGGCAGCGAATGTTAATTCGCTGTAAACAACACAATTTCAGCAGCGAATGCTAATTCGCTGCAAAACATACACTTTCAACAGTGAAGCAGAACACATACTTTCGGTAGCGAGTGCTAATTCGCTGCAAACAACTCAATTTCAGCAGCGAATCACAAATTCGCTGAAGGACACACACTTTCGACAACGAACGCCAATTCGCTGCAGACAACTCAAATTTTGGCAACGAATCACAAATTCGCTGTGGAACACACACTTTCGGCAACGAATGCCAATTCGCTATAGGCATGCAATTTGTCATTAGGTTCCAACAATGTCACATGATTTTAGCATGAACACACACATACATTTTCAATTCCAGCGCATAATCTGTCATCAAATCCCAGCAAAGTTACATGATCTTAACATGAACACACACAAGCATTTTCAGTTCCAGCACATATCTATCATCAAATCCCAGCAGAGTTACATGATCTTATTATGAACACACACATGCATTTTCAATTCCAGCATATATCTATCATTAAATCCTAGTAGAATTACATGATCTTAACATGAACACACACATGCATTTTCTTACACAATGCATTCTGGCCAACCCTATAACTATGGTCGGCCCTCTACCATGTTTTGTTCTTTCCATTTTATTCATTTTTTCCTTGTTAGATATTCTGGAAATTTGCCTCATTTCATCTCTGTTTCCTTGTCCTCTTAGTTGATTTCAGTTTCCTTCACAGTAGCATAGGGGTTTTAGGTCAATTTTCTTAGGGACTCCTTCATCATTTTCGGTTCTGGGTCTCAAGAACAAGGGGGGAAAAGAGACTACATGACCTTTACATTTCAAATCTAAGTAGGTCTGGATAGTTTGGTAGTATTCCTTCTCTTCTTCTTTTAGTTCTCCCCCTTATTCTTCCTCTCTCGGTTCTCTTTCTTCTGTCAATTTCTTCCTACCCGTTACAACCCCTTCTCCCTTCCTCTAAGCATCTGTTTGACACAACCAAAAGATTGATATCTTCTCCCAAGTGCAGGAGTGTCGAAGTAATAAATAACCCGTCAAGACTAGGGTCGAACCATAGGGAGGTGAACTATATAGAGTTATAAATAAAAGAAAAGATTTGAAGAGAGCTTTGAGATGTGATAATGATGTAAGGATTTAAACAAAGATAAAACAATTGTCAAGGTTAGAGGATCCACTAATGGTATTTCAAATAAGTATAGTATAAACTCTTTTTATTACTT
>Ga0307517_10009200_pt1 | contig 14050 bp, 24 predicted proteins | sample 23_EM_MG_FD_194515 | JGI IMG/M metagenome (GOLD analysis project Ga0307517, IMG submission 194515) | Populus trichocarpa ectomycorrhiza microbial communities from riparian zone in the Pacific Northwest, United States - 23_EM | ecosystem: Host-associated > Plants > Roots > Unclassified | place...
CCTTTGCGCTCACGTTGAAACCTGTTTCGACTCTTGACGTTCCAACAGGAATCTGACTGTTTCACTGGCGCTATTGAATTGTTGCATCAAACGATGTGATCATGATCAGCACTCCTTATCCCCATAAGAGAATATCTCGGGAAAGATTTGAAAAGTTGATGATAGAGTTCTCAACATTGGTTATTACAAAATGAGAAAATAGATACACGCCGTGAAAACACGCATTTTCTTTTATTATTATTGTTTTTAAACTTGACCTGATTGAACCAGTCGGGGTTCACCAGTCGAAGCCGGAGCATTGGTGATGTCCGGCTTCATGGCAGGGAAGAAAAGGACCTCCTTGATATCTAGTAAAAAAAATTAGATGACCCAACTGTCGGAAGCATGCATTGACCCACTGATGGAATTAGTGAGGAACATGACGAGACGATCGATACCTAGTCCCCATCCCCCCGTTGGAGGTAGACCGTGCTCGAGCCTATCCAAAAAACGTAAGTATATTGTCAGGTCAATGAATGAAAGGCTTACGCATCAATGAAAGTCTCATCGATACCCTGAGCCTCTTCATCACCCTGCTCCTTTTGTCTGGTCTGTTCCTCGAATCTCAATCTCTGCTCGAAGGGATCGTTTAACTCGGTATAGGCATTGCAAAATTCCTTTCCACACATGAAACCTTCGAAACGCTCGCAGAGACCAGGACGAGAACGGTGCCACTTGGCCAGAGGAGACATGACTTGCGGGTGACCAGTGATGAACGAAGGAGAGATGCAGAGAGGTTCAATGTACTCTCCAACAAGCTATACAGTCGAATTAGCACGGGAAGAAAGTGAGGGCATAGATTCCGACCTTGTCAAGTAACCGTGAGTTTGTCCGAGGTTCACTGCACTCGACATTGTGCTTCTTACAAAGCTCCCTCAACCACTTGTTCGTTTCATCGGTGTGTAGCTGGTCTCCAGGCGGAAATGTGACATCTAGCTTCTCCTCTAACGTCGTGATCATATCATACCTCTTCCACGGCCTCTTGAAGTCAAGGACCAACTCTCGCGCACCTTCTTGACCCGCATTCCCATCCGGATGGTACTTGAGAGTCGTGCTCCCGTTATTGAGACTTCTCACCATTCCCTCGAGTAATGCCTCGGTTATATCCAAAAGGTCGTTCATGTCCGCATAGGCCATATAAAACTCGCAAATCGTAAACTCTGGGTTATGCGTCAAATCGATGCCCTCGTTGCGGAACACACGACCAATCTCATAAACACGGTCCAACCCTCCGACAACGAGCTCCTTGAGATAGAGCTCAGGCGCGATACGGAGGTACAAATCGAGATCAAGGTCATTATGGTGCGTGATGAATGGCTTGGCAGTCGCGCCCCCTGCAAGCATCGACATCATGGGAGTCTCGACTTCCATGAAGCCAAGGTTGTCTAAGAATCGTCGGACATAATTAATGATACGGCTCCGAGTGACGAATAGCCGGCGGGTGTTTTCGTTCATGATCAAGTCGAGGTAACGCTTGCGGTAGCGGGTTTCTTGGTCCTTGAGACCGTAGAAGCCCGACGGCAGTTGGTGAAGATTAGGAGAGAGGAGGACCATTTGGGAGGGGGTGATACTTAGTTCGCCTTTCTTGGTACGTGAGGGTGTTCCTGTGACCCCAACAATATCGCCACGTTGGAAGATGTCATGCGTAGCAATGAACCCGGAGGGATTCTCTGAGTCTCTGCGGTAGAGAATTAAAAGGCGCAGGGCGATACTGAAAGCAAAGGAACATACTGTTGGGTAGCCATGATTTGTACCTTGGCACCTTCTCCGTGTAAATCATAGAACCTGAGCTTGGAACCACTGGCTCGAATATTATGGATACGACCAGCCAGGCTTTCAGTCACACCATCGCGCCTGGTGCCATTTTGAATCTTGCCTTCTTCGCCATACTCGTTGATATAAGCAGTTATCGACCTTGTGACATGGAACTTGTGTGGGTATGGGTTGGGGTTTTGGGTCTCCTTCAATTCCTTGATTTGACGGCACCTAATTTCATAGTATTGCTATATCGCTTTTATTGAGTTGGTAAGAAATCTAATGGAAAGATGCTCACATTCGGGTTCAAATCGTCTGTATTAGTCTTGTTGGGAGGGGCATTTGTCGAAGGAGCTGCAGCTGGGGTATCTTCCTTGCTAGCTCTAGCAGCCTCCTTCGCCCTCTGCTTTTCGCGTCTCTTAAGTTCTCTTTATTCGAAATACCCACAGATCAGCATCTTGAAAAAAAGAATCGAAAGCCATGAATCGGACGCACTGCTTGGAAATCATTTCACCGGTTACAGGGTCCTTGTGCGTGCCTGCTAGCGGTGTTTGTTCAGAAGACATGGTGCGCGAGTAGCGTGGTCTTGTCTTGTACGATACTGGCGCTGGTCTCGGAGATTGCAAAAAAGATAACGGACGAAAAAGCCGCTGCATTCAACTTTTTTTTCTTTTAGCGTGCAAAGCAGGTGACATGTATTTCTCACGATACTGAATTTATTCCTATTTTCGGTTCATCCGTCCGTCCACCATTTCCTCGCCGCCGGCCGTCCAGTCCTCCCAGCAAATTGAGAGAAGGATGTTGTCTCTGCCATCGGCCATCGGCCTTCCCCACTCCGCTTCAAGCGCCTTTCTCTCCGAGCTCACCGGCTTTCCGACTCTCCCCGGAGGCATCACCCACGCCCACCTCAGTCTACCCTCTTGTTTGAACCCCAATTTCTCGGCGACTACCACACTCCTCCCATTCTCCGGATGAGCAGTCCAAGAAACACGTCTGAATCCTAATCCACCACTGGGGGGGGGTTTGAAAAGATGTTTGAGGACTAGTCCAACAGCGTTGGCTGTTACAAACGTCCCTTGAAATTCTGGAAGGATAATAACTGGTCCAATCTCCAGGGCAAAGTTGGTTGGGGCAATGTTGACCCACCCAATTATGCCTGCGATTCGTCCGGAGGGTTGAATTCTGATGGAAGTCGGGTCTTTAGTTTTATCGATTATCGCAAATAGAACCGCATTTTCCCAACGTCTCATCCTGATCTCGACAAAGCCGACGAAATCATCCAACGTGCCTCCAAAGTTGAGTGGGAGGTATTTGCATAATTCTGCGCTGGCCTTGCTGAATTCTTCGAAGAATGCTTCACCATGGATGGAAGGAACGAAAGGCACGATTGCCACGCGTCCATTTTCGAGGACGGTCGGGACTGCGATGCTGCAATTGAGATCATATGGCACCCTAAAAGCATCTGCTCTGATCGCCTCTGGAAGGGCTGTGGATGGCTTGTAATTGTTGACGGTCCCAGCCATGCGAGGGTAAATCAATAAGTAATCGTGGGCTTTGCCCGGGCCGGAGCCTGTCACCCAATACCCGATCTTTGCACCCTTTCAGTGCTCCACTCACAGTCCAATTTGCGGAGCGCTGATCTGAGCACATCGGTGGAGATAACATCTATTGGAAGACCTTCAAGGACTCTGGAAGAAGCCAAGCAATTGCAACATCAAGATTCCACGGTGTTAGTGGAATATGAGAGTCTTTATTCCACAGTTCCATCTCACTCAACTTTGTCACCTTCATGGTCTCGACATTTCAGATAAGCAGAACATACGTGATCAAAAGGCTAGCCTTATCTTTCACATTTTAAACAGAGATTGTTTCATGGCTCGATGTTCGCAATCTTCCCCTTCACCCTTGCCTTTCTGTTTCCTCTGTTTTTACCCCACCATCGGTTCGCAACCGTATACAACTACGTTAAACGGCAAAGCCAAACTTCGAGTAGCGGCATAAGACGTTGGGATTATTACCTCCGTAGATAACCTTTGTGCAACCTGAGGCCGCTGGATGGCGACTCTCTGCAACGCCCAATCATGACCCTATACTAGGAGCTGAAATCGACAGGAACTTACTACATCATAATTTCGCCGACGACCAGTACAACATTTGTATGTGGTAAGAAATACTTATTACTTAGTGCAGTCTAAAATCTTTCTCTTTCTACAGAAGAGCTATTGCTACTGAACAAACCACTATTAAAGCGAGCGCTGAACGTCTCCAGGGAACGTCTAACCCATAGCTTGGACCCTCCACCGAGGGGTATGGGTTAAGGGGTTTTTGATACTTACTTAGTTCTCTGCGGTCACTCATCAAATCAAGGAACAGGTCGTGACATAACGTGCCAATTTCGTGATCGCGTTATTTTATTCTCTTCCAGGCACAATGCATGGCGACCAACACTTAAAAGACAACTGTCGAACGGACGGACGGAATGACTTTATTCCGTAAACAATACTGCCACCTAACCCCAGAAATTTTGAGACTACTACGGTCATGAGCGACCCCAAACCCAATTCCTCTTCGAGTACCCTCCTCATCGCAAATGAGAAAAAGGTTCCTCTGTTAACAGAAAAAAAGGTGTGCCTCACCAACCGATATTCATTGACAACCATTGGAACTCACAAACCGTGATCCCAGGGGGAAAAACTGGTCTACCCATTCACTCTCCTAAAAGAATATATATCTTCTCTTCCTCCTGCTGGCGGATGGCGTCGTAGTATGTGCCTCCTTCTCCACATCATACTTGTCCTATTCCACATCTCCCTGCTTGTGGTGGGGTGGTACAACCAAGAACAGAATGTCACGTTTGATGTCCAAGATACGTTCGAAACTCTTACCGCACAACTATCGCTTGTACTTCAAGCATTCGTAACTGTCAGTTAAGGAGTTTGATGCCAAAAGACCATATCCTGAAATAACTGATGGTCGTTGTACATGTAGATCTACACGACTATTCTGGTCGCCATGCTTCAGTCGCTCTCCCTCCGGAACGAACTAGGCAGATTCCAGACTTTGACAGCAACCAGTGACAAAACTCGTTCTTGGAGTGGTCTAGGATCTGCGGTCTATATCCTATGGCAGCAATTGTTTGTTTATGCCTCGAAAGGCACACTTGCTATCACAGCGTATCTGGCTCTGATTACCGTGCTTCATAATACGACACCTGCACTCATAGGACTTGAGCTTTTCAATGCGACTGCCGAAGCACAAGCCTCTACAATTGGAGGGTTTCCCAATCTCGGAGACGAGTAAGTGTGGACCCGAAATACTTCTGGACTTATTGACCTATTTTAATAATAGCTTTACGAGGAGCATTATCAATACTGCATCCTTGGTTTCATTTCTCGGGACGGCTTCCAACCTGACTTACCCAGGGTTATACAATAACACTCTGCACGAGATACTGCAAAAACCTGAGGTGGGAACGGCAGTAGTGAACGCATCGACGTTCGAAGTTTCTTGTGGTGTCATAAATAATTTGATTAATCCAGCACCTTTCAGCGTCACAGGTGAGTACTTGTAGGATGTCGGAAGGTCACTGCCACTCACTGGTAACACTTCCCGCAGGATTGGGCTACTGGGCTCTTGATGCAGTTGAGAATTATAGGGTCGATTTAATCCGTATGTCGAGGACACTGGTATCTAGCAAGATAAAGGCTAACCTGACCTAGCAAGGGGAGCATTACGGGCTGGTCTACTTTTTGAGAATGGGAGAAGTTATCTCTATGCCTCGACAAATGTAACTGACTCTGAAGGATCCGCCGGACCACAATTTTTCTTGAGTCCTCCTATGCGCTATCTTGATGGTTCGACTCCCACCTATCATGAGGTAGACAAACTTTCAGTTTTTGGTTGCTCCCTATCGCGATTCAGTCAGATAGCCGTTATCGATGCGGCAACCAATCTTGTTATTAGCCTCGAAAAGCCAAGCTGGAAAAATTCGTCAAAATGGCAAGAATGGAAGGATCCTACTGAAAAAAACGAGTTTGTGAGTATATGTAAATATAAATGGCTACAAGGAATTTAACCTTCTTAGTGGACTCATATGGTGTATCAATCCCCCGAAGCAAAAATTATGTCACCTCTCGATTGTCTAAACTGCAGCCACCCGACTCTGGTTGATGAGTTAGTCTTGCCGTTTCTCCCCGAAGTGTTAAATTAGACTACAACTTCAAGGTACCTGATGAGCAAGACCGGATTATTAGTCAAGAACGGGACAGACCGCTCCCTGACCCTCAAATCTCTCCTTTTGCATGATGTGGAAAATGTTTTGGCGACGCTCACTGCAGCAGCTGTCTGGGCTGGTACGGGATGATTACAAACACATCGGGAACACAATTAACATTTGAATAGCTGCTCAATTCGATAGCCCTCCGGGAACTGTTGGTCAAACACTATTTTCTCGTGGGTCCACCACCGTCCAGAAGCCAATTATTCGGGCCCGTTTCAAGGTCGGTTAATCCCTTTCAAATTCTGACATAGAATTTACACGGATCCACCGCTACAGATGAACATGGCGATCGTAGGTTTCAGTCTGCTAATTAATCTCGCCTTCAATTTCTCATGTAGGTTGCGATTGGGATGGGAGCATCCATCATCCAGGCTGTCCTCGCATTCTTCCTATCTCGAACTGGGGGAACCAACGAAACGGCCGTAGGTACGATAGGTGTTCTGGAGCTTCTGTGGGTCTTCAAGAATCGACGGGAAACTTTAGAGCTTATGGATGAGGTTGATGAGCCGACGATTGACAATTTACGAAAAGCTGGGCTAGTTAAAATGAGGTTGGTGGATGGAGTGAAGAGCACCTATGTAGAGTGTCCGAACACAGATACCACTTCTTAGCTGGAATGGTTCTCAGAGGAACTTTGTGACGCCTTCGAGCATCGCCTTACCTCGTTGCCGACGATTGGAACTGCATGGATTCGCGACTTCTTTTCGCTCACAGAGCTGCGTTTGCAAGGATGTATCGTCTTTTTTTTTTTTGGAATTCGATATCGACGGTAGAATTGTTTCTCCAGCAGAGGCGACATGTGGCGTTGATCTTTCCTCTGTACCGCACCTCAACGGCCTCACAATTCGCACAAATAGATATTGATTCCACCACTAATTCAACCCTGAAAATTTACATTAACATTCAAACTGATTGAATTGCCATCTCTTTTTCCGCTTCGCCTTCGTCTTGACCTGAAATTGTCGTAGATATTGATGGCGAACTTGAGGGGATTTTTGGATATCAGCATATTGTTTTATAATGAGTTTATTTTGTTACTTTGTTACATTGAATAAGACTATCCTACGACAAGAAGACAATTGAGAATTGAGACTGACTACGTTACATAAGCAACACTCAGCAGAGTCTCAAACTCTGAGTCACGAAGTGACATGCACACGTGACATTTAGTAAATGAGGCAGAGGTGTGCTGCTCGTCTCCTTTCTCATCCATCTTCGCGACAACGAAAATTTGCGTTACTAGACGATCAATAGCAGAATGGCATCCGATTACGATCTTTCTGACGACGAAAATGAGTATCCCTTTGATGAAGAGATGATCGATGGCACACTTGACGACTATGGTGAGCTAAACACCCTCTTTTTCGACCTCGTGTCTTAATTCGTGGTAATTAAGATGAAGACACTGATGAAATGGATATGGATAACGAGTTTCTCCCGGTGCCCACCAAGGAAAAGAAGTCCTATGAGGTCGATTATGACTCATTAGGTCAACAGTCAGTGGAGAAACTCATTGCGCTGGAAGTGGACCACATTTGTGGCATTTTTGGTGTAGACGTGAGTTACTTGCGAGATAGGAGTGGCCAGCCGCTGACTTATTCGTTCCACCGTATCAATTGTCTAGGCGGACACGGCCAGCCTTTTGCTGCGGTATATGAAGTGGAATAAGGAGAAACTGATCGAGAAATACATGGATAATGCAACGAAAGTCCGAGTGGACGCTGGCGTCACCTTGCCAGAAGCACCCGCACCTCCTCCGCCAATACGGGCTGCAGCGTCTACCAGTAGCCAAACCTCCAACCGACGCTCCACTCGCAGCGCCTCCAAGATACTCGGACTCTCCAGAATCAAGTCTCCCGCGACATCTCCCTCGCCCGTGAATTTTGTTCCTCAAGCGTTGAAACGAACGTCATCCAAGAAAGCTGACGAATCGTTCGTGTGCCAGATTTGTTTCAATGACGAACCTGGACTGCAAACTCTCGCGTTGGACTGCGATCACACATTTTGCAAAGAATGCTGGAACGACTACTTCTCGTCTAAAGTGAAGGACGAGAGCGAATACACTATTCGATGCATGGCCGAAGGATGTGGCCTCATTGCGCCTGATCAATTCATTCGGGATTTACTCTTGCCATCGCCAGGATCACCAGTAGGAGACCCAGGGAGGGAGGAAACGAACTCTAATGTTTGGACGAGATTCCAGGAGTTGGTCGTGAGGCACTACGTCGCGTGCAACAAGCATTTGAAATTTTGTCCGTATCCTTCATGCACCAACACTGTCTCCTGCCCTTCTGCATCGTCAAAAGCGAGTTTATCGACGGTTGTGCCCATCGTGTCGTGTGGGGCTCGTGGGATCGGCTCGGATCAGGACATGAGCAAGAGCCAACAGTTTCGACCTGGTTTGCAAGGCAAGGAGCACAAATTCTGCTTTGGCTGCCCAATCGAAAGCGATCACCGGCCCCTAATATGTGCAGTTTCCAAGAATTGGTTGAAGAAATGTAGGGACGACAGTGAAACAGCCAATTGGATCAAGTCCAACACCAAGGAATGCCCGCAATGTCAGAGTACGATCGAGAAGAACGGTGGCTGCAAGTAAGGGTTTTTTCTTAATTGTCGATGAAGACACTTTGCCAATCACATATTCCAACTTTAGCCATATGACTTGCAAGAAGTGCAGACACGAATTCTGCTGGGTGTGTATGGGTCCTTGGAGTGAACATGGCACAGCATGGTACTCATGCAACCGATACGACGAGAAAGCTGGTATCGATGCTCGTGATGCCCAGAGCAAGAGTAGAGCGTCATTAGAGCGATATCTCCATGTAAGTGTTTTTAAACTTATCCGTCTCCCGTGCTTCAACATATCTGCTTCGACTAGTATTATAATCGATGGGCTAACCATGAGCAGTCTGCCAAACTTTCGCTTGATCTATACGTCAAGACAGAAAAGAAGATGGAGGAAATGCAAATAACGTCGTCGCTGACATGGATCGAGGTGCAATTCATGAAGAAGGCTGTTGAAGAAGTAGAAAAATGCCGCATGACGCTCAAATGGACTTATGCAATGGCGTACTATCTCGCGAAAGGCAATGAGAAGGAGCTCTTTGAGGATAACCAGCGGTACCGTGCATTCTTTTGCTTAGTGGAACTCTATTTTGATTTGTCGGCATCAGGGATCTCGAACGTGCTGTTGAGGACCTCTCAGAACTATTAGAATCGCCCATCGAACCTGAGACTATCCCGACACTACGGCAGTCCGTGACGAACAAGACGGTCTACGTCCAGAAACGAAACGAGATCGTGCTAGAGGACACCGCTAACGGCTTTTTGGAGGGACGATGGAAATGGAATGTGTCTGTTGAGGGTTTTGACGATCCCGAAGAATCTTAAATCCATGCATCGAAAAAGAGTTTTTTTTCTTCTGTCGTGTTGTCCTGCGCAATTTTCTTCACATTCCTACCACAGTCTCTTGGTCGCGATTGGTTTTAGCTAGTAGTTCTCCAGCTATCGATCTTTAGTCTTGCCGCAAATGCGCGTAGTTCCTTTGTTTTCCATGCTAATGTACGTTAATCACAAGCAACATCATTCATCCAAATTTCTCATGTGATCAGGATTGCAGTATGAATCCGTTTTCGCTCAGACCTCCACTGTACAACAGCTAAGGGTCATATTTTCGTGTAATATCAATATTCATTTACCAACTGCTTCCGAACTCTGGAATTGTCCATAAGGGTTATCCCGGACACATGCTGGGCCAGCCCACATGTTGCAGACTTTGCAACCGACTTGCAACCGACGGAGCCTCGAGGTATTTCTTTTCAGCAAACTCGATGTCGCCAAATCGTCGACCCTGGTTATGGAGCGCCTATTTTCTTTCGCAGCTCATTTACCTTCTCGGTTTGAGCACCCCTTCCTCCCTCGATGGCTTTTCTTCGCGGCTTTTGCATGTACCTGCATTTATCTCTGCGGTTACACGACCCTTCCCTCACCAGTTGACAATTACGGAATGGGGTCCTATCTTTTCACGGTTTTCTTTGATGCCATGGATTTCCTTGTCCTGAGAGATGTCCAGAAGGAGATTAGGATGGAGGGCCACAAGCTCGGCGAGATAGAGGACGAGGCGTTCACGAAGAGGTTGAAGTGGGGTGCGACATTGATGATGAGCCAGAGGAGTATTGGTTGGATCGATTCATCGGCACCTAAAGTTCCACCACCTCCAACGAAAGGACGAAAAGCACTAGTTCTAACCAAACTACAAGAATTAGCGTTCAACCTGATAATGTTCGACTTGCTTGGGTTTTTGAACCGTGCTAATCCATACTTCAAAATTAATGGACCGCCTGTCGGCGAGGGGAGAACCATGATGTCTTTTCTTTGGCGGCTGGAGTTGACATTGGGGTTTGCAGCTGGGGAGTATTTTACTCTAACGACGCTGCATTGTGTTTATTGCATCCTTTCGGTGGGCATTGGTCTGTCAGAACCGAGACACTGGCCTTCATTGTTTGGGAGCATCTGGGAAGCATATACCATTCGTAGGCTTTGGGGGTAGGTATTTATTACCAAATATTGTACTATTCGTGCTGACTTCTGCAATGATAGATACACTTGGCAACAGTTCATGCGCAGAGTAAATTATCGTTGTTGAGACTTCTTGCTGCAGCTGACAGACTTTTCTACTAATAGCTTTTGAATTCACATTCAAAATTTCTTATCAAAAAGCTACACATTACTCAAGGGAGTACTTCGTCATATTGCATCACTCTCCTTCTCTCCTTCTTCATTTCTGGTGTCATTCACGCCTGCGGCGATCTCATGGTATTCGGCGATTGGACCACTGGAGGATCCTTTGTTTTCTTCATGCTTCAGCCTTTGGGAATAGCCCTCGAAACGGTGGTTGTCGTTCTATTTCGTCGAATAGGTGTTCAGGTCCACTGGAGAATATCGAGAGCGGTTAGTCTCGCTTGGGTTCTTCTTTGGTTCTCTTATACGGTGCCGATATTGTTGGAACCTTTGCTAAGGGTTGGGTTCTTTGAGAGTGGGCCGAGTTTTAGCTTATATCTCGGAATCAGACGGGGGGAGTGGATTCCAAAGGTATGAATACAAGTTTTAGTGGAGCGATACTATTCAATTGTTGATTCATGATGTTAATACACTTTTGCTTTTGCTTTCCCGGGCCTTTGCTTCCTACTTCATAAGCTCGATCCTTGCGGGAACAATTTCAACCCAATAACTGAATGATTTTCACTGAGCGAAATGATTGTCATATATCAAGATATTGACGACCCACCTATCAGGATCCAAGAGGAAAGCAATGTTCCTCATCTTGCCTTCACTAAGTTTCTTCTTGAACCTAGCACCAAGCTCTTCAAACCGTTCGCAGGCTTTATCGACATCATCTACGCTTATGGCTATGTGACCAAATCCTCTTCCGGGTTCCGTGTTTCCATTCGCGTAGCCCTGGAAGTTTGGATCGGATTCAGTGCCGTGGTTGTGGGTTAATTCGAGTACACCTATGTTATATCATAGATCCAGGGATTTGTGGACGTGAAGAATAACAATGGATCATACCTTCGCGACTGAAGTGGGTCTTGTTTTTCTCCTCGTCGGTCAGCTCACGACCTGAGTGGTTGAAGGCGAGAAAGTACAGTGTATAATCAGAAAATTCCATTTCTTTTCGAATTTGTAAGTGGATGTAATGGCACTCCAGAGCCCGGAGGTCTCGTACTAGATATGAGATCCATCCCAAGAATCTACAAATACCTTCGTAAGCGACAGAATGCATTTTTCAGGAGATGGAAAATACCCGCTCGTAGAAGTCAAGGGAAGTTTTGGGATCCTTAATCCTAATCATAGTATGATTGAACTAGATTGTTGTTGTCAAAAAACCTTGCGTATTTCATTATTGTAATTGCATGACCCACCTTGAAACTGGCTGTTTCTGCAGTCCGAGGCATGGTGAAGGTTTGAGGTGATGACAAATAAGAATGATGAACGGTTGGCGGGGATCGTGCACGGCTTTCACCTTTTTTGGCCCATCGGTCATGAACCAAAAGGTTGTGCGGAAATTCAGGCTGGATACACTTGAAAATGGTAATTAATGAGAAACTGACGATGCTGTCTACAACAGACTCGAGAGTATGAGGCTGCAATGGAATAAAATGTAACCTGAAATCTGCAGAGTTGATCATTAAGATATCATTGGCACTTTTGCCACCAATGATGCTCCTCTTTAAGGGAGTGGGAGTAAGAGGGGGAAAAGGCTCTGCACATTTAACCATATTTTCACTTTGACATGACGTCAAACGCTGAGGAGTAAATCCATCGACGTTCGAGGGCTCGGTTCTTTACATCTGAGGCCTCGGTATTTTCGTCCATGATGCCCGAGACCGCGCCGCTTTCAGTTGTCTGAATATCCCAAACATTTACTGGCGACCAAGTGGCGAAACCCTTGTACGCGTTACGCCTTCCACTGACCCCTCTTCTGCAGATGTAAGCAGTAGGCCTCCCCTGTCCAACGTGACCGAAGGCATTGCGCCATGTAGAATATGGCCAGAGGGGAGGTGAGGTCGGGGTTTGTGTTCGAGAATGTGGCGCGATTTAGGTTTGGGGAGCGGGATTCTTTTTTGTTGTTGGGAGTTGCGCGTATTCGCTTTGATCTTTCTATCACATCTTGTGGCGGATCCCACCACCATAGGTTCTTAATCTCAACATCTATCAGGAGGAGTTTCTGTTGATAAGCAGTAGGCGGCATCAATTGAACTAGACGAGGAAGGTTATGGAGGAGGGAGAAGGGTATGGAGAGGAGTGTCTCAATGACAGGAAATTGATCGGTGGGGTTGTCGATACCTGAAAAAGCAGTATACTGGTATAAACGATCCTCGTTAGGGTTGTCCCCGAGCCTTAAAAATATCTCAAGATTATTAGCAGATGCAGAGTGACATGCATGTCACCGAATACTTAAAAAAGTAATACATAGTGAGTCATAACATGGAAGGGAATTTAATAACCAATCACCTTTTCATGGTCGACCAGGATCTTCTCGCCCTGCTTCCAACTCTGCTAGCCTCCAGTCGCGGAGCTGCCGCTCGTAGGACAGTGTGCAGGCTACTAGGTCATCGTGAGGAATAGGGTCGATTGCTCGATTGCTCGTCTATAGCCGTATGTTGAGCACCAGTGACTTAGAAACCACCTGAGACAGAAATAAAGAGTCATGTACGTGGTACCAGATTTTCTTCACCACCATTGGCGTGGATAGCCATCTATACGCAGTTTGCGCTCCAGCATCCCCGAAAGCTGTTGGTTCATCGTCAGCCCCATATTGTAGGATTGAATAGTTTGACGTACACGTTGACTGGAGGGTCCCAACGCGGCATCCAGCATGTGAGATTCTTGACGTCGGTCGTCTTGTTTTCTCGATAACACATTCTTGCCACCAGAAAAGTTTTCCATTGCATTCAGTTCCTCTGGACTCTGGATGGTAGTCGACCGGATCGTTTCCATTATTTCGGTCTACTAGATCCAACTGGAAATTCAGAGGTACGGTAGCTGCACAATGAAAGCGCTAACGCCACTCACCTCGCTATCAACTTCCCTACCATCTGAGTCCTTGCGCGAGGAAACTGAGGAGTATTTAGATATAAAGTTGGGGCAAACCATGTGACATGTGACTAGTTGACTTTACACTGACAGCCAATCATATGTCGGCGCTAAGTATACAATTGGGGCAAGTTTATCTTTGATTCCTGCCAATACTTTACCAGATACTATGCTCGCAGTTTACCTTCTTTCTCCGTTCATATCATCTCATGGGCTTTTGCAAGACAATGGCGGACGTTCATAGTGGGGAAATAGGTATATCTTTCATCCTTGCTGCCAGTCAGGAAACATCGGGATGTCTCTTCGAGGACCTCAAAAGTGTTTAGGCGGCAGATCTTTCGAGAGACAGGTCCATGGCTGCGCCCTTCTTCCTTGTCTCTT
>Ga0307517_10009201_pt1 | contig 14049 bp, 8 predicted proteins | sample 23_EM_MG_FD_194515 | JGI IMG/M metagenome (GOLD analysis project Ga0307517, IMG submission 194515) | Populus trichocarpa ectomycorrhiza microbial communities from riparian zone in the Pacific Northwest, United States - 23_EM | ecosystem: Host-associated > Plants > Roots > Unclassified | place...
TAAAACTTTAGATAGTTTCGTTAATTTAAAAACTCATAATTATAACCATTGAATAAGATTTTATATATCTATAACTATAACCATCAATTATCGGTTATCTATTCAATGAACCATTAACCATATGTTTATTTTAAAAAAAAAATTTCCTTGAATAAAACGCTAAATTACAACAACTCCTCTTAAATACCTTAAAATTATATAAATTATCCAAAAACTAAAGAAAGTGATGGTTGTGCACCACCATCAACAACGTCGACACATTTGACACGCCTATCCAGTGCCTGATGAACTAGGCCAGGTTTCCACTAGTGACAAAGACAACAACCATGGCTACTACCTCCCCTCCGCCATAATAGTGCCAACATGTTTGGTGTTGCTGTTGTCCAGCACGGGTTGCCTCGTGCTAGAGGAGTCGACCTAGTCACCCAACGTTAGGCTGCTGCCTCGAGCTGGAGGTGGTGTAGTGCGAGGGTAGCCCCTCGAGCTATGCAAAACTCATGAAAGCAATGCTGCCACTATTAAGGTGGCCACCAGCACAAAGGCAATCCCTCACAATGTAGCAAACCCAGCGGCAACAAAGATTGCCTCTGTTTAGATTGTCACCAGCGGTGAGCAGTAGATCCATTTAAATTATGTTTTCATTGACGAGGGGCTAAAAGAGCTGAGAAGTGCCTATGCATTGTATTTTCATTAGTTGTGCATGCAATACATGGTGACTTTTTAATGCATAGATCACGCATGTAATACATGGATGACAAAAAGGTTGCGCATGTATTATATGCACGACCAATATACAAGCATATAATACAAGCACATCTCAATAGTTTATGCATGGGCTACACGCGTGACTTTCCTAACTATGCTAGATAGTGAAACATTGTTCCAAGTATGATAGTTTGAAAAATACTTTTGTCTATTATGCTAATATGGGGAGAAAAAAAAACACATTTATTCATGATTTTTGCTAGCACATTTAGTCCTCCAAAATTGTTTTATAAAAAATACACCTTAATAAAAAAATCCAAATAATAATAATAATAATAATAATAAAATTTGAAAACAAAAAATATATTATTTTCGAGATATGAGATAAGTCCTTGAGATGCAACATATCAAAATGTCAAAAGAATAGAAGAATTAATTAAGTTTAAGAACTCAATTAATCTTCTATTAGGTATAATTGACTTAATAAAAGACTTAATTGAAGCAAAAATAAAGTTTGGAAGTCAATTTTGTAAAAATAAAAAGAATTAATTAAGTTTAAAAACTTAATTAAACTTAATTAAACTTTTAATGGGTTTTTTGGATTCAATCAAGGACTCAATTAAAGAAAAATTAAGTCTAGAGGCTTAATTCGAGTTAATCTGCAATAATTTGAAGAAACAAAAGACCTAATTGAAACTTTAAAAAGCCAATTTGGTGCAATCAAGAGCTTAATTGAAAGAAGTTTAAAGTTTAATTAAGGACCTATATCCCAAACTTCAAAATCAAGAACCAAAGTGCAAAGGGCGTGGAAATCCAGGGACTAAAATTGATCAAACCAGGGTCAATTTAAGAAAAATTAAAAGTTTGATGACAAATAGAGGTCAGATTGCATAATTTGAAAATCAAGGACTAATTTGTAAAGGGCGCGCAAATCAAATGATCTCAATCAATGTTTTGAGGGATGCAATTGCAAAGAGTAAGAAGTTTTCCAAATAATTAAGGATGCATATGCTAAAATTGAAAGAACATATACTAGAGTGAAATTTACTAAAAAGTTCTATTTAAGAACACTAGTTTTTAGGGTTTAGAAAAATGATGTGTCACTCAAACTTTAATCAAGAGAATAAGAGACACATTGTTTAGTCATTGTTTCTTCTTTTTTTTCGATCAAAAGGCTGACCGAGAGGGCAATTTTAGATGAATAAATGTGACTTCTCTAACCACTTTAAGGGCTTTAATTGGCACCAATCCATTCCTCTATAAGGATCAACTATTCTCATCAAATGTTTATATCTCATTTAGCTCGATGTACTTGCCAACAACTTATCCCAAGTTAGATTGGCAGTTCTAAACCTCCAAATCAAGTATGGTTTGTTCTCAATGGTAGATCTACATCCCTTCTACAAGATTCAGGTCCATCAATGGTATGTTTATGTCTCAATCTCCACAATAATCTTAACTGTTAGAAAATAATATAAATCTTATATTGGAATCTCACCTAACAACTTAAGCTTCTAGGTTGAATTGATTTTTTGACATGGTATCAAAGCCTTAATGACCAAGTGATTATAAATTTAAATCTCAGCATCTTTATTTATTTGATAAAAATTAAACATAAGATAATGTGGACCTCTGCAAGTTTCAAGCCGAAAGGGATTAACTTGAGGGGGTATGTTAGAGAACAATATAAATCATATCTTGGGACCTTACCTAACAACTTAAGTTTTTTGGTTGAATTGGTTCTTTGACATCAATAAAGTACCCGACCTAATCAGTTATGACTAAAGAACAAATTTACTCATGAAAAAAAAAACTCTAATGCTGCTCTCTTATGATTGGATTTAGTTTATAAGAAGACAGAAAATAACCATGCACCATCATTTTCAGGAGGAAGGTTTTGGAAGAGAAAGAATAAGAATATTTTACAAACCTCTTAGAAAAACCACCAAGGTTTTGTAACTTTCTATTTTGGTTTGCTTATAAAAGGCAGGTGATCTTGACATTAAAAAAGGGAGAAGACAACATAAAATCATAAAGAAAATAAAGAGGAAAGACATAGAGAAAATCAAAAGAAGTTTTTGAGTTATTGAGAGAAAAATCTAAAGAAATAGTGTTCAAAAGAGGGAAAAGGAAAGGCAAACAAAATTAAGGATCAAAAGAGCTGGAAAAAAGGGAAAGGGATGAAAATAGCATTGCTTTTATAAGGTATACAACAACCTTTGTTGAGAGGGTGTAAATCATTAATGCTTTGGTTGTTAATGTGTTTGATAACAATTGAGTTTAAATGTATTTATTATATTTAAACTAATATACATAGCTTGTTGTTATAGAGTTGTAACTTGATGTTATTAGTGTTGTTCAAAAAGTCAGTAACATGTTTTGGTGTCTAGTTTAGCTCTTAAATTTGTTTTGATTCCTTTTGTTTCTAAATAAAATACGACTATGTGTTGTTCTTGATGAAATGTTGGGTTGATGAAGCTAATTTCATGATAATGTCAGTCAAGAATAGATGTTAGAATTAATAAAATAATATTTGTAGTTAATGATATCCCTCTTGGATTTTTCTGTTATTTATATGGATGAATCTTTGTTTTTGTTTCCATTTGCTTCCTTTTAAGTTCTTAAGAGTTTTGGTAGGTCAGTACAAGCATGTTTTAAATAGTTTTGACTTGATTCTGGGTTTTTTAGATCAGTTTCTAAGTTTAAGCCTTTTCTAAGTAGTTTCTGGGTGTTTTTTTTTTTTTTAGGTTGAATGTAGTAATGATCCGTCTTGTATTTTTCAATCGAAGCTTAGACTCATAGATGATTGTTCTATACCATTAATTTTTCCATTTATTGCTTATTTTGAATCAATCGATCTTTGACTACTTCGAACACCTGGGTTAAGGTTAGAAGTTTTTGGGTTCAATTCATGAAATCTACAACATGTCTTTCCATTTGGATATATTTTGTTCTAATATTTCATGCTCTATCTCTTCATGCCTTTCGATCGATGAAATTTGATCTGTATCATTGATTTAGCTTCTGGTTCATTGCATGTTCTTCGTGTTCTTCATATGTTTCAAACTTCTTTTGCCTTTTCATGGATTACTACTTGGATGGAAAAGTTTTATATAAAAGATCATTTGATGGGGCTCTCTTGAGATGTCTGAATGAAAAATAAGCAAAGTAAACACTACATGAAATACATGAGGGAACCTTGCTACACACATAAACGAACACATGATGACGAGACAAATACAGAGAGCTAGGTATTTTTGGATGACCATAGAGAGGAATTGCATAGATTACATAAGGAAGTGTCACAAGTGTCAAGTACATGGAGATAAAATCAATACACCATCATTTTCTCTATTCAATAAAGTGTCATATTGGTCATTCACAATGTGAGTGATAGATGTTATTGAGCTCATTAATTCAAAAGCCAATAATGGACATAAAGTTATCTTAGTAGCAATTGACTACTTTACTAAATGGATTAAAACTTGCTCATATGCACATGTGACCCAGAAGGTCGTTAGATGATTTATTAAGAAAGAGCTGATTTGTCAATATGGGCTACTTAAAAGAATAGTGACAGATAATGCTCAAAACTTTAATGAAAAACAATCACTAAATTATGTGTTAAATGGAAGATCAAATATTCAAATTCATCTCCGTATAGGCCAAAGATGAATGAAATTGTAGAGGCCGCCAAAAAAAATATAAAGAAGATTGTTCAAAATAAGATGGTCACTTATAAAGATTGGTATGAATGGCTCCCTCATACTCTTCAGGCTTATAGTATTTGTAATTAAGGATATCCATCTTGGATTTTTATGTGGTTTAAATGATTGAATCCTTGTTTGTATTTTTATTTGTTTTCTTTTATGTTCCTGAGAGTTTTGGTAGGTCAATACAAGTATGTTTGTAGTTTTGACTTGAGTCTAGGTTTTTTATGTCAGTTTATGGGTTTGAGCATTTTTTAGGTTAAGTCTTTTCTGGGTAGTTTCTAGGTTTTTTTATAGCTTTAGGTTGAATGTTCATAGCTGTCACTTTTTATTTTTTATAAACTTTAGTTTTGGTCCATCTTGTGTGCTTCGATCAAAGCTTAGACTTATACATAATTATTCTCTGCTATTAATGTGTCCATTTATTACTTATTTTGAATCAATCAATCTTTGACAACCTTGAACACCTGGGTTAGGGTTAGAAGTTGCGGGGTTCAATTCATGAAATCTACAACATGTGTTTCAATTTGGATATATCATCCATATTATATCTCTCTCTTTATCTTTTGATATGTATCGTTGATTTATTTTATGGGTTCATTGCTTGTTATTTGTGTTCTTTGTTGGTTTCAAACTTTTTTTTTCATTTTAATCTTCATAAATTACATTTTGATTCTAAGTTCTGTTTATGAGCTTTAGGCCCAAGCTGAAAAGCCTAGTCATGTCCCATCAACTTTTAAAGACGTGTTTGGCATGTCCAGAATTTTTCAAAGGAAAAAATCTGATTTTTTATTCATTAAGGTATAATTGTCAAACACAATCTTAAGACAATTTTAACTCGATAATTTTAGCTAAGGCCATGTTTGGAAAACACGTCTTACTAATTTTTTCTAGCATTGCATATGGCCAAGACTCTAAAATAAAAATAAAATAAAATAAAATACATGACATGATTTAGCATTTTTAAATTCAAGAAAAATAGTTTTTATTTTTTATTTTTGCATTCATTTTGAATTTAATAACAAGTTTATTAAAACCATAAGAACTTGACCTACATTTCAAAAACATAAAAAAAATTAATTTTTTTATTTTAATACCAAGAATTATGAACTTATATATAAGGCATATTCCTGAATATTAAAAAAAACACCAAAAATATTTTTGAATTTTAGACTGACTAAACTCAACATATAAAGCTATAGTCCACTCTACTAAGATGGGTCTGCTTTGACCAAGACCAATAATTAAAAAAACACAGCAATACCTTAGTAATCAAACAAATAAATAATACAACTTACCTTATATAAGATATACTAGGAGTAATATTGTTCTTCCAATACACAATCAGTTTTTTTTTATCTATGATCAGTTAAGATTCTTAGTGATTAAAATACTAAGTGGAAACCGTTTAATTGAAGAAGAAAAATTCCTTAATTTTTTTTACCCACACACAAACAATCACTGGATGTATTCCTCATTCTTTTCCCAAAGCAGTATATAATGTTTTCAAGGACTCATATTCCATTTCGTCTCTACTTATCAATCTTGGACATTAGAAATTGCATTCTCTCATATTCACCCTTTGATTGTTAAATTAAATTATTATTATTATTTAATCCTTTAGTTTCTAGTGAAATAATTAGTTAATCTCTTTAATTTGAAAAACCCAATGTTGAATCCCTGTATAATTATACCCCCATTTTCATGTAAATTTTGTAACATGGATCCTTATTTTCCACCAACTCTTTTAATTTAACCTACAAACACGGTTACTGTTTTAGGTTGGTTTACATTAAAAAAATAAATTGCAATCGCCTTCGGAAGAATAGGGAAGATGAAAAACCCATCCTAGAGTCCTATCATTCCTAATATGTATCGGTCTCCATTCTTGCTCTCTCTATGTCAGCCAAACTATTACATGGATTAATTTATATCCATCCTTTTATTTTGCGCTCTCCATCCTCCCATTGTCTCCATCCTTCCTATGTGTGTAAGACACTAGATGGATGAATTGACATCCATCTTGTCATTTTACCCTTTTCATCCTTCCTTGTCCCCATCCTTCCTGAGCAATAAGAGATTGAGAGAGAGTGGAGTTTCTAAACCTCCCTGACACTTCACTCCTTTGTCTAAATCAAGCTAGATGGAAAATCAGCTGTGAAAGCGTTGTTTATGTAAAACTGGGCTCAACCAAAGCTAATGGCATACAGCAGTGATTTTATTCAGAACTCTTACATGCGAATCCCTAATGAATTCTACTCAGAACGATTTTCAGATATTCTCACGAATTCCTACAATTTTATTCAGGTATTGCACCAAATTTCTTTCCAACATGTTTTTGATTTAAAAAAAAATGAAAATGAAACAAGCACAGCACACGATTAATTGAGTCCACCAACGGATAACACAAATCAATCTATCTATATTCAATGATGGGAGATTCCAGAATAATAAACCAGAAGCATTAATTACATGATGCTGTTCTCAAATATGTACACACAACTAGAGAGATTTGAATACCTGGACAAATGCGATCCTCTTCTTTATCTTCTTTGAAGCACAAAGTTGTTTCCAACAAGGTGTAGAGACTGAATATTGAAGGACTTGGAGCAAGATGGATTGGAGTGACAACCATGCAGCCAAAAAGAGGTGTTTGCGTGAAGCTCACAACCTGTCCCATGCGGGAAGCAACAGTGGTTTAAGTGGCTAAACCATGAGACTAGTTTGTTCAACTACAAATTAACAGCAATTGTGAGGTCCTGGTCAACGCACTCCCTTGCCTCAAACTGTGGCCTTAGATATCTACCACGCTCTAGAAAATGATCAAGAGGCCAGCGATAATCAAAAGGTTCCCCCTCTGCAGAAAGTAGCTAGTCAATGCATCATGCAATGGGAAACCCACATTCCAGAACACAGAGAATCAACAGTCAAATGATTGGTCATTTGACTACTCAAATGACATGCACAGCTGAAAACATTATACCAAAGTCCAATAAGATTTCCAGGCACACAGAGCTTCATGCATATTATTTTCAATTCATAATTTTGTTACAGGGTTCTTCATGTCAAGAAAGGCTTACTGCAGAATTATTATAGTAGAGATGCTCTGCATACTGCATTATCAGGTTTGCACAATTTTTGGTATGAGTTTCATCCCTCTAAAGCTGCTAACCAGGCCTTGGCTGTGATATATTGGAACAGGGATGCTTTATCATCTTTTAGAGCTAAACCTACCATAGCTAGAACAATTTACTCCTATGACATTTGCAAGCATTATACATGAAAACGCTATTAAAATATATGGGTGGCACTTATCATTTCTTGAATTGTTAATCACACACATTAGGTTTATTTTATGCTTTGACCAGATTAACCTTTTATTTTATTTTCTTTCATTAAGATTATATCCAAGATGCCAATTTTACACATTATAATTCTCAGTAATAATCTATTTCTCAACTTTTTAAAGAAAAACATTCAAGTGGTATCTTTTGATGATAATAATAATAATAATAATAATAATAATAATATAAACAAACATATTTCACAAAAAAAAAAAAAAGAGGTTTACCTAATACTCAAAATAACATAATTTAACTAAGATTGCGGGGACATGATACCTGCTTATGTAAAAAAAATAGGTTGCAAAATTAATGAAATGATTCATGATATCAAATTTCATATATAATTTTCAAACTTATGTTTACTTTCTTTTTTTATTGCATGCAACGGTTTAGATGTTTTTCTCAGGTATGATATCACAAAAGAATATAAAGACAAACATAAAAAGATATTACCTTGGAGGGCCCAAAAAACTATGGAATGAAATTAACAATTGAAGTATTCTCATGGCCATGTGAAACCTTGTTAGCTAGTAATAGGGCTATTCAGTGCTTCTGCGTGTTTCAAGACATTTATTCATCAACTTAATAAGATTTCAATTTCGGTTTTATGGCCAATACTGATTGTGACCAAAAGGATCAGCTAGAGAATAAAGTAAGCTTGTCAAGATAGTAACAGTTGGCAATCAAAAATCCAGTTTCAATTGAGTATAAAGCTATGGATTTAAGAAGAGGCAAGAAATTCACCTTAGCCAAAACAAGTCAAAGATCAAGAGATCCTTAAGAAAGTTCAAATCCAGTATTTGAATTGATTGCATAAAGAATTTTTGCTCTCAAAGTGCTTGCACGTTTGTATGTTGGAAGCTGTAACCATTCAAGAAAACAAGAAAAAGGCAGACACAAGCCAAGGTTAGATAAAAGGTATTTGATGTTGTTGGATCTGACTTTAGGAGTTTGCACTAAGAGTACCTTGAGAGTATTGTAGCAGGTAGAAGCTGATGGAAGCCGCTCCACATCTTGTCCTCCAATTGTTGCCCAAAGAGAGGCATCACATGAGACCTGTATAAGATCAAATTTCAGATTCAACCAGTATGGATTTTGGCTGCCCATTGGGTTTTGCATGAGGGTCATGGGGTGTTTAAAATGAGAAAAAAAACTCCCATTTAACACCATCAGATTTGACAATCATGGTAATGGAATCATTCATAAGAAGAAATATATATACATATCAGTCCTTCTAAAGAAGATTGAGGGTTGAAGTGTGAAGATGGCTTTGAAAAGGAGAACATACGAATCCAATAAAAATAGATACAAAGAAACCAGCAATAGTTCCTCAAAGCTATATGCTATAGGAAAAAATTGGTTGCAGAAAATATTGACAAACTACATGGGATTATCTTTAAGAACCAAAACCATATGTATGTACTCAATATAAAGTTGCTAGTTCAGAGGGCATGAAATATTTGGGAAAATGAAAAAGCTCAAGTTCAACTACTAGCTTGGCTTCTATTCTTTTCCAATACACGTGTTTGGCATGCCATTTTTAATGTATTACTAATCAGAAGGCCCCAGCAAGCTGTACAAAAGGACCCATGGATTATTCGGTGTTCCCAGGATGCTTCTTGTTCAAACAAAACAAGCCTGAACCCGTTTATTGCTTCTTGTTCAAAAAACCATTTTTCAATACAAATGGGCATCTTGTTGTATGCACATAATAAGGCAGAAAGTTTTTCTTTTTGAAATTGAAATGTGACATTGAAAATAAAAACAGAATATTTCTTTATGTGGCTCATTAACAAAAAAAAATACCCTATCACTATCCTATCTTCAATATTGTAAATATGGATATGCATTCCACACAACATAAGAACCAAGTTACTGTGGTATGCCTTCAGATGCTATCTGAAGTTAGGAAATTCATGATGTAGCCAAAGCATGCCTCATTACTATTGCCAAAGACACTACAAATTAAAATAAATAATACAGATCCTATGCAATAAGAATTTTGATCTAACTTTTCTGGAAGATGCAAAAATCAAGAGCATACCTTATGGATTGTAAAGGATGGCTGCAAGTGTTTGAACCCAAGTAATGGAGCTCGAGAGCAGCTGGTCACAAATTTAAGCAGCATACAGCGTTCATTTGGTTCAAATCCTTTAATTACCTGAAGCAAATAACAGTAAGCAACATTTTTTTTTTTTTTAAAAGGATCATTTCAGGTAAATATTGTAAATGATAAAACTTTGAAAATTGGGAATTCACGAGGCCTGAAGCATGGACTAACGAGATTATGCCCAAAAGACGTGATTTTCTAAAGTAAGATATTTTTATTTTTATTTTTATTTTTTTGTAATGCAGTCTAGCTACTAGTAGATTTTTCTCTCATTCAATAAAGTATTTGCATGCTAAATTGAAGGAAAAGAATGGCAGAAAGGGTCAGGATCAGATGCTTATTAATCTTTTATACACAAACTGAAGTTCAAGACATACAAAAATCAAGTCATTCAACTTCCATTACAGGGCAATACCTCCCAAAAAAGTTTAATTGTTCGACTCCCCTCAGAATAGCCACCTGTGTATCGTGTGTAATTTCTTAAATCATCAACATCAATGTCAAGGTCACCACCTGAAAGTAACTGAAAAAAAGAAATCCAAGTCAACACTTGATCCATTTAAGAGAAACCTACTACATAAAAAAACAAAATGATCACCAGCCTCAAAAAATTTTAAATTGATCCTATACAGAAGAAAGAGTTGGTAAAAATGATGCTAAAGATAGAAATGTATGAAGGAAATAATAACTTAATTTTGTCAACGCAAGGAATGTGAAAGTATTTAAAAATTGAAGAGGATGGTTTTGCTATAAATTACATACAAGACTACAAATCAATTCCAAAAAATACACGGGCAAATTACATTACATTGGGAGAACGGTGGGAGGGCTTGAACTCATACTTCCAATTTCAGGAGATTGAGTTTCAAGAAGGATAGCTTATCATCTTCTTCTAGGTAGAATAGATCCTGTCGCAGTCAGGAATGTGGACTTCACAGGTGTTAAATAGTGGTTACAGCTATCTTGTCATTAATCATTGGTAAGTCTGAACAAATGTTTGATTATGCATTCTTTACTAATGATTTCACTAAATATATACAATAATAACATTTCTAATAGCTAAATGTCATATAGTAACTATCAAAAGAAGGAAGTGTGACAACACAAACTTTAGGAAATCTTTCATAAAATTTTATAAATGCGTAGACCATTATTGGGCAATTATTGACATGTAATTTTCACAGTAACAGCCAATTATATTATGACATTATAGGCACTATAACACCAAATAATGATAATGGAGTTCTCCAAATCCATTAAACAGTTGCTGTTAGCTGTCATTTGAATTCACATCCTATCGCACACCACATGGATTTCACGGATGCGGTAAATTTCTGGTCTTGAAAGAGTAAAATGCTCAAAAGAGGTGATAACAAGGCAACTGTTCAAATCAACAGATAAAATATTTTACCAAGAACTACAAAATTAACAGAAAAAGTAATCGACTATATGCATGCAATGGAGGCTACCTGATTGAATTCACTTGCATTGAACAATTTCAACCAAGATGGTGATATAAGATCAGCTAGCCCTCTATAAAATGCATTTGAAAAGGGCAATATCTGCAATCCGAATAGTCATAATAAGGTCAATCTCATAACAAGCTGATAGAATTCCATATTTCCAAAAGGTAGAAATTAGTGACCTGTCGATTGAGTTTATAATCAGCCATTGCATGAACATACTGCATCTTGTTCTCATTTGACACACAAACATCCTTACCCCCAGGTTTCAGCTCAATGACATGCCGTTTACCAAATAATTCTTCAGTGACTGTGAAGTCAAGGGAGAGGTCCTTGACGTCACCATCATAATGCTGCAGTTACAACATGTTAAGAGACTCTATTAGATGGACTGACCTCTGGGATGCTGAGTATAAAACATCAAGATTTGAGAATTTATATGTCCAGTGGTGCGAATGCACCTAAGCACATGCAAGACATTTATAGTATAGCAGAAAACCAAAAAACTAATAAATTGAAGACATACATACAAACAATCAATGTGGTTTAACCAAGCAGTCAGCTGTCAACAATACCTTATTTCCAACAAGAGTTCACCATGCAACGAGTTGGATTGTTCGCAAATTCTACAAGAACACATGATGTGGAAGCTACTCTCAAATAACATGGCATAGTATTCTTAGGTTAGTTGTCCTAGTTTTGTCATTAGCTTTAAAAATAATGAAATAATATTTCACTAAACATTTCACAATGATCTCAGTATGGCAATTTGAGTTTAAGAATGCTACCATGTTGCTTGCTTAGAAGCCTGTAAATAGAACGAACTTAAGAATATTACAAGTTGTCTGCTGCCCTACCTCCCATCCCCCAACTGTTCTGCTCCAATCATCACCTATTTCTTTTTACTTTCTTCTCTTCTCTTGTTAGTCATCAATTCTCTTTACCTATTCTTCCTTTCCCCAGCCTTCTCTATCTTTTTGCCTGTATGCTTTTAAAGAAATTGGGATCTACTGGTAGGTGATGTTTTGTCATTCAACAACTTATAGCAGCCCTCACCCAACAGTGCAGCTCAACACTCCACAATCTTATGGAGCAGAGCACTGTTATGACTTGCCACGTGGCACATCCTTACCCTCTACTGGCCTCTCATATGCTTCAATTCACTTCCTTTCCAACTATATAGAAATGGAGAAACAAAACTTTTTCCCTAGATATTCCAAGAAATAAGCATAGCAGTTAAAGGAGTGAGCTTGATCAGCCAATATCTTGATTTTGTTCACGTTGGTTAAATGCATTCAAGCAAACAGCACAATTGTATTCTCAATAATATAAAAAGATATTTCTAGTTCAAAGCATCTATATATGGTAGGCGTTTGGTTACTAGATACTAGATACTGGAGACAAATGTTTTTGGTTGAAGACAGTGAGAAGATAAGGACATAAAAATAAATTTGTGAGATAATTTTGGAGTGAATTTTTGTACCTTCAAAACAGGAGGTACAAAGGTAACATGTCTCCAAAGATAATATTTTTTATTTTTTATCCCTAAACGATAATTGTAAAAACCTCTTAAGTCCAAACTTGTTCAACTTTATGTAAAGATAAAAGTAATTATTATCATATTTTTAAAATCCGACCTGGGGGTTAACCTGGGGCAAGACCCGGGTCATGAGTAGAGAGGGTCTACCCCAATTTTTTTATTTAAAAAGCATCAAAACAAGGATTTTTTTAGGTTGAACCAGGTTTTACCCCTAATTGACCTGATCACGGGTCAACCTGGATTTTTGACCGAGTTAGGGTGGGTCAATCCTTCCTCTAATTTTTCTTAAATACGGACCGGTGCAGAATCCAAGTTGTCCAGGTTTAAGGGCAACCTAGCAGGTCGATCCTCGTTTTATAACTAGAGTTATTATATTATTATTAATTTCAACACTCGATTTAAACTAAAATAGAAAAATAACATCTAATTATTTTTTAAAAATGTGTAGTTTGATAGTGAAACATATTAAGGATAAAATACTTTTTTAATATTTTATTATGTTTTGGCCACTATCAACCAAACAAGACACAGAGACAGTCACTCTATCTTATACTTTACTAAGAAAAACAACTCGTCTCCTCTATTGTTCTATCATGTCTCCAGTGTCCTCGTTTCTTCTATCTCTGAAAAGTAACCAAATGTTATCTACATGTATGACTTCATTTATTGACATTGTGTATGGTATTCATAATTGGAATATAATATTCGTGCCGTAATTTTGTCATTGTAGACAATAATAAATGCTTTGCTCGTCATCTAATCCCAAGGGTACTTCTAGGTCATCTAGAGCATGCAAATTTCTGGTTAATTTTATTTTGACAACATTCATCCACCTAAGCTAAGCTGTTTTCTAGAAGCATCATCTTCTTATTTCCTGGTTGTCCAGAAATCAGCAATCTCGCTATCTAACTACAGCATTTAAAGCATATTTTAATGCAACCACCTAAAGTTAACCCATAAAATTACTTTCATGTTTATAAGTTGATTAGTAAGTTTGATGGACTAAAAAAATGTGGGACCAAAGAAATTATAACTCAGGAACATGCATGTGCACACAGTGTGATTCCTGACAAGGGTTTACCTTCACATACAAGACATTCCTGTACAGCTCTGGATCAAGTGTTGATAGTTCATCAAGAAAGCTATATCGGCCTAACAGCTTTTGAACAAACACATG
>Ga0307517_10009202_pt1 | contig 14049 bp, 11 predicted proteins | sample 23_EM_MG_FD_194515 | JGI IMG/M metagenome (GOLD analysis project Ga0307517, IMG submission 194515) | Populus trichocarpa ectomycorrhiza microbial communities from riparian zone in the Pacific Northwest, United States - 23_EM | ecosystem: Host-associated > Plants > Roots > Unclassified | place...
TATTAAGCGCTACTCCATAACGGTTCGTCCAGGGGGTATAGTTACCAAACAGGCCGCTGGCATAATCCGCCTCGAAGCGATCCCAGGAGCTTAGCAGCAGTTCCCGGATCGCCTTTATCTCCGTCTCATCGTAGTTCTTTTCCGGTTTCGACTCCGTTTTGAAGGGATGGAAATACAGGTCCTCCACCGCGATCTTCAATCCCGAACGAACGTAGCAGACATTCTGCTGTGCCGCGATCAGGTGACCGGTGTTCCAGATGATATTATTGTTAAATCCCTTCGGGATCTCGTTCAATTCCGCCGCCGTCAATTCTTTGGTGATCTCCAACAGACTTTTCCGGGTGCACCGGATCGTTTCGATTTGCCTCTTCATAAGGCAAATATAATCCTTCGAGGAATAGTTCCGGCGACTGCGCAATTGGCCACCCTTTCGATAAAAAGTTTCAAAAAAGCTTGGAAAGTATTAAAACTTTAGTGTACTTTGTATTTCAAAGCACTTTGAATTCATGCAAAATCGTCGACAACTGAAACAAAGCATCCGGAGATGGCTCCTTTTCTTTATCGTGGCCTTGATCCTTAGCGGTGTTACGGCTTTTGCATTAGAGACGGAACTGGCTTGGTTGAATAGGGTCTTACCTGAAGACGGAATTGGGTTGCATACATGGATCACGAAGGTATACCTGGCGCTGAAAGCAACGAATGAGAAATACCCTTTCATGGCCTATGGATATGATTGGCTTGCGTTTGCCCACCTCGTGATAGCCGTGGCTTTTATCGGTCCTTATGCAGACCCTGTGAAAAATGTATGGATCATCCAATTCGGAATGATCGCCTGTGTCATGATCTTTCCCCTGGCCTTTGCCGCAGGCTATATAAGAGGAATTCCTTTTTATTGGCAGCTCATCGATTGTTCATTCGGGGTAGGAGGATTTATCTGCCTGTTCGTTTGTTTCCGAAAGATAAAGATGCTGGCGGCGATGCCATCCGTGCCCCCGACTAAGTAACACCTGTAAAATCATACAAAATGAGAACAACTATCCAATGGATCGGGCATTTCTATGCCAATGCCGAACAACAAAGGATCGACTGGAGTATAAAACCTTCCTTGTCAAAAGGAGAACTTTCCGTTATCCTCTCTTCCCTTCAGGCCTGGCAACTGGGCGAAACCTCCGATGGGAAGAACCTGGTAAAGGCCGCTACCCTGTATGCGGCAAAGATCCAGGATCTTCAATACGTGCATGCGATCAAACTGTTCATTAAGGAAGAACAGAAACATGGGGAGAACCTGGGGAAATACCTGGATAGTATCGGCAAGCCCCGGATCAAACATGATTGGGGAGACTCCCTGTTCCGGTGGGTCCGGCATTGGAATACGAGCATGGAGATGTGGACGCTGACCGTCCTGGTGGTCGAGAGCGCGGCGCAGATCTTTTACAAAGCATTGAAGGAAGCTACTCACTGTAAGCTGCTCCGGCAGATCTGCACGGATATCCTGATCGACGAGGCCTACCATATCGATTTCCAAACCGAGCGGTTTGCCATGCTCTTCGAAAGGAAGAGCCTGGTTGGGAAGATGATCAGCAGCGGATGTTATAAGCCATTTTTCTTTATGACGGCCCTGGTCGTATGGATGGCGCACCGCAAACTGTTCCGGGCAGGAGGCAATGACCTAAAAACATTCATGAATAAAATGGGATACAAGTTTACCAGGACCATCGGCCGCGCTACGGATCTTTCCTATTATAAAGACGTTCCGATATCGCCATATGCCTCCTGAAATATATAACCCGCTTCTTTTCTGTACCTCTTCTTCCCGGACGGATTAAAGTTCGCTTTGCTCCTCTACACCCCTGAAATGCAAAAACCCCGCACGATGTGCGAGGCTTTGTGTCCCCGGACGGGTTCGAACCGTCGACCCGCTGATTAAGAGTCAGCTGCTCTACCAACTGAGCTACAGAGACATTCGGACTGCAAATATAACCGCTTTTTGATACCGGGATCTTCGACACTATCCACATTCCTTTCCCGTTCCCCGCTCTCAAAAGAAAAAGCCCCTATTGGGACTTTGTGGGAGTTGACGGGTTCGAACCGCCGACCCTCTGCTTGTAAGGCAGATGCTCTGAACCAGCTGAGCTAAACTCCCTATTATCGCACGTTTCCTTTAAGGGAGTGCAAAGATAAGGTCTAAATTATTTCTACAAAATTTTTTTCGGGACTATTTTTGGTTAAAGGACGCTCTAATGGCTTAGCAACCAATTGTTAGCCTGTACATACCCACCCACTTAAACTTAAAATAGAGCCCCGCCAACGCCCGCGATCCCCGCGCCAGGACCTCCTGCAGAGCCCTCCCTACCTATTACCCGCTTTGATCCTTTCTTCCAGTTCTTTCTTTACTCCGAAGGTGCTGTCCAGGAGCACCAGCAAACTGTCGAAGCGCTGCAAAGTGGCAGCTTTCTGCATACTCAGCGCTGCCATTCGTTGTTCCAATAGACAGACCCTTGTCGTATCGGTGCGCAGGGTCCGGCTGCCGGCTACCTGTTCCCATTCATAGTGGACCATTCGCTGGAGGCTGTCTTCTTTTATTGCTTGCTGGTTCTGGGCTAGTGCTATCGTCTGTAAGGACTGGAGGCGCCGGGAAAGGGCAGAGTCCTCCTGTACCCATTTTTTTAGCTGGTGCTGACTGGCTTTTTGCTGGGCCTTCACGAAGAGCGTGGTGCAACTGATGATAACGAAGAGTAGAGGTATACGTTTCATAGAACCAAACTAGGAAAAAACCTCCTTAACGACACACTATTTCCCGGACCTATAAGGATTCTCCTGTACATGATCCCAGGCATCCCCCGAGTCCCTGCCATCCCTTCCTCAAACCTTTTCCGGGCATCCCGCTCTCCTAACTCACCACTCACAACTGACCACTCACCTACAGCCCCCCGTTCTTCCAGACATTATTCACCCGGTCGCCGTCCGGCAATACATGGTCGGGGTCCAGGGTTGCCGAAGCCAGGGCCTGGCCGCCGGCCACCTTCAGCACAAAGACGGGAGACTGCAGCCAGGTCTCCACCGGTAAGGATATCCTTTGTTTCGAACCGTCCTTCCACACCAGCTCGATCGTCGCAGGCATCGCCATCCGTTCGAGATTGACGATCGTGATCGCCGTTCCCTTCCTGGCATCGTTATCGATATAGGACACGCCTTGTATGGCCAGGTCCAGCGACCAGTTGTGTAAGAACCATTCCCGCCAGAACCAGCTCAGGTCCTCACCCGCCTCATTGTCCATCGCCCGGAAGAAATCATAGGGAGAAGGGTGACGAAAGGCCCAGTTCTGTATGTAACGCCGGAAAGCGTAGTCGAATCGGTCCCTGCCCAGGATCACTTCCCTTAACAGCACGAGCCCGTAAGCTCCCTTGAAATAGACCAGGTCATGCCGGTATTTCTCCGGGATGGCGTCGGCCCGCGTCATCATGACGGGCGCCTGGGGATCTTTTAGCAGGGGGAGGATCTCGTCTGCCGGATTGCCGCCGCCCGGGGCATACTCCGGATCTCTTTTAGGCGCAAATTCGCCTCCATGAAAAGCCTCCGAGGCATAGATATCGATAAAAGTATTAAAGCCTTCATCCATCCAGGCATAGCGGCGTTCGTCGGAACCTACGATCATGGGAAACCAGTTATGACCGATCTCATGGGCCGTGATCCAGAAAAGGTCCTTGCCCCTGTCCGTAATACCGTCGAAGACGATGCCCGGGTATTCCATGCCCCCGGCGACGCCCGCCTCATTGATGGCGACGGGGTAGGGGTAAGGATACCATTGGGTGGAGAAATGTTCGATAGAGCCTTTCAGGTATTCCGTAGCCCGGTCCCAGGCGCTGTCGCCGACACTCTCTACGGGATATACCGACATGGCCAGGGATTTCTTTCCACCGGGCAGGTTGACCCTCGCCGCATCCCAGAGATAGGCCCGTGAAGCGCCGAAAGCCACGTCCCTTGTATTGTTCATTTTAAAATGCCAGGTGAGGAAGGCGGATTTGAAGGCCCGTCCCGCCGGATCGGTGATATCGGCGGCGGAACGTATCAGCAGGGTCTTATCGCTGGTCCTGGCTGCCGCCAGCCGCGACCGCTCCTTATCAGTCAATACCTCCGACGGGTTCTGCAATTCCCCCGATCCCGCTACGATCATATCCCGGGGCATGGTGACGCGGTAATCGAAGTCCCCGTATTCGCAATAGAATTCACCGCTGCCGAGAAAGGGCAGGGTATTCCATCCTTCCAGGTCATCGTACACGCACATGCGCGGATACCATTGCGCGATCTCATAGATCTTGCCGTTGCGGGTAGCACTGTAATCCGTGCGGTTGCCAAAATCTCCGCCGGGTATTTTGTAATGGTATTTGATATGCAGGGTGATCCCTCCGCGTCTGGCGGCTACAGGTGATTTGAGACGCACCTGCATCCGGGTATCGTCGACGATATAAGGGAGGCTTGTCGCAACATCCCCCCGGTCCCAGACTACGGACTCTATGATCATGCCATCCGTATGCTGATCGCTGGCTGTAGTGGTATAGAAGTTGCTGCGGCCGTCCTTCCGGTACGTATTCTGATCCAGGTAAAGCCATAAAGACCAGAGGCTATCCGGGCTATTGTTCGTGTACCGGATCCTTAGATCACCCGTCAGTTCGTTCGTCACCGTGTCGATACTGGCCTGTAGGGTATAATCCGCCCTGTTCTGCCAGTAATTGGCGGACGGTGCTCCGTTGGACGAACGGAAAGGCTGCGCCCGGTCGCTATAAAAACCCGGAGCGAAGAGGGCGTGCGGATCATAGATGGAAGGCTTCATGCCCTGGCCGGCGCCCGTTTCCTTACCCTGGGCAAGGAGGCTGTTCGAAAAGGCAAAAACTCCGATGGACAACAGGCAAAGACAGATACGGCGTCCGCTCATGAATAAAAGATTTTTTTAAAGGTAGCATTTTTTGCCAGCGTGCCGCGGGCATCTCCGATTTGTTTATTTTTGCAAATAAACCTGGAATTATGAGCTATTGCGAGGTAGTATGGAAAATGGATAAGGACAATGTGCATGTACATTATCATGACAAGGAATATGGATTTCCCATTGAGGACGACGATCATTTATTCGGCCGCCTTATCCTGGAGATCAACCAGGCCGGGCTTTCCTGGACGACGATCCTGAACAAGAAAGATAATTTTTTCCGCGCCTACGATGATTTTAAGATCGATACGGTCGCACGCTATGGGCAGAAACAGGTGGACAGGCTCCTGAACGATGCCGGTATCATCCGCAACAAGCTCAAGGTCGCCGCGGCCATCGAGAATGCGAAGATCATCCGGGGCCTGCAAAAAGAATATGGCTCTTTTAAGAAATGGCTGGACGCTCATCATCCGCTGAGCAAGGAGGAATGGGTCAAACTGTTCAAGAAAAATTTTAAATTCACGGGCGGCGAGATCGTGGGGGAATTCCTGATGAGTTGCGGCTACCTGCCCGGTGCGCATATCGAGTCCTGCCCTGTATATAAAAAATTGCTGAAGGAACATCGACCCGCCTGGTCGACGGCGAAGATCGCCTTGCAGTCGGCTAAGCCACCTGCCAAAAAACCGGCGAGGCCTCCTGCCAAATCCGCAAAAAAGTAAGCTTAATTCAATTGCACTACGGGGAGCCGGTAATGCCATCCGTCGACGACGAACAATTCATTGATCTCGTATTCCCAGAACTTGAAGAGGGGTGACTTGCGGAGATACTGCTCCACGGCTTCCTTGCTTTCGGCCGAGAAAGTGATCCAGACCATCTGTGTTTCCATCGTCACCACATAATGATCGATCACGCCCTGTTCGATCAGCCGGTTGACATAGGTCCGGTGAGGGGGAACAAGAGCGGTGAACGCTTCGCTCATCTCGAATTTTATGGTTACCTGGAATTTTTTCATGGTTATGCTTCCTCTAATAACATAAACGCAGATCGAATGTTCGAAGTTGCCAGCCTCCTGCTTCTTCAACCTTACCAACACCGACCCCAGCCTGCCAACCCTCCACTCTTACCAACCTTCCCTTCCTACCTCACCACTGACTACTCACTACTGACCACTGACCACTGACCACTCACCACTGACCACTCACAATTTCCACTCCACCAGCTGATTGACCCATTCGGTACGGTAGGGGGTTGTGACCTTGATATAGTTATCGGTATAGCCTTCCATCATGGAATTCTTTCCATATTTTTCGAACAAAACGGGCCGGGTCTGGCCTTCGTGCTGGCGGGTGAAATATTGCATTTTCTGCCAGGAAAGGTTGCGCAGCAGCTTGTTGCGTTCCTGCCGCAAAGGTATGGGCACCACCGGGCGGAGCTCCAGGGCACGGGTATGGTCCCTTTCGGAATAGGTGAAGACGTGGAGATAAGAGACCTCCAGGGAATGCAGAAAATCAAAAGTTTCCTTAAAATCCTCCTCCGACTCCCCGGGGAATCCGACGATCACGTCGACCCCGATGGCGCAATGCGGCATCAGTTCCTTGATCAGCTGCACCCGTTCCGCATACAGCTCCCTTTTATAGCGCCTTCTCATCAGGCCCAGGATCTTATTGCTGCCGCTTTGCAGGGGGATATGAAAATGAGGCATGAACCGCCGGCTGCCGGCCACCCATTCGATCATCTCCGGGGTCAGCAGGTTGGGCTCGATAGAGGAGATCCGGTAACGTTCGATCCCTTCGATCATATCCAACTCCTTCATCAGCCCGAAGAAATCCTCTTCCCGGGCCTGTCCGTCAGGTCCCTTCCCGAAATCTCCCAGGTTAATGCCGGTCAGCACGATCTCTTTTACTTCTCCCGCTGCCGTCAGCTCCCGGACCTTTCGTATCGTGTTCGCGATACTATCGCTGCGGCTTTTTCCCCGGGCCATGGGGATCGTGCAGAATGAGCAGTTATAATCACACCCGTCCTGCACTTTCAGGAAGCTGCGGGTTCGGTCGTTCAGGGAGTAGCTGCTGTTGAAATCGCTGACCTCTTCGATATCGCAGCTGCAGATTCGGGTGGGGTCGCCTTTGGACAGCTCCTTCAGGTGCTCGACGATATTGAATTTTTCGGCGGCTCCCAATACCAGGTCCACGCCAGGGATCTCCGCGATCTGCGCGGGCTTCAGCTGCGCATAGCAGCCGGTGATCACCACCAGGCTTTCCGGGGCCTGCCGCTGGATGCGGCGAACAAGATGACGGCATTCCTTATCGGCATTTTCCGTGACGCTGCAGGTGTTGATCACATACACGTCGGCCGTCTCCTCGAAATCCCTCTTCTCGAACCCCCCGTTCTCCAACAGGCGGGAAAGGGTAGAGGTCTCCGAGTAATTGAGCTTGCACCCCAGCGTGTGAAAGGCCACCGTCTTTTTTGTTTCCTGTATCATTATTGAGCCTGCAAATATACGAAGGAGCGGCGTATCTTCGGGCTATTATGCTTAGACAGGGGAATGCCGTGAGCATCAGACAAATACCAGCGCGAAACCACCCTTTGCAAAGGCCTCCGCGGAGGCTCCCGCACATAAGAGCTGCGCGCAGCTTCCTGCCTCTGCTCCTGGCCCTGTTGCTGGCTACAGGATGCGGGCAGCCTGCCGATCGCCCGCCCATCGACCGACATGCCGGGCGGCTCATTTATACCCGTCATGCGCGCTGCCGGATGGATTGCCGGCATATCACCGAGCACGAGATACGTGAGATCCTGGAGGCGGGAGAGATCAATTACCGAAAAAGCGAACCCAATTCTCATCCCGATCCCAAATACGCACTGGAAGGCTATACAAAGGAAGGACAACACCTGCGGATCATCTTCGCGCCTTCCAGCCGGGGGCTGGTCGTTATCACCTGCATCGAATTGAACGTGGAATGGCAATGTAATTGCTAAATTTGCCATCTTTTATGTACGCCGAAGTCATCATACCGCTCGCACTGCCTAAAAATTATACCTGGTCCATACCCGAGCGGTTCCGCGCGCTGGTAAAGGCAGGCTGCCGCGTGGAAGTGGAACTGAAGAATAAAAAATACTCCGGCATCGTCAAACGGCTCCATAACGACAAGCCGCAGGCATTCGAACCCAAAGTGGTCCTCAACCTCCTGGATACGGAGCCGGTGATCTTCACGGCGCAGCTGCAGCTCTGGGAATGGATCGCGGGATACTACCTCTGCAGCGAAGGAGAAGTGATGGCCGCCGCCCTGCCCGCCCACCTCAAGCTCAACAGCGAGACCATCCTCGTATACAACGAAGAGGCCGGGGACGATTTCTCTCATCTCGAACACGACGAATACATCGTGGCCGAAGCCCTCCTGATAAAAAAGGAACTCAAGCTGTCGGAGGTTCAGCAACTGCTGGACGCCTCCCATGTCTATCCCGTCATCAAAAGGCTGCTGGAAAAAAAGGTATGCTTCGTCTGGGAGGCCCTGAAAGAAACCTATTCGCCCAAAAAAGAGACCTATATCTTGCTTCACACCGATTACAGCAGCGAAGAGAAATTGTCGGAGCTTCTGAACAACTGGGGCCGCGCGCCCAAACAAATGGAGCTGCTCCTGGCCTGGCTGCACCTGTCCAAGACAGCGGGCGAAGTCACCCGTACCGAGCTGCTGAAAAAATCCGGCGCTTCGGAGGCGCAGCTCAAAGGCCTGATAGAAAAAAAGATCCTCCGTGCCGAGAAGCGACAGGTGGACAGGCTCAAATACCTGCCACGCGATATCGTCATCGACTTTGAGCTGACACCCGCGCAGCAGGAAGCATTCGACGGGATCGGGGCAGCCTTCCGGGATAAACAGGTCTGCCTGCTTCATGGCGTTACGTCCAGCGGCAAGACCCAGGTCTATATCCGGCATATCGAAGCGGCGATCCGGGAAGGCAAACAGGTCCTTTATCTTCTGCCGGAGATCGCCCTCACGTCGCAGATCATCCGCCGCCTGCAGCGGCATTTCGGTGGTTACATCGGCATCTATCATAGCAAATTCAGCCAGAACGAAAGACTGGAGATCTGGAACAAGATCCGCAGCGGCGAACTGAAGGTCCTGCTGGGAGCCCGCTCCTCCATCTTCCTGCCTTTTTCGGACCTGGGCCTGATCGTGGCCGACGAAGAGCATGATACCTCTTATAAGCAGCAGGAGCCTGCACCCCGCTACCATGCCCGGGATGCTGCTATTTATTACGCTTCCCTTTTCGGGGCGAAGGTCCTGCTGGGCAGCGCCACTCCTTCCGTAGAAAGCTATTACAACGCCGTGAAAGGCAAGTACGGCCTGGTGGAATTGAATGAACGTTTCGGCAACGTCCGGCTGCCCCCGATAGAGATCATCGACACGCGCAAGATCGTGTCAAAGGATAAGAACAAGATCATCCTGAGCCCGCCCCTTCAGGAATCGATCGCAGAATCCCTGGAAAAAGGCAAGCAGGTCATTCTTTTTCAGAATCGCCGGGGCTACTCGCCCTACCAGGTCTGTGAGGTCTGTGGCTGGATCCCGCAATGCAAGAACTGCGACGTATCCCTCAGCTTTCATAAGTTGACCAATAAGCTCCATTGCCATTACTGCGGTACGGTCTATCCGCCGCTCAATACTTGCGCCGCCTGCGGCAACCATCATTTCATCCAGCGGAATTTCGGGACCGAGCGTATCGAAGAGCACCTGGAAGAGGTCTTTCCGAAGGCCCGCGTGGCCCGTATGGACGTCGACAGCGTACGGGGCAAGACGGCGCATGACAGCCTGATCCAGCAATTCGAGCAGCAGCGGATCGACATCCTCGTGGGGACCCAGATGGTAGTGAAGGGACTGGACTTCGAACATGTGAACCTGGTGGGCATTCTCGATGGTGACAGCATTCTCAGCTTTGCGGATTTCCGGGTCAACGAGCGGGCCTTCCAGCTGATGGAACAGGTCAGCGGGCGGGCGGGCCGTAAGGACGGGGAAGGAAAGGTGCTGATCCAGGTAGCCAATATACGGCATCCCGTGCTGGGCTACCTGCAGGCCCATGACTACCGGCTTTTTTTCCAGGAAGAAATAGAAGCCCGCCGGCAATTCTTCTATCCTCCTTTTTCACGGATCATCCTGGTGACCTTCAAACATAAGGATAAGGAAGTAGTGGAATCGGCCTCCCGCTTCGTCGCCAATAACCTCCGGCAGGACTTCGGAAAATACCTGGTAGGGCCTGCCGAGCCGGTGGTGAACAGGGTGCGCAACCAGTTTCTCATGGAGCTGCTGCTCAAGCTGCCCAAGGACGGACAGACGATCCCCTTTGCCAAGATCGTCCTCCAGCAGCAGATGGCCATTCTCCATAACAACAAGAAATTCCGGAGCGTGGTCGTCGTGCCGGACGTAGATGCCGTATAGATCTCAAATCCCAAAATCCCCCCATCTCCAAATCAGCAATCCCCCTGTGGCATGTTTTTTTAGGCAATTAACTTACTTTTGAACCTTTCAATATGAATATAGAAGAAAACAAGTCCCTTCGCTCCTTCAATACCTTTGGTATCAATGCGCAAGCGCAGTATTTCGCCGAATTCGGGTCGCAGGAGGAATTGGGGGCTCTTCTAAAATTCCCAGTGCGCACCCTTCCGCTGCTGGTCCTGGGCGGCGGCAGCAATATCCTGCTGACGAAAGACTTCGCGGGATTTGTCCTGAAAAATAATATGCGGGGCATCGACCTGATACGGGAGGACCAGCAATATGTCTACGTACGGGTAGGGGCGGGGGAGAACTGGCATCAGTTCGTGCAGGTTGCGTTGCAGCGGAACTGGGCCGGCCTGGAAAATCTTTCTCTCATACCCGGTAATGTAGGCGCCAGCCCCATGCAGAACATCGGCGCCTATGGCGTGGAAATAAAAGAGGTATTCGAAGAGCTGGAAGCCTGGCATCTCGTGGACAATAAAGTGTATACCTTCACGCTCAACGATTGCGACTTCGGCTACCGGGACAGCATATTTAAGCGTGAACACAAGGGACAGTTCGTGATCCTCAGCGTCGTCTTCCGTCTTAACAAAATACCTGAATTCCACACGGAATATGGCTCTATCGGGGAAGAGCTGGAAAAGATGGGCGTGCAGGACCTGAGCATCCAGGCTATTTCGGAGGCGGTGACCCGTATCCGCCGCTCCAAGCTTCCCGATCCTGCGGAGATCGGGAATGCCGGTAGCTTTTTCAAGAACCCGACGGTCAGCACAGAGGAATTCGCACGCCTCCGGTCAGAATTTCCCGGGATCGTTGGCTATCCGAATGCCGCCCCTCCCTCTCCCCAATCTCAAAATCCCCAAATCCCAACATCAGCAATCTCCCCCGACCCCGGCGTTAAGCTCGCCGCCGGCTGGCTGATCGAACAATGCGGCTGGAAAGGCGTACGAAGAGGCGATGCCGGCGTCCATACCCGCCAGGCCCTCGTGCTGGTCAATTACAGGAATGCTTCGGGACAGCAGATCTATGACCTCAGCGAAGAGATCCTGCAAAGTATACGGGAAAAATTCGGCGTGACACTCGAACGGGAAGTGAATATCGTACCGCAACTATCATAACCCGGTACTTATCTCACCACTGACCACTCACAACTCACCCCGCTCCCCCTTAAGGGGGCAGGGGGTCAATTAAAATCATCCCCCTCGATGTCCTCGTCGGTGCTATAGGTGCCGCCGGAACCCAGGTTGACCATGGAGCCGATCAGGTCCTTGAACTCGATCTTTCCTTCCACCACTTTTTTGCTGATAAGGGAGTAGGCTGCGAGCCCGTGCAGGACGAATTCCATCAGCAGGGCCGCTTCTCTCTCGTTGGCGAGCTTGAAATATTTTTTTACCAGGGCGTGCAGGCCGTCCACTTTATAGAGCTGCTGGATCTTCTCGTCGTCCCGGGTATTGAAGAAAAGGTTCAGGTGATTGCCTTTATCAAACCAATGCGTGATGGGCTTGAAGGGATTCTCTTCTCCCCGGGCTTCCGTCTTGCGCTTCTTCAGCTGGTCGGGGTTGGGGAAATAGTTCACGAACTGGGTCCGGAACGCTTTTTCCAGGAGGTTGAAAGCTACCTGGTAAGGGCCTTCCTGTTCGCCTTCGTACACCAGCTCGATCTTTCCCGTGATGGAGGGTACGATACCCACCAGGTCGCTCATCCATACCTGCGTTTCCTTTTCACCGTTGAGGATGGCCCGGCGTTCGGCGGCGCTGACGGCGTTCTCATAGGCTGCGATGGTAAGGCGGGCGGAGACGCCGCTCTTTTTATCGACATATTCGCTGGTCCTTGCTTCGAAGGACACCTGCTCGATCAATCGTTTGACGAGGTCGCTCACGTTCACCCTGGCTTTCTGCTCGTCCAGCACGTCGGCTTCCTGTTCGGTGATGGAGAGGGCCATTTCGATGGTCTTGGGGTAATGGGTGAGGATTTGGCTCTCGATCCTGTCCTTTAAGGGGGTGACGATGGAGCCTCGGTTCGTGTAATCCTCGGGGTTAGCCGTGAAGATGAACAGCATATCCAGGGGCATGCGCAGTTTGAATCCGCGGATCTGGATATCCCCTTCTTCCAGGATATTGAAGAGGGATACCTGGATACGCGCCTGCAGGTCGGGGATCTCGTTGATGACGAAGATGCCCCGGTTGCTTTTCGGGATGATGCCGAAATGGATCACATTCTCGTCGGCGAAATTCAGGCGCAGGTTGGCTGCCTTGATGGGATCGATATCGCCGATAAGGTCCGCTACGCTCACGTCCGGCGTCGCCAGCTTCTCTCCATAACGTTCGCCGCGGTGCAGCCAGGAAATAGGCGTGGCGTCTCCCTGGGAATTTACCAGGTCGCGCGCGAATTTGGAAATGGGACGGAAGGGGTCGTCATTGATCTCGCTGCCGGTCACATAAGGCACGTGCTCGTCCAGCAGAGAGGTCATCTGCCTTGCCATTCTCGTCTTTGCCTGGCCGCGGAGGCCGAGGAATAAGATATTATGACGGGAGAGCAGGGCTCTTTCCGTATCCGGGATAACGGAATCATCGTACCCGATAATGCCGGGAAAGGTCATCTCTTTATTCTGCAGCTTCCGGATAAGGTTCTCGCGGATCTCTTCCTTCACGGACCTGTTCCGGTAGCCCGCTTTCTTTAATTCGCCCAGTGTCTTGATCTTCGTGATGTCCATAAGTAGTTAGGCTCCGGCTCTCGGTTTGCCAGCGATGGCCGGGCCATTGTTTTTAGTTGTTTAAATGCATTTATTCAATATACGGTCTTTCTTTTCCCGCTTTCGAAGTCCCGGAAAATAAAGGCGCCGAGGTGGTCAAGGGATGCGAAAAAGGCCTTGCCGTTGTTGGTCTCCGTGAATTCGGTGACGAACCGCTGCAGGTAAGGATCGCTGGCGATCATGAAAGTAGTGATCGGGATCTTCAGTTTTTTGCATTGTGCGGCCAGGTTCAGGCACCGGCTCGTGATCTTCCGGTCCAGGCCAAAGCTGTTCTTATAATAACGTTTACCTATTTTCAGGCAGGTGGGCTTGCCGTCGGTGATCATGAAGATCTGCTTGTTGGCATTCCTTCTCCGGCGGAGGATATCCATGGCCAGTTCCAGTCCGGCTACCGTATTGGTGTGATAGGGGCCGACCTGCAGGTAGGGAAGGTCTTTGATCTCCACCGTCCAGCTATCGTTGCCGAAGACGACGATGTCCAGGGTGTCCTTGGGATATTTGGTGGTGATCAGCTCGCTGAGCGCCATAGCGACCTTCTTGGCAGGCGTGATCCGGTCCTCGCCATAAAGGATCATCGAATGAGAAATATCGATCATCAGCACGGTAGAGGTCTGCGCCTTATAATCGGTTTCCCGGATCTTCAGGTCGTCTTCCTGTATGTTGAAGCTCTCGATGCCGTGGTTGATCTGCGCATTGCGGATGGATTCGGTGAAGTCGATCTGCTCCAGCTGGTCGCCAAACCGGAAGGGACGCGTTTCGGGGTTCGCTTCGTCCCCGCCACCGGGCTTGAAAGTATTGTGATTGCCCTGCTTTGTCTTTTTCAGCTTTCCGAAGATCTCTTCCAGGGAACGTTTGCGGATACCCTGCTCCGTTTTGGGGGTGATGGAGATCTC
>Ga0307517_10009203_pt1 | contig 14049 bp, 13 predicted proteins | sample 23_EM_MG_FD_194515 | JGI IMG/M metagenome (GOLD analysis project Ga0307517, IMG submission 194515) | Populus trichocarpa ectomycorrhiza microbial communities from riparian zone in the Pacific Northwest, United States - 23_EM | ecosystem: Host-associated > Plants > Roots > Unclassified | place...
GGAGAACGAAAAAGGATGGTAGCTGGATCCCGATGAACACTCTTAAGGTATTCAAAGACCTGGGGAAGCTTGAATGCCCCGCACTTGGTTTATTCACTGTAAACTTGCCAATTTTTGAGCTACCTTCGTAAGATTGTCACACCCGCGGCGGCCTTAAAAATATTTCATGGAAAAGAATGTATTTCTGGTATTTTATTTTTTTATGGAAAATAGTTTTGTTTAAGGAGTCGCTATCTAGTATTATGATTACTAGAAACCCTAACTGGTCAACAAAAATTATATGGTACGAGATTGGTTACATTAAAGAGAAGATATTACCACCCCTAAAACGTTCTGCTTGAGACAGGCTGCATTGTTAGTTTTGTCTTAAATTGCTAAAAGTTTGTTGGTTTATGCTATGATGATTTGCTTATAATATTTCTTACTCTGTCGCTAGTGAATATTCAACTACGGATACTTCCAACTCTAGCGTTAGTAAATATTACGTAGCTATAAATAAAATAAAATAAAATAAATTTAAATCAGTATTTTTATTCCTGACTCTGACATCAATAAATAAACAAATAAAATAAATTTATTTTCATGCATGCATATATATTTTTTTATTTTTTACGTAGTTAAAATAAAATAAAATAAATTTAAATCAATATTTTTTATTCCTGACTCTAGCAATAAACCAATAAAATAAATTTTTTTTTTTATAGATGCACATATTTTTTTTATTTTTTTTCAGGCTGAGTCCAACACAGCCCTTGGACCCAACCGGTTCAGTCTGGTCACTGGCCTAGACCAGTGACCCGGCTGGGTAGCAGGCGTGCGCCACACACACGCCTGCTACAGAAACAAAAATCAGGTGAACTATAATTTACTTGCTACTGTAGCTGTGTACTATAACGCAAAGGAGATACAGGAGTGCTGAATGAATTAAGCTACAAAACAGGCAGAGAAGAAGAAAGGCTTACCTGGTCTGCTGGAGCTCCTCTGTTTCTTCTTCTGGTCTTTCTATTCTTGTGTATTGTTTCTGTAGCTTTGTTTTGTTCGTTCGTTTGTCCACCCCTGCTCGCTCTCCTCTCTGTTTCGTTCTTTATTTTTTTTACCTCTGTTTTTCTCTTCTTTCGTTCGTATCTCTCTGCTCTCGCAGTTTAGTTCCTCCTAGTCTCTCTCTGTTCTATCTCCCCTGTCTTTCTCGGTCTCTCTCTCTGTATGTCCTCCTGCTCGTCGTCTCCTCCCCCTTTCTCTAGGCCTTTCTCTGGCTTTTATAAAGCCAGAGAAGGTCTTGTGTCCCTGCCTCCAGAAATGGCGGGCATCGTGGAGGCGAGAGATCGTGGGCTTCAGAAACGGCACCGTGGGTATAGTGGCCGTGATCTGCTGCATTTTCCCCTGGCCATGATCTGCTGGATTTTTCCCCTGTTGAACCGGTCTTCGGCAAACAGATGATGAACAGTAGGATCCAAACGGCATCATTTAGCATGGAATTTTTGCCTTGAATCAGCTCTAAATTTTTGTATTTCTTTGATTAAGGTACTGATTTTTTTAATTAATTAAATTAAATTAAATTTTAATTAACTCTACAAACTTATTAATTCTTTAATTAATATTTTGATTTTAAACTAATTTAAATTTTAATTCTTTAATTTCTGATCCTCTCAAATTTGATAATTTTATCTCTAAACTTTGAATTTATATTTATCTTAACTCCTTTCTTAAATATATTTTTATTTATTTATTTAAAAATTAGATTATAACAAAAGATAACGCTCAAGATAACTTAGATTATAAATGTTGCTGGAATACTGGCAAGGTTAATGTTGCAGTTAGGACTTCAAGCCTCGTTATATTTTCAATTGATGAACAATTTAAATAAAGCTTCTCCAAGCATGGCAACTTTTCCACAAATTTTAGAAACACCTCAAGTTTTTTTGCAGGGGGTAAAAAGAAGGGTGTCGAGAGATTTCAATTTGAAGTTGCTAGGAAGACTTCCAAGGTTAAAGCAGAATTCAAGGCTTTAAAATTGAAGCATACCAATAAACCCAACAGATTGACGAATAAAAAATAAGTTCATGCAACCATCTAGATTCATCCTCTATGCTTGAATAATCAGGTTTTTAGAATAAGTTTTTGTTAGGATTTACAGAGAGAAGCACCAATAGATACAACCTTGAATCCCTCAAATTGCTTGATGAAGCTATGCTGCATCTCGAGTACGACAAGTTCTCTTCCATGAAATGCAGGTGACGTTGACAATAAAGGACATCCAGGCCATTCAAGCCATCTTTACGAATTTGGGAGATTTACAGGAGCCATCCTTGAACAATGCCTTGCGGATTATTACTATCCGAAGCCTTTTCACCTTCTTAAAGACCTCAGCACTCAAGTGCATGTCTTCTGGTTCTTGTAAATATAGCATAATTCCTTCTATCTCATCTGTCCCCTGACGTCTCAACAAACAAGTAAAACATACAACTGCATCAGAATGGGACTCTCCATCACCAAATTCATCAATGGCCATGGTAGCAAGGTTCTTCTCCTTCTGGCGACCTTCTTTCTTTTCTCATCATCACTCATGCTTTGTGTTCCATAAATTAACACCTCTTCATCATTCATTGATCTTTTTTACCAAGGGACGACCATCTCTAAGCTTCCATTAGCAACATCTTCAGTGCTTGAGATATTAGAAGAAACTCCTTTTCTGCTCCATTCTTTTGTAGATCCTTTACCATCTCGGTTTCTCATGAAGGTATATATTTGTATCACTCAAGCCAGAGATTCAACATCAGAAATATATGTCTCATCTTTTTCAGTTTCATATTCTACTGCATCATGTTCCCTGATGGGACTGCTGCGAAGCTCATTAAAGAAATTCATTTTTTGCTTACTCTTTGGTTGAAGTTGAACCTTTTCCTCTAATTTCTTGATGCACATTGGATTCCAATTACTCACATCCATTGGCTGCAAAGATAAAGAAAGCCAATGCTCCAGTTGATGCTCCCCAGATTTGGATGCTGTCAAAGGGTTACCCGGCTTCTGATCCATTGGCTGCAGAGAAAAAGAAAACTGCTCTCCACGCTGATCATCAGCAGTTTTTCTTCTGCTCACCTTTGGATTCAAACTGATTTCCAAGTCATCATTGTTGCACCTTTCAGTTAGATCTGATGATGCTGGCCGCTTCCTGTTCATACTAGGACTCAAAGCGAAGTCGGGGTCATCTACGTAGCAACTTGTCATGAGATCAAATGAAACAGAGTGGTCTGTGTGATAACTTGTGGATTGAGTGGAACTTGGATCACTCACTGTCTTATCTTGCTTGTATATAAAATAGATCCCACACATTTTCAACGCCGAACCCCTTGGTGCTCCGAGGACTTCAAATGAAATCTCAAAGCGAACTAAATCATTTCTTGCTTTGCCCAAGGCTCTAGTATAGCAATATGGCTGGTAGTGTAACCACATATGATCCGTCTCCAATGGAAAGAAATGTCTTGAGCACAAAATCATGCTTTTCCCATCAACAAACATTTCACATGATATATTTGCTGTCACTCCATCCTCTAAACATAAAATGGAGCAGATAACCAGTCCTTGGATTTTCTCGAAAACAGAGGAAGGTACAAGGTAAGTCAAGGAGCCCTGTTCACTAGTAAACGTGAACCATTCTGGAATTTTATTTCCAGGAAGGAACATTTCAACTTGAAATTGCTTATGAAATGCCTGTTACAAAAAAAATAAAGTAACGTATTAGTGGTTAATGCTGTTCATGATATAAGGTGGATGCAACAATGAAATCAGAAAAGGTAAATTTGGTTCAACATGACCATTTATCAACAAATTCAAATAGCAAGCATACATAGTCACAAACACATTTTTGCAGAAAGAGATGGAAACAGATGAAAGAGGACAGAAGATATCAACATTTTGAGTTTGCAGGCAAGCCAACCTTACTAAAGAATGCATCCTCCAAATTCTTTCCCTGGTTTTTAGCTAGTTTGTGGCAGTTTGAGAAGTCAACAACCCGAAGTTTGGCTGGCCATTCACCTTCCTTCTCTAATGGTGAATATCTTTCCAACAATTCACAATCTCTTGCTTCTAGTCTCTTAATATTCCGTGGAAGCTCTGGAATTTCTTGAAGCTTCGTGCATTTATGTAATTTGAGGCTCTTCAAGTGAGTAAATAGCGAGAGTGTTTCCGGAAAGATAGCAAAACTGTTTCCTGACAAATCTAATTCCTTCAACTTGGGAAAGCAATCATGTATCTTCAAGAAATTGACATTTCTTAGACAGCAGTTTCGTAGATCTAGCCATCTTAACGAAGGAAATCCCAATGAGGAAGAGCCTTCAAGAGAATTCGCTTGAGCCGGAAGGAAGTCTGATCCTGAGGAATTTTCATAACAATTTGAAGATGTAAGGAAATTTGATGGTACCTCATTCTCCCCATTCACTGGAAACTTGTCAAGTTTTGAGCAACCTTCAAGAAGCAGACACTCAAGATGTGTAAGTTTATAAATGCTACTAGGAAGATCGGCAAGGTTTTTGCAAAATGTCAGGGTCAGGACTTTAAGCCCAGATATATTTTTGATGGATGAAGGAAGCACTTTTATTGCAGTTCCACTCAAACAAAGTTTCTCCAAACATGGCATCTTTTCAACAACGTCAGGAAACGCCTCAAGCTTTTGACAGCCTGAAAGAAGAAGGGTGTTAAGAGATTGCAATTTGATTCTTCGGGGAAGATTTCTGAGGTTAGAGCAGAATTCAACATTCAAGAATTCAAGTTTATCAAGATATCCAACAGACTGATGAACCTCAACCAAATTTGCGCACCCTTCAAGATTCAACCTCTCAAGATTCCTGATGGTTGAGAAGTCGGGTGTTTCTTTTAGGAACCCGCAACCACTGAAATTCATAAACTTCAAGCAACTGTAATTCTGTGAAACAGAAAAGGTATTAGTTTCTGATAAGTTGATGATATAATTTGTAGAAAGAAACCTCTAATAGTTCAAAACCTTGAATCCCTCAAAGTGGCTGATGAAGCTATGCTGCATGTTGAGAACAACAAGTTTTCTTGCATGAAAAGTAGATGGCAGTGACAATAATGGACACCCAGGCCATTCAAGCCATCTCAACTCATTTGAGAGATATACAGGAGCCACAGTTAACAAAGCATTGCGGATTATAAGTATTCTAAGTCTTTTCATCTTCTTAAATGCTTTAGCACTCAAGTGCATCTCTTCTGGTTCATGGAAGTCTAGCATTATTGCTTCAATCTCATCTGTTCCCTGAAAATTAAAAGGATACGCATACAATATATCAGAAATGAGTCAAAGCATTCATATTTTTACCAAGGAGAGGAAAAATGGGTTGCCTTCAAAGTATAGTTCATAAGATCATGCTCGCAAGTGTACGCGACACTCACCATATTTTCGGTCAATACATGAACAATATCCTCATGAAACCACAATCTGCTGCGCCTGCCTGGTATATTGGGAGATTCTTGTTGAACAATTTGTCTGCCCATTGCTTGTAGTAAATCATGCATCTGCAGCTTATTATTCTCTATACTTATCAAAGACTTCTCAATAAGAACTTGGACTCCTATAATTGGCTTGAAATTGCATGCATGGAACACTTTCATCACATAGTCTTTGTCCATTCCTCTAAAGAAACACGCAATATCAAGGAAAATGGCCTTTTGAGTGCCATCCTCCAAGCCATCATAACTTATTTTGAGTATTTCATATATCTTTTTATTAGGAATTTGCTTCAATTTATCTAATTGACTTTCCCATTCATGTACACTCCTACCATACAGAAAAGAACCCAACACAACAAGAGCTAATGGCAAGCCTTGGGCATAAGTTACTGCTTCGCGTGAATGCATCATGAACTCCTCCTTGGGTTGGGAATTTCTGAATGCATGCAAGCTGAAAAGTTGGAAAGCATCATCTCGACATAGTTCCTCCACTTTATGCACAAATTTCACTCCATGGGAAACAAGCACATGTTCATCTCTACTCGTAATAATGATCCTACTCCCTGCACCAAACCAATCTGGCTCTCCAGCTAGTCTTTTTAACTGGTCCACATTATCCACATCATCAACAACAATAAGAACCTTTTTACTACACAACCTGTCCTTTATCACACCGATTCCAAAATCTATATTTCCAACTGAACAATTTTTATCTCCAAGTATCTGTGAAAGAAGTGTTTGTTGTAGTTCAACAACCTTGTTTTGCTTTGCCATTTCTCTAACGTTTGCAAGAAAGCTGCTACCTTCAAACTGATTAGCAATTTCGTTGTAAATAGCTTTGGCAACAGTTGTCTTGCCTATTCCGCCAATTCCCAAAATCCCTACCATGCAAACATCATTTGATGCAAGGCGTAACTGACAATTCAAATCTTGGATATGGGAATCTAGTCCAACAGGGTAATCGGCAACATGTAAGAATGCGCGGTTCAATATAGCCAAGACCTTTTCAACAATGCTCTGGATAGTTTTAGCCTCATTCCTGGATATTTAAATTGTGAGAATCATGTAATGAGCATGGCCAAAGCTAACCGGAAAGAGATTCAATACTTGATCAGACTTAAATTTAAGTTAATAATATCATGAAACAAATCCATCATTTTCGACCACCGCGCAACATCGTTTGGTTATCCAATTTTAAATATGTTGTGAATGGATTTCAAACTATTCTCTAAAACAGGAGGATTTGTTGAATAACTATTACCGGAGGAGGTTGTAGAGTAGGTTAATACGGAAGGAAACATTTTCTTGAAGAGGCGTTATTGTCTCAGGAAGAAAACATTCAAGAACTTATAATTAAGGATTTTCAAAAGCAGGCTGCGTACAAAATAGACTAGAATACAAACCTAGTCTCAAGAAGTCTAACGAGCTGCCATGCTAGGTGGTAGAGTTGTTGGAGAAAGAGTATATCATAGAGTGTGTGAGTTCCCTGTATAGCTAGTCCCAACCCTTGCTTGATCTCAAAGAAAGATGGCACGTTGGACATGTCCATAAACCAAATCACTAGGAAGTACATGTATCCCATATCATGTTTGGATAACATATTGTCTTAGCAGACTGATTCTACGACTTTATCAAAAAAGAAAAAAGAAAAAGAGTGGAAGATGGCGTTTAAGATAGAAGATGAGTTGTATGAGTGGATGATGATGCATGCCATTTGGATTGTTCAAGGCACCTAGCACCTTTATATTTGGTTCATGCACCAGGTGTTGAAACCATTTATAGGCATCGTCGTGGTGATTTGGAGCACCTTTATATTTGGTTCAATGCACCTTTATACTAGTTTAAATACTGGCGTGATTAATCAGTAGCTCAACTGTTGTTTCTAATTAACTTCTCTGCGTTGCCTTTTAAGAGTTTATGAGCATCACACCATATATTAATTCAAGTATACAACCTTCATGGTTTAATATCATATTTTATCCTAAGGTTTGAATTATCAATTTAATTTGTTGTCTTCTAGTGAAATTAAGTCATTTTATTACGTTGAGGTAAACTTTATGATCAATTCTACAATAAGAAGAATTTAATAGACTCTGCTAGAAATTGTCCCTGAAACTGCTTGAACATAAAAAGTCAAAGACGGAAACATACTTTCTTGACCACTAGATCTACCTCGTGAAATTAGGGACAAATAAAATAGCTAAATAGTAAGTTTGAAAAAGAAAAAAATATATATTTTCAAAGAAAGAAAAGGTCAACAGATAAATTAAAAAATTAATTTCTCCGCGAGACTTTTGCAACCAACATTACAGAGCTAGTTACCATGCCTATAGTATCCGACTGCTTCTGTTAAAATAAAAGTAGATCAATGGTAGGTGGAGGAGAAGGTAGAATTAATTTACCCGTTGTCCAAATGCCACCCAGACAATCTAGCTGCTTTTGTTAGAGCTTCCTTCCACACCAGCAACTTGTCCATACTTGCAGCAGCACATGAAGCTGCACGAAGCACAGGTTCTCCAAAGCTGTCGTTCTGCACTTCTACATCTGATGGATCCACGTTGTAGAACACGGGCAAAACCACTTGCCCTTTGGATTCCTTGCATTCAAGCATCTTCACCAGCTCATCCAAACAATAGGAAGAGCATGCATAGGTTTCAGAGAAAACAACAATGGAGATCCTTGATTGCTCGATAGCTTGGAGGAGTGCAGGAGCAATCGCTTTTCCCCTCTCAAGCTCGTCATCAATGTACGCATGAACTCCTTTGTTGCACAAAGCTTGGTGTAGATGGCTAGTAAAAGTGTTGCGGGTGTCTTGGCCTCTGAAATTCAAGAACACATCATGCTTCCAACAATTAGTGGAAGAGGAAGAAGCCATTGGATCAAAACTTTCTGATGGTCAGAAACTGGAGGAGAAATATAGAAAACACTTTAGGCCATCGGGTGCCCAGAGCATGATCGATGTGAACGTAAATGTGAAAAAGTCAGAAAACTAATTAAATAAGAAAGCAAGAAAATATTGAAAATGGAACCCATTTTCATACTAGCAGTCAGTTTGCAAGTAATGTTGACCAAGTGCTGTTAGATGATCAATGATTGAGAACGATAGTAACAGCAATGACCAAAAGACTTGAAGAATTCCTCGCCTACGTTACATTGAAAAGACTCGGTGGTGGCTTGTCTCTGGGCAACTTTTTATTCATGGTCATAGAACTTGATATGGGATTAATCCCACTCAAAATTCGGGTAATGTGTTGAGACCATTACATCAAATTTTTATTTATTTTTAAAATAATATAATTTTAAATAAAAAAATTGATTTTTCCAATATTGTTGTTATGTTAGATCTTGGGTGGCAGATTATTGTATTAAGAATCCATTTAGAAATGTGGTAGCTCTGTTTTTAGATATTTTTTTAAAATATGTCTGTCTTATAAAATAATATTAAATTGATATAGTTTCTTAGTTTTTTTAAATAAAAAATTTTAAAATTTTATTTTGATTATATTTTTAATAAAAAATACTTTTAAAAAACATTTTACAACACCAAATAAATACTAAGAGTGTGTTTTTTTTTTTGGATTTAAAAAATGCTTTTGAAATTTTTTTATTTTTATTTGAAATTAATTTTTTTATAATTTTAAAGTGTTTTGATATATTAATATTAAAAAAAAAGCATTTTCAGAAACAAAAATTTAAAAAACCGCTAAATAATTCCTAAGCAGGCTTTAAAGCATCCCGGAATCTTGGCAACTGTCTGAATGGGACCATAGTACGGTTCTTACACTTGGCATCGACAAGACAGCAACTCCGTGTTTCTCTAAGATGACGATTACACTGAAAGTACGAGAAAATTTCAAAACTCAATTCCCAATCTTATCACAAACGTGCATTTTGCGATCATTACGGTGGCGTGTAAATGATAATGGATGTTTTCTAATTATTTTTTTATTTTAAAATATATTAAAATAATATATTTTTTTATTTTTTTTAAATTATTTTTAATATTAATATATTAAAATAATAAAAAATATAAAATAATTATTTTTTTTTAATAAATTTGACCAACCCCCTTAAATGTAATGCTAAATGGTTCTTGATATATCTTTTCATTAAGGGAAAAATCTTAATTTAGTACAGAAACTTATACACTCGTTCTCAATTCAATCCTAGACAGCATACTTATAAATTTTGTCAATTAGATCCTAAACGGTACAAAAACTTCCCTATGAAATCATTATGTAATGTTCATCAAATTAACGTTATTTAGAATTGATTATATCCACTATTAATATTTTATTTAAATATATTACTTTTATTTTTACTATTTGAGGGTTTTTTAAATATACTTTTAATTTTAAAAACTAACAAATGTCCATCTTGCAATCTTATGTAGACCATATATATGAAAGATTAGAAAAACGAAAAGACCCTAATCTGGATGACAAATCTGTGCATAACTTGTAGATGTCCACAGGAGGCATTCAAGGTGATTGCATCTGGTGGTAGGAAATTAACTGGCTTCACTCTCACAATCTTCCTCTGCTGCGGAATGGTCCGTAGAGCTCTAACTAGCTCAGGAAGAGACAAAATTATGCATGCCAAACTGATGAGCTCTGAATTCGCTAATTTAGCAGAAATCTTAACATGAACATGAACATGTTCCTTTGCTGATATGTAAATGGAGTGATTTTGTGTCAAGTAGATTATGTAAGTATGCAGCAGTGACAGTGAGGGCGACATGTTCTTCATTGAAATCTTTAATTTCTAAGACAAGAACATGGTACAAGTTCATTGCAGATGCGTGATAGTGGTGACATACTGACATGTACTTCATTTAAATCTTTAATTTAAAAGAGGAAAACAGTGTTTGAGTTTAAAGCATTTGCATGATATGTTGATAGCTTGCTATCTATCTCATTGCTGGCTTGATCCCCGAGGAACGTTATTATTACCTAGTGGAAAGCACGAAGAGTTTTGGAACCTTTTGGTACTTGTTTCAGGAATAGAGGAATCATGATCTTCACCGAGCTCCCGATCCCTTTTCTTGCTAATAGGATCCCTAGATCGGCTAAAAGAGTTCTGGTGAATTAGCTGAGCTATTGGAGAGTAAATGCTCCCAGGTGGGATCACAATCAAGCCTGGTTGAGTAGGTGGGAGTTTCCATTGAGGCGATGGCTGCCATGGGTGCCTCTCGAATTCCCCAGCATCACTGACACTGCAGCTTCTCATTAGATCAAGTGATAGTGAAGTACAAGTCTCCGATCCACAGAAGTTGATTCCGTCGTTGCGAGCACTCAGACATGTGTCGTCGTCTTCATCGCCTACAATAGAGCTTGGATGACTTGCATTTATGAGATAAACCCCACACCCTTTAAGGGTTGCATTTCTTGGTGCTCCAAGGATTCTGAAAGAAACCTCAATGTGAATCCAGTCGTCCTGCAGCAATGAATATAAGCTCCGAATCTTACGACATGGAATGTAGTAAAGCCACATGTGATCTGACTTCAAAGAAAAGAACTGTCTAGAAAAGGAAATCACGCTCCGACCATTAATGAAAATTTCTCGGGAAATATTCACATCCACTGCAAACTGTAATCTTAAAATGGCACAGAGAACCAAGGCTTTTGTTCTCCTGAACGTAGGCGAAGGCACTTTGAATGACATGTACCCGTCATCACTGTAAATGCTGAACCACCTTGGAATCTCATTTCCTGGAAGAACAACTTCAATTCTGAAGTCCTCACGGAACCCCTGCTATGTTAAAACAGTCTTTTAATCAATTGTTAGTAATTTAAAAAACATCGACTGTGAGAAAAGAAGTTAAGCTTGCAAAGTTTCAGAGTACACATATAAACAAATACAAACAAAGAGAGATTTGAGGAAGCAATGGGGGAGACCAACCTCGTCCACTGATATGCATCTTGATGATGTATCTGCAAAACTCTGTAATGGATTCTGATCTGCCAGTTTATGGCAGTTAGAAAAGTCAAGATCATGAAGCTTTGTTGATCTATCTTCTGTATTAAACATAAATACCCGTACTAATTCTGAATAACTTTCCAATGATGTGCAATTCCGGGCTCCAATACGCTTAATACTTCGTGGGAGCTCCGGAATCCCTTCAAGCCATATGCAGTTTGCCAATTCAAGGCGCCTCAATTTAGTAAATCTGTTGATGCACGTAGGAAGGTTAACAAAATTGTTCCCTGATAGATCTAGATCCTTCAACGTGGAAAAGCAAACAAGATTCATGAGGAAATCAACTTCTGATAACTTGCAATTTTGTAGATCCAAACAGGTTAACATGGGAAACCACATTATGTCATTGTTTGCTATCATGGAAATGTTGGAGCAGAATGGCTGTGTTTCTTCCGGCATATTCTCTGGAAACGTGGTAAGTTCTGAGCACCCATCAAGAAGCAGACGCTTAAGATGCTGCAACTTATAAATGCTACTTGGAATTCTCGATAGATTTCTGCAAAATGATAAAGTCATGACTTTAAGCCCAACAAGATTTTCAATCGATAAAGGGAGCTCTTTTATAGCAGTACTATTCAAAGAAACTCTCTCTATACAAGCCATTTTGTCCTCAATGTCTGGGAATTTCTCAAGTTTTGAGCAACCAGTGAGAAGGAGAGTCTGAAGGGATCTTAATCGGAAATGGCTTGAAATACTCTTAAGGTTGGAGCAGAACTCAACGCTCAAAAATACAAGTTTCGCAAGATATCCAACCGAATTGTGAATCTTAACTAAACTTGTACAACCTTCAAGATTCAACCTCTCAAGATTAGGGATGGTTGAGAAGTCAGGTGTTTCTGTCAAAAATTCACAATCTCTGAAATCTATGTACTTTAAGGTTGTGTAATTCTGCAAAATACAGAGATAGATGAAAAAAAGATTAGCTTACAAGACTTCATGCATGGTGTAATTTAAGGAGAGATTCTTATTTGTTATTATACCTTGAATCCCTCCCCTAACTGTTTGATGCAACTGTGATGCATGTTAAGAACTACAAGTTTCCTTGCATGAAATGTGGATGGCATCGACTCCAAGGGGCAACCAGGCCATTCAAGCCATCTTAATGCGTTGGGTAGATTTTCTGGACCTCCAATAACTTGTGCATTGTGGACAATAAGTATCCTGAGCCTTTTCATCTTTTTGAAAGCTTTAGCACTCAAGTGTACCTCTTCTGCTTCAGGCAAGTCCAGCATAAGGCCTTCAACTTCATATGATCCCTGATAGCAAAATTGTATATATTGGACTTACTCAAATCGAACAATAACAACTTCTTACTGTTAAAAGGAAGCGAAGTTCTAATTTGTAGGCAATTTCGAGGTCAGAAGACAGAAGAAAAATCATACACACAAGGTTTTTACCATATTTTCAGTCAGCACATGAAGAATATCCTCATGAAACCACAGTCTGCTCCGTCTTCCAGGTACGTTGGGAGATTCTTGGTGAACAACTTGTCTGCCCATCCATTGTAGCAAGTCATGCATCTGCAGCTTATTGTTTTCAATATATACAAGAGACTTCTCCATGAGAACCTGTATGCCAATAACAGGGTCGAAATCGCACGCGTCTAATATTTTTATGACATAATCTTTTTCTTGTCCTTTGAAGAAGCAGGCAATATCAAGAAAAATAGCCCTCTCATGATGCTCCAGTCCATCAAAGCTTATTTTGAGTACTTCGTAAATTTGTTTATTAGGAATCCTTCTTAGTTTATCCAATTCGCTTTCCCATTCAGGTATGCTTCTTCCATACAAAAAAGAACCCAGTACAACTAGAGCCAATGGTAGGCCTTTGGAATATTTCACTACTTGATCTGAGATCTCCAAATAATCTATAGGAGGATGAGAATTTCTGAAGGCATGCCAACAGAAAAGCATAAGAGCATCATCACAACATAATTCCTTCACCCTAAGTAAGCGTTCCACCCCGTGAACAACTAGCAAACGTTCATCTCTAGTTGTTATGATAATTTTGCTTCCCAAGCCAAACCAATCTCGCTCTCCAGCTATTTGTTTGAGTTGGTCCAAATGATCAACATCATCAATGACTATAAGCACCTTTTTATGGCGAAGCCTATCCTTTATAACATTAATTCCTCTATCAACACTTCCAAGTACTAAAGTTTTATCCCCTAGAATCTCAAAAAGAAGTTTCTCTTGCAAATGAACAAGACCATATCGCTTTGAGAATTCTCTAACATTTGAAAGAAAGCAACAAGCTTCAAATTGATTATTAATTAGGTTGTAAACAGCTTTGGCAACAGTTGTCTTACCACTTCCACCAAGTCCACAGATTCCTACCATACACACATTACTTGACCCTATATTTAGCATATGAATGAGTTCTTCAATACGTTGATCCAATCCAACTTGGTATGCCGCAACATGTAAGGATGTGTGGTTCAATTGTGCCCATACTTCTTCAACAATTTTCCGAATAAAAACAGCCTCATTCCTGCAAAGTTTTAATTAGCAGAAGAAGATTTAGTATATTTAGACAGCCATAAATAAGAAAGAACTAATAAGATTTTACTGGTTTGAAAAGGTTAACAAGCCAGGTATCTGATAGGAG
>Ga0307517_10009204_pt1 | contig 14047 bp, 14 predicted proteins | sample 23_EM_MG_FD_194515 | JGI IMG/M metagenome (GOLD analysis project Ga0307517, IMG submission 194515) | Populus trichocarpa ectomycorrhiza microbial communities from riparian zone in the Pacific Northwest, United States - 23_EM | ecosystem: Host-associated > Plants > Roots > Unclassified | place...
ACGTTGAAATTTTTTTTAAGGAACAATTTGGTGGACTAACTAACTGATTGTGGGAATTACCTTCCAGATATAGTAATTTTTTTGATCTAATCTAATCTAGTTTATTTAAATTCTTTTTTTCCAACTTTTTTTGCCACCCTAGATGGTTTTCCATCATTTCATTTATCTACTATAGAATTACCAGCCAATAAAAGATAAAATACATTTTCTTTAGTTCTTAGCTCAACATTGGCTCCCAGATTGTCATTTGTCATTATAATTTGCAATGCTTTCAATGCTTGGCATCTAAAAAACCCAGCATACAGGTGAGAAATAACCACAAAATAGCCCATTTATACAATATTTTTAGTGGGTCAAAAAAAATTTAAGGTCCTCTGGGCTTAACTAACTAACCAACGTGATATCTTGGATTTTTTCCCTGTCACCCCCTTGAGAATAAAGAAAAGGCACCCGCATGATAAGTAAATGAAGAATGATACAGTCGCCTCTGTCATAACCCATACCTCTCCATGGACAGCCCAGGGTATGGGGTATTAGAGAGTATGTACTATGAGAATGACCAAGGGGGCTCAGGCATCGAAAAAAAATATGCGATGCTGATTTTTTTTCCAAGGCCAGTTTGGCTGGACTAACTAACTATGTAATCAGGCACATTTCCAAATATGGTAATATTATGACATCATTTTTATAATGTCGATGCCAAGGGGGCACCGGGATTGGAAAAAAAGACCCAAGGTTGATTTTAGATGTAAATTGGGCTGGGAAATCAATTTCTGGAGTTTCTGAGAGAATATGATGAAAGTTGAGTGAGATGTGCAAGGTTTTGTATTTCAGGCACCAGTTACTATATATGTATCAAATGCGTCTATATAAGGAAATATCACGTGATAGTTAGTCCAACATTTGCCCAAATTTTTTTTGAAAAAGATGCGCAATGGGTCAATAAGTCGAAAACAAAATAGAAAAAAAAATTTCCCACGAAATATAAATGAAGCATTATCTCACTCAATTTTTACCCCACTACCTCGGGACCTTCAGAAATCGATTGCCCAGCCTAATTTACATCTAAAATCGACCTTGGGTCTTTTTTTCCAATCCCGGTGCCCCCTTGGTCGATGCCTCACAAGTTGCAACTTGCAAGCCTCGTAAACACATCTCATCAGTGCCTATTCAAATTCCAGGCACTGAATGTAATACTGTATGACCCACAACTATTACCATCATTTATATGGGAAAAAGATAAGGTACCCAACTATAGTGTCACATCCCTGGTTGCATTATGCTGTATGATTACATATGTAAGGCTGTTACCGTTACATTGTCACATTGTATATAATGATGTGTCCCTGTTCTCTTTCTGTAGTCTACTTTACCCCCACTGTACTACGTACGCGTTCGTCCTCAGAACACAGAGCTTGGTCCTGTTCTCCCGTGTGACAGCTCGCAAGTGATTTCCCCTCGTTGGCCACGACAGGTTTACAACATAACCCCAATGTGCCTCGTGTTTTCTTTGAAAATTCTGCTGTTATTTAGATTAAATAGATAAATTCTGTTGTCTACACTATATTTCCACATTCTACAGTGCTTAATTTCCACTTTAGGTTCGATTTTTTACCAAAATTGTGGGGCCCCCAAAAATTTTTTCACAGCCTATGGCTGGACTAACTAACCAGGACCCCGTCCGGGATTCTCGGGCCGGCACCCCCTTGAGAATGACATTCAAAAAATCACGAAAAAAAAATAGTGAAAAATCAGAAAAGAATTATAGGCTATGTACATATTCATAGTTAAAGACATGCTACTGATAGAATTAAGCAGTGCTCGTTTAAGGGATAATTTATGATCTACGGAAAAAGTCAGTTATCACTGTGCTTCTCAATGTCCATTGTCATCTCACCACTATGAATCTTCATGTTAAAAGAGCTTCCATCTTCTGAGCAATAGGGTCATTGAAGTCCTCTGAGTATCTCTATGGATTTTTGACACCACCTTGAGCATGTCATGATAAGCTTAAGTTGGGCGAGGATCAACATGACTGTGACCGCCATCTTCGATATCATCTCCGCCGTTGGTATCAATGTTCTCACGGGCCTTGATTGCTTCCATTACTGCTTTGGTAGATGTTAGTTTATAGTAGATGGTTCATTTTGCACCTCCTGAGTGGCCACTAGTGGCGTATCAGCGTGATCTGTACTCGGGCAATTAAATTATTCAACTACGTAGCTCAGGGTCTACGGTAATCTAGGACCCATACCTATGGGGTTTCCGCTGGGAGGGTATGGGTTATGTACTATTACAGAGTTATGGGTTATGACATGCATTTCCCTGCGAACCAACTTGGTGGACCCAAAAAGGTATGGACTATAAGAGAGTAAGTATGGGTTATCTCAGGTATGGGTTAAGGCAGAGACGACTGTATACTATTCCGAAGCGCGCATCGGAACCCCGAGTCATGCGGTGTGCTCGATATTGCCTCCGGAATTCCAACATGTGAATCTGCGTTTCTACGCACATAATTTACGTCACCTAGAATAGATCAATAAACTTTGGACGGTTTATTAATAACAGGACGCACTCATCTATATTTCAAGTCAGTAGCTTTGCTCTGGAATTACCATCCATTTCCTTTCGTTAAAAAGCTCCCAGTTGATAGTAGGCCGAGCTCATATGATCATTAGGACCGCTATCCGGTCTTTCTAACATCATCGTGTGTCCCTTAAGCAATACTGGAGAACCCTTGTGATCTAGGTGTTGATGGCGAAGGTAAGGGCGGGGTGTGCGGGGGCGTCATTTCCAATTCATGATACGATCTCTTACTCGAAACCTAGTGCCACACGATCACTGAGAATAGGGTATTTCTTGCAAGTCATCGGGCGATACACATGAAAGATAAATTCGAAGGGCAAGAAAGGGAGGTTATATTGGGTACTCGAAGAAGCGTAGGTTACTGTCATGGCCGTGTTCAACCTAATATGATAAGCCTCGGAGTGTCAAGCATAGGCTCATAGTCACCAAATTCGGACTTACCCAGTCACGCAGGATGCCGAGAATCAACTCCAAATTAACACTTGTGTCGTGGCGTTCCCCGAGAGGAATTGGCTCCAACCAATATACGGTTTTGCCTTGTCCATCCCTGGGGTTCTCCGCATTGTAGACAAAAAATATCCACCGCTTGCCGCTAGTAACACAACGTCGAAACGTTCTCAGCCTAAGGGGCACGAGGGACACGTTGATAAGATCGTATTCATATTAGATAGGAACCAACATACTGTAGATGCTGCGCCTTAATGATAGCGGCCATCGCCGCTTGAGGGAGAGATGTTGTGGGTGCGAAAAGGTCTTCGGGCTTCGCTTCGTAGATGTTGCACTTGAGCAATTTGTATATCCCAGGGTCGCTGAAAGCGAGAGTTTTCGATTTGATAATTCGATCTACATAGGTAAAGTTACACACAAGATCAGGCAGCCATGACACATACTTGGCTTGTGGGCCATTGCTTCGCATGGCATGTACGAGTCCGAATCTCACCTCAATCCAGAGAGTATGCTCGCTTTCCCCTACAAGTGTAGAGCTCAGGACAATTTAGTATAAGTGACCCATCGCAGGAGGAAGCGAGATCAGACCTTGTGTCGATGGTGGCAACCACGAGAGTATGACCAAATCTCGTATGTCTTTTCATGCTCTGCAATGCTATGCGCCAAGTCCTCAAATTCCATGCCCGATAAAATGGGAGATATGTATAATGTGCGTGCCATTGAATTGTCCGAATATGTGGGAAATTGCAAGTAGGGGGCCGGTTAAAGGGAGCGAATCAGCCACGCGGGACTTCATAACATCGGAGACACGATCCGAAAGTTCGATGAGGCTAAGCGATTCCACGCTGATAGAAATTGTTAATACCTTACGAAGCCCGCGGTTCATGCGCAGAGGAGCCATTGCCCTGGCACGATGAAATCGGTGGAGCCTGGGGTACCTGTTGGATGAGTCGGGTAGGCGCCATCATATCGGGTACATGCTCCAATTTATCGAGTACAGCAGTGAAACGCGTCTTGATAGGCCATGAGCTTCGTGGACAGCGCCTTCTTCGTCTGGGATGTTATCAGAATTGGCGCCAGAAGTGGCGATGCGAAGGCGGAGGTAAGGTGGGTAAAAGTCTGTGACAAGAGGTGTTGTCATGAAAGTTAGGACGAGGGCTTCAAGAAAAACACGGAGAAAACGCACTAAGAATCCAGAGAGCGGTGTTTAACTACTATCCCATTCAGTGTACTGTACTGTTTCGACCGTAGGTTCACAATTTTGGAAATTTTTCACGCCGAGATGGCCGATAAATTTTCTTTTGATTTAAGACGAATATAAAAAAATACTTTTTTTTCAATGTTACGCGTTACGTGAACCTATGGTCGAAACAGTACAGTATATGGTGTGACGTTACCTGGGATGAATAGACCAAACATAGAGAACGACGAGATCTACCAATTTAGAGAGTTTGAGCCTTGTCATGCTGGAGAAATTGATATGGCCTACCATTGACAACTCATTAACAATCTAATCGTACTTAATTCCCTCTAATTAAAACTGGCGAAATAGTGTGAAGCTAAGGCGCAACCTCCAACTTTGCCAGCAAAGACGGTCGTGATGATAGCAATCATATACACTCAAGTGATTCCTGACGAGGATAAGTGGCGGAAATACTGAGTAAAGCTGGAGGTATTTACCGTTGTTCAATAAGCCAAGGTCAGTTCAAAGGCCGGATAATGTAAAACACTAGATCTGCGTTAGCCTTTAGCTCTCCCCTGACGTCACAGAGTAACCTACGAGGGGAAGAAAAACGTTCAAAACTATATCCTCCAACTTGTCAGTAATCATAATAGCAAGACCTTCTCGAGGAACGATCAGCCCGGCGGTAAATGTCGCTGGGGAAATTAGCATATGACGTCGGTCTAAGAGATGGGCAAATAAACCTACCGAAGATGGCATGAGCTCCGGTCGGCGGTGACATCTAGAAGAATGCCAATCCAAAGGTAACGAGCATGGGTCACCGTCATGAACAACGCAGTTGGACCACTTTCAACTAAGAAAGAATTCGGTGAGACATTTTTAGAAGGGACCATCGAAGGACATACTAGAACCCGTTTTCCGGGAAAGCCAGCGGAGTAACATGCAAACAGGATATAAGATACAGATAGGCTATGGCTTGCCTTGACCAACGCTACACTGAGAGTGAGTGTGGTCCATCCAACTAATGTTTAGTTAGGAAAGTGGGACTGTTGCAAAATTTCAATGAAAACAGACCGATATCGTTGCCAACACCAACCGAAAGGGCGACGATTTCAGCAGTTGTGTCAAGGAGCTTTAACTCCGTCAGAATGCGGCAGAGAACAGGAAAGCAGTAATCGAATGTGTCACCCCGGTGAACAACATGGAGTGGGTGAAAACAATTTCACGGTCGATAAATTCCTTGTACACCGCATACGCCATTCCCGCTCCAACGTTGAAAGATAAGATCACATATGCGAGGGAAACGCCGGTGGTGGAGAGGCGAGCATTTCTCTTGGTCACTTCTGCGTCGATTTCGAGGCCGACAAGAAAGAGGAACAGGCGAAGTCCGATATTTGCAATGAGACTGAGATACGAACGCGATGCCAAAGGGAAAATGTGTTCTGTGAGTCCTGGTATACCGCCAAAAGCTGTTGGACCTGGTTATTGCGTCTGTTAGACGATGCGTAGCTCGAATGGAAGCACTGCGTTGAACAACACACCAATAATGATGCTACCCAACACCTCAGCAATCATCTTCAGCTAATGCATTTTTCTGAACCCGAGAGGCAGAAAGCTTGCTGTGCATGTACTGGTCCCTCAAAATGCATATACTGATATGAGCTCAGTTCTCCCGACCCGATGGATTCGGCTTCGACGCGTGGTTCCGGCGGCGAATTGGTTGCTGGGTCACAACCTGTGGAACGAGGGCGTCGTTGGCAAAAAGGCCAAGCTACAAGTAAAGGAGGGAGGGCACAAGATTCACATTCCTGCTCGATTGCGATTTGATGATGATTGACTGACTGATTCCAATTCTCTCCAAACATATTCACAGAACTTCTATATCCAGGCTGGTTTCACTTGCATTGACCTTCGCAAATGCAAAAGAGGGCTCAAAAAAGCAATAGATTTGTGCACATCTGGTATTGTAAACTACCAATCTAGTCCACTTCAGCTAATACCCTGATGTCGAATACCAAAGTCACCCGCTGACACCATGGATTGAAAAGGTCAGCTACCAATTAACAAAAAATAATAATGAAAAACTTACGGTCGTTGCACCAAGTACTGCGCGATGACTGCGAGCTCCGAAGGCATGCTACTTGAACGCAGCGGCTAGGCGGAGCCCCGGACTAGGTGTTCAGTGACAATAGTCTTCTCGATGATCATGGCCGATGGTCGCGCAGATGGTGGTGTGGAGACGCGAACCGCTTTGATGGGTGGAAGAGGCAAAAGTGGGCGTGTCTGGATTAGGGATTAGTACTTAGCGACATCGACGGCTGTTAAGGAGGCTCAGGTGTGGGGTTACACTCACCACATAGACTGCGGTTGAGAAGGCGTGGTGCATAACGAGGCGTCTACCATCTCTGTAGCAGGAAAGGCGGGCTGCGTGGGGCTGCGCCAACTGTGTCGACTGCGGTGGAAGGGGTAGCAGCGAGTGTTGTATTGGCATGACTGTACAATCATAGCTGTCAACTGATCGGTAACAAGGCTGGAAGCCAAACTGTTTGAGACTTACCTGTCATCATGTCTAGATGGCGGAAGAGACGGAGGAGCGTAAGGCCGCATCAGCAGCAGTAACGGAGGTGGGGGAAGGGGTTCGAGGCTGCGAAAACTCTGTGGAAGAGGCAGAAGTGGAGAAGCGGAGTGCCCCGCAGGACCGTAGCTGCTACCAAATCAGTAGATAACAAAGCTGTCATTTCAGCAGTTCGAAACTTACTAGTTACCAGGTTCATTTGATGATGGGTTATGATTGACGATGTTCGCGCGGGGCATAGGACATTGTTCCACACTGTGTGATAGGGCTCCATTGTCGGATAATTTGGAACTGCATAGCTCGAGAACCGACACGTACCATAGTGTTCAGTTTTTGCCAAAGGTTAGAGAATCGGCCATATTGCTGGGCAAGTCAGATCAGAAATAATATTTGAAGGCATAGAGTAGTAGAGGTGACATACCTAAGTCCAGGAGACCAGGAGCGCCAGTGGTGGTCGAAAGTGAAGGACGAGGAGATGGTGGAATGGGATCAAGCAGCAAGCGCAGTTCGTTCAACGACAATCAACAATGTCACGTGTGTCGGAGCTTGAACTGACTTGAACATTTCTGAAAGATGACTTTGCAACGCATGACGTCCTTCACGCTCTCGATGTGGCTGCTGTGGCCCTCTGCCCACCCCCCCCCCCCACTCCGCTGCAGCCCATCATGATCCACCGCCTCCTTCGCTATTGACACGGCACCCTCAAAATTTGTCAAGTCCGATGCGCTCGAGGGTATGTGTTTTTGCTTGTATTTTTACCATTTTTGCCACTGATTCGGTTCCGAAAGAACAAGCGAATGCTCTTTTTACCTCGATATTGCACACCGAAGTTACCCCGCCCATATCTCCAACGCGGCCTCTCGCATCGGGCTCGGGTCTCTTACCATCAACACCCACGAGGCGGCGACTTTTCGCCTACAAATCTCTGTCCAACCCCGCCACTCCCATGAGGCGTCTCGGTGACCCCACAGATAAAGCATACTCCATGAGCCCCGTCCGCGCCCAGAGTAGGCAACTTCTCGAATCGCCCCGTCGCCAGTTGCGAAGCGTTTGCAAGACCCCTTACAGGGTGCTCGATGCTCCGGAGCTGGCAGACGATTTCTATCTCAACCTCGTCGATTGGTCGAGCACGAATGTGCTCGGAGTCGGATTAGGCTTGTGTGTGTATCTTTGGACAGCGCCCAACACCGCCGTGTCCAAATTATGCGACCTTGCCCCCGTCCAGCGACACCATCTTCTCTGTCTCTTGGGTACAAAAGGGGTCCACTCTCGCTGTCGGAACACTCGCTGGTCGGCTACATATCTATCAACACACTCCAGCTGCAGCGGACGTCAACAAGCGCATACCCAACGCATCGGTGCTTTCGCATGGAACACCCATGTGTTGTCTTCTGGTTCCAGGGACCGATCGGTGCACCACCGCGACGTACAGGAGGCGTCTATGAGGCCATTCAAGCGGTGTAGGGGCCACAGACAGGAAGTCTGCGGTTTAAAGTGGAGCGGCGACAGCGGGGCTTCTGCGCCGTACCTGGCGAGCAGCGGCAACGACAACAAAGTGTGTATTTGGGATTTAAGGGGCTCAAGGCGGCCTGGGGCAGGGGCGTCGAATCCTGTGATAGGGGCGGGGTCAGGGGATGATGGTCCGGGTGATACGCCATTGTGGAAGTTCCATGAGCTTACGGCTGCAGTGAAGGCATTGGCTTGGGACCCACATGTGTCGGGGGTGCTTGCGACGGGTGGGGGGACGCAGGATAAGCATATTCGGTTTTGGAATATCTTAAATGGGTCGATGTTGCATGAGCTGGACACGGATAGCCAGGTACGTTCCTTTGTGATGATTTTTCTCTGTCGCTTTCTGACTGGATTTTGGCAGGTCTGCAATCTCATCTGGTCGTTAACGTCCCATGAACTCGTTTCAACTCTTGGGTTCTCCTCGACAACGGCGCAGAACCAGATTTGTATTTGGAAATGCCCAACACTCAACATGGTCGCTTCGCTAACAGGTCACACCAATCGGGTTCTGTACCTTGCTATGAGTCCGGATGGCGAGACGATAGTAACCGGAGCTGGGGACGAGACTTTGCGGTTCTGGAATGCCTTGCCCAAGAAGGAGAAAAACGAAAGAGGGAGAGAAAGTAGATTGGACTCTGGATGGTTGATCAGGTGATCAGCTCACACCCGACTCTCGAGCTCCGACGGCCGCCTTTGAGCGCTTGCGCTCCGAAAAACGCCCTTTCTTGCAATTATTTAATCCCTCCTCGACATGGACACCTGCAAGCGGGTAGACCCTGCGTTTTCTGATACCAACCAACCACCCTCGCTTTCTCTCTCTCGAGCAGCAGATTCTGATTATGCCCATTTATGCCAACTTCAACCCCTCGGTCGTGTCTCAACCGAAAGATATATCTTCAAGCCCTTCCTTTGAGAATACCGGTCAAAAACTTGTCGCTTGCGAGTCTTCCTTTCGTTGGGCCGGCAGCCAGTCACGCTATGCGTAATGCGTTGATTCCTGTTTCTGTTTTTTTTTTGTCATGCATGCTTTTTTTCTATTGTTTTGTTTGACTGTTTTCCCCCTTTCCATCGGAATGTATGTTTTATGCTCCTGCGTCTGTGTTCTGGTTTTCGATTTTTTCTGTCTCGTTTTGTTTCCGTTTGTCTGGGGTGTTTGTCTCTGTTCTTTTCACCGAATTTCGCTTTCCATTCCTCTCCTGTCAACCCCATGGCCGCTGCCGCACAACATTTGCCACCTCCTTCACGCAGCTCCACATCGAAAGTCGTTGATGCAGATACCACCTTTCCTACCTTCACCGCACCATCGACAACGCTACCCCATTATATTGACATGCCTTCCTTCGTTGTTTTTATATTGCGCCTACCCTTTACTGTCGTCGACGCGGCACCGTGGCCACAGTCTCCACTGTTGTCAACCTAATTTACAGCCCCACGATCTTCCCCGTCAACGTGATTCTGCTCCACCTCCATTGTCAACTTATTGATGTGCCCACATACGCCATGGCTTCTACCGCCGTCGATTTAGCCGATCCTTCCCCACGCCCACCACTCGACGCGGTTGACGCGGCCCCACATATGTCCCTACCTTCACCGCGTTGACTCGATTCTCTCCTCACACCTCTACAGCTGGCAATTGCAACGGAGTTGTCGCTTTCCATCTATTCCTGGTATTGATGTTGCGGCATTGTTACCTCCCATTTGAGCGTATGCAGTTGATTAATTTGTTACTGAGCATTATACATGATTACCTTGGATTACCAAGGAAGTGAAAACAATAAGAATATTATGATCTATATAATGGTGCCTAAGTCGCTCTTGCATCCGAGGGAGGTGGAGAGGCGTTGGCAGCATCAAATGTCGAAATCAATCTACCTACGGCTCGTTTTTGCACACGAGAATGCGGCGGAGCAACGAGCGCCGTCCACAGCAACTTGCTGAAGAGCAGGTTAGTAGGTGTTTGAAGAAGTAAAGAAAGAACAAATGTGCGCACAATAACAGCTGTTATTGTGATCGCATTCGCGACGCACGTTGTAGGCCGCCCAATCCTCTGTGACTTTCTACACCCTCGGACCTTTGTCGACGACCGAAAACTGACCCACTTCCCTCAGGTGAGGGCAGGTATGTGTGTCGACGTGGCGGTGTTTCGCTCAAGCTAGTCATCTAAAGCGAGATATATTAGAAATTAAAGATTTGAATTAAATAAATACAATACTCACTGATTCTTGAGGTTCCTGTGAGGTGGAGGAGGCATGGGTGAGAGTTAAAACCAAAGCAAAACCGGACCCGCGGCTGCTGGCAACACTAGACGAAACCCATAGCGCATCACATGGTGAAGATGCCCTGTGATCATTGCACAAACACGCTCAGTGTTTGGTCCATTGTTTTGTCTTCAATGATCTCGGATCAATGATGGCATCAAAGTTTCTTGAGCACCGACTTAAGGAGTTCGATCATTTGCGGGCTCGCTTTCCAGCTATCTGTAGAAATTTTCCGGATGTGCACCTTTCTTTGTAATAAACAGCCATAATAAGTAAGAGAGCCCCACTATGATGTCAAAAGTTGATGAGTGGAGCGTTCGGGCACGCCGAGTGCTATTAGATCAAATCAATTTGTACTGGGACCCGAACATAATGGAATGCTCATGGCCAGCAGGCACCATATCCGATTGTTTACAACAAATAAAAGCGCACATCTCGGAAATTTCAAAACGTCTACGGTTTTGCAGATAGCTGTCATATCTTACATATACAAATCAGTTTCTTGGAACTCAAGTCCCATATCCAACACCATAGAATGCCAAAGTGGGCAATCCCCACTCTTCATCTTGCTACGAATCGAGGTATTCCACTTTCGCAGACGCAGCTCTACCCCTGATCCATTTCCACCTGAATTATTCCCTGACAAATATTGGTAGAGGTCATCAACCATCAGTTTCCTATCTTTGTCATAAGTGATATCATCCCTAAGATAAAAGTCAAAGAGCGGTGGCCTGTCCTGCCATGGTTTGTTTAACCAGCCACTTTGCCTCATACCATCGATGTATGGCCTGAATGACTGGCTGAATTGAGTGATTTTGGGTATGTCGATGATGATGTGCTTAAGATGCATGGCATAGTCAGCCAATCGTTTGGTAGTTGCAGTTGGAAACTGAATAATGTGGGTGCCCCGAAGGTCGTAGGCGCCCTGTACATAGATGGACGGGAAGGTGCATTGCAGCCGGAGTCGTTCGAGCAAAGGAGTGGCGATAAGAAGCTGATGAAGCCCATCGAACGTGAGGTGAGTATCGCGTAATTGAAATGTTTGGAGAGCTGGCAGATCCATTTGATCAAAAAGCGCACCGACTCGACAATTTGTACCGCCGCAGTCGAGGACCAGATAAAGCTCCTTGAGGTTGACGAGGGTATAAATGGTGTGGCTGATGACACCCACGCTGTCGTCAGGTCTCAGCTGCAAGGTTAAACAAGCGCTCTCCACACAGTCGCACTGGCCAATGAGGGTCCTCCAGGTTAGAAGAGTTGTCACGAAGTGGGCCTGTATATGGGTCAGGCGCCTCCACGTCGCAAAATAGGCGTTCTGGATGGGGTTCGAAAGAAAAGGGAGTGGCAAGGTTTGAAACAGCTCGTTTTTATGAATGGAAAGTTTTCGAATGGCCGGCATAGCGTAGGTTCCAAGCATGGCTTGCAGTGTATCCGTGAATGGCTTGCCGATGGACCTGTTATCAATCTTCAAGGATTCTAGGAATGGAAAGGACAGGCGCGCGACATCGGCGCCGTGGCCAAAGTGTTCAATGATGCGTTCGAGAGAAGATATAGAGTGCTGGTTCATCTTGAAATAGCGGGCACGGCCAAAAAATTTGAAGAGCATTTCGATTTTGGTGATATCAAAGGGGACCAATCCTTGCAGCACGTTCGAACACACAGGAATCCTATAATTGTAGAGGCAAAAGTGCAATGAAAACTGGTTTATGTTCCCAAGTCGCTGATGCCAATGTGCGATGAATTCAAAATACTCTGCACTAACTAGAACCTGGCCATCCATCCAGTGGAGCGTACATTTGGTAGAGAGGCGCTGCCAGAGCTCGGGGGTATCGAAGGCCACCTCACATATTTTTTTCGAGAGGAGACAAACCGTGTGAGGGTAACCTTGAACGTAGTGGTCGACCGTCCAAATGAGTATTTCCCGTATAATTTCGACAGGGAATATTTCGGTGAAATCCGCTGAGGTGGTTGTCGGGTTCATTCTTGGGGCGAAGGGGAGGCCTTGTTCCTTTTAAACGTGTGGACGGAAACTTGAAACTCGTGCGATGAGGTTAAGGTTAGTCCACGCCCCCGAACCGTGTTGACGAGATTGTAATGATTTGCGAATGTGTGGCTAGAGCCTCTACACCAAAACCAAGTCAACATCGACGCCATGCATCACCAAAAGCGCACGATGCATGTAAGCGATTGTAGACAATACATGTGTGACGAACACAATCTTATCTTTGTTTTTATCTTATCTTTGTCCGTGTACATTTTAAAGAGTAGTGATGTGCCGGCTCCGGCTTGAAGCCAGAAGCCGGGCCAAGCCGAGCCAAAAAAAGCCAGGCCCTGACCTTTGGCCTGAGACGGCTTTTGGCCCGGCCTGGATTTTGGGAAAGCCAAAGCCGTTGGCCTGAGCCCCGGCTTTGTGCACCAAAATTATCCTTGTTATGGGTTAGTTATGAGTCGCCAATAATTTCTTACAAAATGTTGAAACCTCAAATCATTTCCATCCTATAAATAGACCGGAGTTTGAATCGAGATCAACTGCGTTGGTCAAGGTTGATCTCGCTTTTCACCAATCCTGGACTCAACGAACGCGGCTGGACACATTAAAAGGTAAGTAATCCATTGAGAACCCTCTTACCGTATGTGTTCTAACCTCCTTTGTTCTTTTTAGGTCCCACCACACCCACACTCGTTGCCACTTGGCCTCTCCCCTCCAGTGAGAGATGTAGGCCAACCAATTTCAATGTCGATGGGTTTTGGGTGGGCATATGGGTTGGAGGCAGGTAGTAAACAAGAGGAGAGACCCATCTTGTGGGAGCGTCGCTAGGTGCGTAAGAAGAGTCCTCCCTTCGCCACCACCTGCTGACGACCACCGTGTAGAAACCCACAAGCAGCCACTCCGAGTCGTGATGCCAGCCAACGCCATGGCCCTGACAATACCTTTCGATTTCGACACCATCCCTGCCTCCTAACTGCCTCCTCCACCTCCCTCGCACGCAAAAGCGAACCGGAGGTGGATCTTTATGGGTTTCAGCGTGGTTCCCGCGACCTCCACCTCTCTCGCATGCAGGAGCGAGTGGTTCGACGCTATTCCCGTCTCTACCTCCCCTGCAATCTGCATTGCATTGGCGTATGGAGCCGTTCGGGATATTAAGTTGATCAGTCACGGCGTCAACGCCACGTCAACGACGATGACTTCGACAGCAAAAGCACAATGGTGATGATGAGTGCGTGCAGACAACGAGGAGGAGGGCATAACAACGAGGCTAACGAGCCCCAAATCGATCCCACATTGACATTGATGGAGCCCCAGCGTCTCAATGGCCAAGTCATCGACAATGCACGGTGTCGTTTTTGTTTTTAATTAGACATATCTTTAATATAGATATACATTCTCTTTAAGGTGTAAGCTTGAAACTACTAGTGCTACCCTACCAAAAGCCGGGGCTCAGGCCAAAGCCAGGCCGGGCCAAGCCAAGGCCAACTTCCCAGGCC
>Ga0307517_10009205_pt1 | contig 14044 bp, 12 predicted proteins | sample 23_EM_MG_FD_194515 | JGI IMG/M metagenome (GOLD analysis project Ga0307517, IMG submission 194515) | Populus trichocarpa ectomycorrhiza microbial communities from riparian zone in the Pacific Northwest, United States - 23_EM | ecosystem: Host-associated > Plants > Roots > Unclassified | place...
AGGTGGACGCGAGGACGAATAGATGACGGTAATAAGGAAGGATAGTTCGTGTGTGACTACGTGACAAACGAGTGAATATGTAAGTACACGTGACCAGATATATACGAGGTTGAACATCTCAACAGCCAATCTTTTCGGTGCGATCGGGCTCAATCCCGATCAGCTTTCGAGATCCAAATTCAAGGAGCCTGGGCAAGCCCTAGGCACAAACAAGAAATTCGTGCTTGCGCGAATTTCTTGTCCTGAAATATTTAATAACTCCAAAGTTATTAGATATTCCTCTTTCTTTCATTTTGGTCTAAATACGCGACAGTTATCTTATCGCTCTAAAACTATTTGGGAAATGTACTGAAAATGTGCATTCGGCTCTCCCTTAACCCGGACGACATATGGCCTTGGACTCTTATGTATTACAACGGCGTGACCCAAACCATACAGAAAAAGAAACATGGAGTAGAAACAGAAGAAAGTTATAAAGTGAAAATTTGTATCGCACACATTCAGTTCCTGTCATGAACCACACATGGGCCCTTCAGCGCATCAAAACGCGACTGAGATCCCACGACTGTTTTCAGGAATTCTCTAGTAATCGGAATCAATGGAGGCGGAGAGCAATTGGGAACGGGGAGGTGGGCTAGAGAGTCTTTTCCAATGACATAATTGGAACCAAGGTCAAACGCGTTTTCTGCACTGTTGAAAGCCACAAGCTTGATGGGCGCAAATGGTTGAAGCCCATCAAAGAGCAGATCAATCAGGTGGGGAGGAATGACGTAATTGGCTCCCAGTGCTTGATCGAGATCGGACACGACGAGCTCCGGCAACCCCTTCAGATCTGTGGAAGCTGGTTTGAACAGATAAACAGAATGTATAAAGGGCTAGGACATACTCAAAGATAGATTTATAACCGCTCCAAATGCCATAACCTCTGCCTGCCTGCCCTTGGCCTGCCCACTTCTCCAACTGACTTTGAATGGTCCTTATGTTGTTGTTGGGCCGCCTTGGGGGGATGATCAATACACTTTTCTGCGGTGTTGTCATTGAGGACGCCATGAGCCTAAAAGCATCACAATGAGTCAAGGTTGGCTGAGTATGAACAGACATACCAAGTTCCGCAAGTAGTGGGCAAGCTGGTGGTACAATGTAACCTTCAAATGAAGAAGCAGCAAAGTCAAGTGGTGACTCTTTCAACCAGCGAGTAGGCCAGGCAACAAATATCCCTGACAAGAATAGTATATAACGAGCCTGGGGATTCAATGAGCGGGTCACCCAGTCCCAAGCAGGAGGTCTCTCCGAGTCTTCATCCCGTGTAGCATTCCACGGATAAGATTTCAGTACTTGAATAATTTCACTCGCTCCGATGTTGCAGGCTTATCTTGGTTGGTGTAAGATGCACCAATATATATGGTAAGGTCAGGTGCCAGGTGCAGAAGAGGTGTGCGAACGAAGCGCCTCCTGTGAGACTCTTGCATTTCCGCAGATAGCTTGGAGAACTCTCTGGCACTCAGCCCCGCCACTGCAGCTGCAAGACCGTTTTGCAGGCGAAGGTCCCCAACATGGTCACCCGCCAACGTCATCAACAGATCATTGTAGGCAAACAAAACGGATTTTCCTGTATCTCGGAGGTAATCATCTTCTGTAGTCATGAGCTCCAGCTGGGTCAATATTACATGATTGGGACCATTGCCACTTGTGAAGAAGAGTCGTGGCGTAATACGGGAAAAAGTTGATTTCGTGGTTTCTGTGTGTCAAAGTCAGACAGGACAAAGGAGCAGCAATGAAAACCGATTCACCTGTAGAAATTCAAGGATCTTGAGTGATGCCGCGCCTGCTTGTGCAATGCCTGGGATGCCGCTTCTCTGACAAAAGCCTGCCAAGTCCTGGGCCACATTAAGAACAAGCCATAGAGGCCCTGCTACTAGTAAGTTCTCTGGGATTCTGGATCTCAAGTTGCTCATGAAGGAAGAAAGATACAAACGACAGAAGATGTGATACTTTGAATGACGTCATGAATTTCGGATAGTCTTTAATCGATCACGTGTGTATGGTTTGTTGTCGCGTCGCGTGAGTGCCTGCCCTAAAGTGCTGTTGATTCGGTCTTTGTTCTGCTGGTCGCCTCTAATTATCCAACATGCTCGCCGTCGGTCAACAACAGCTCTGATAACGATGTCCAGCAATCCTTCCGACATTTGGTCTCCTCAACAGGGGACAACCACCTTTACTGATACTTTTTCTCCCTCACGACGTTCCTACACAGGTATGAAATCGTAAATCGCTTACTTTTCGTTCTAATAATCTTTCTCTCCTCTTAGAAGATTCGCAAAGATTCTCATCAGATAGTGAAAACTCAGCCCACCATGTTCGTCGTCTTGCAGTCTCGCCATCTCCAGAAGACGACTCGTACAGCGACGATAACTCCCTCGAAGAAGTCGATGCCACTCTCAACAACCTCGACGACGAAATCGACGATACAGAGCACGCGTTGACGGGTTGGTCTGGGTCATATTCGCCGGGAAGTGCTGGTCGCACATTTTCGTCGGCGACAGGTACCTTCACGTACGGGACTGGAAGTTACACCGGGTCTCCATCTTTCGTCTCCCTCCCAACGTTCTCGCCCCGCTCGCCTCTCCAACAACCCCTCGATCCTAGGGTGCGTTTGAGTAGGATCACAGAAAGGACAGAGGAATCGCGCCCGTCATCGGGTACATTTACCGCCTCCAACATCATTCGAGCTGTAAATGCGACTCCTGACGGCCTGCGGAGATCGGCAATTCTAGGAATCGCCCCTTCACACTCTCGCTCTTCCACCGACCCAAGCTCAGACCGTACTTTGCCACCTCCAGGTCGGTTGAGCGAGCTTAGGGCGGTCTTCGAGTCCCAAAGCCCGAGCGGGAGTCATTCCCGTGCCACCTCCTCCCCCGGCTTCAGATCCTCCAGCCCCATGTTTGGTATCGGGCAATCCACAACATCATATCCTAGTTACGGGCAGAGTTCACGCTCTTCCTCCCCATCCAAATCGGGCAGTGTGGTTTCGGGGTCCTACAGTGCGACCGACCGCCCATCAAGCTTGCTTTCTCCTCCAGAGAGGCCAACAACCACCACCCCAAGTGATTTTCGCTCAGCGACTCCGGGTGGTACACCTACTGGCTCCTATACTACACCATCCTACACAACAGCTACGCCCAGCACATTCACAAACGTCGAGTCTTGGACCAATACCAATACCCCGGTTGGATCATATACCACACCTGATACTACCGAGAAAGCCTACAATGACTCAAGGACACATACAGGCAGCTATACCGACACCGATACCCTGACGCGCACCCCAACCAGTGGCCTTCGTAGACCCCAGACGTCTCCTCGATCTCCGCTGACGTCCGTTCGGAATATCGTCAACTTATGGAAAGAACGCACTCCAGCAGCGGGGCGAACTGGAGAGAAATCTGCTCCTGGTTCTGTTTCTTCAGTTTCTCCGCCTCAAACTGAAAACGACGGCCTATATGGAATTCGTCGACGGGTTGAAGGAGCTCGCGCGAGGCTACGTGAAGCCCGTGCTATTAGCAACCCAGCGCCCACTAGGCCGCCCTCGGGGGACAACGGTGATAGTGCGAGTATCAGGAGTGGTCGAAGTGGGGTCTTCCCTCCGGGTTTCGATATGACCGAACTCACCAATTATGCCCAAACCTCAGAGCCTGTAAGTCCATAATCATTCCATTTTATTCTCGTTCACTCACACGTGTCTCTTGTAGCCGCTCCATATCGGCCTTCTCTGGTACCTCAACGTCCACACGACGCCTCCTTATCGATGGCAACGGTGCCAGGCTCTCTTGTATCCACACATGCTCCTCCTCTCCTGGCTTGCGCCAGGTGGAGGTCGTGGAATCGTTGCACTGGATCTCCTCAACTGCACAAGCGTCCAATCGACCCCGTCCCCGACTCATCCTAGTGCTCGCGATGACGTTGGAACGATTGCGGCAAGGCAGCAAAGTGGCGAGGCGGGCGGCCTTCCACTCATGGATATGCTGGTGCCTTTCCAGATGTTGTATGCAGATGGAGTGGAGCGCCTAGCTGCTGAAAGTCTCTTGGAGAGACAGAAATGGGTCAACAGACTCTGGTATGCATTTTTTACTTCATTTATCTGTTTTTTCGAAATGATTTATATCGGATTTGTTGCATATAGGGAGGCCGTCAATCGCCCCATCGCTGTTCCCGATTCCGCGTCCGTTACTCGTTCCCCCACTGGATCTATCCGTACGATTGCCTCGATGCACAGTAGCCGCAGCGATACAAGCAATGGTTCGCGCTCGACGGTGTTCGTTCCTCCTCTCAGCTCGCTGCCAGATATCGACGACTTCAACTCCACCTTCTCTGGGCTCTCTCGACACTCTTCGATTGTCTCCTCTCATCACACGCGAACGGTCGACGACACAGTTATCCAGAACCAAGAGTATGTTTATCCTGGGGATCCTCGTGTCATCACACCGAGCCGTGGTATTTCGAGGAGGCGCAGCGGTTCGATGACGGATCTGGACGAAGAATTCAGGTCGGCCATTAATCGAGCAAGAGGAACGAGTGGAGGTTTCCTTGGTGCCTCGCCAGTGACAATCTCGAGCGGGTCTTCGCTTGGGAAGAATATCTTCGTCACCCCTCCTCCAACCACGAGCAGGAGGTCAGATATTTCTGACGAAAATTTCTTTAGTGCGGGATCTTCTGATAGCGCAAGGTCGAGTTATTATTCGCACAGCTCAATAACTGGCGGACCGAGGACGACAACAGGTCTGGCAAGCATGACTCCGGTTACGAGCGCGACCTCCGAGACTCAGCTTCCGTCTACATTTACGCCTTCTACCTTTGCAAGTTCTGCTTTGACGCCGTCGTATGGGTTCACAGAGGTCAGCTCGACCCACACCGCTGGTTCCGATGTCTCTTTCGCGGATTCGCCGTCGACGCTTTCACGAGCAAGGGAAATTCGTCGGAGGTTTGCTGGCACTGCGAGGACATATTCCTCGGGGTATCAGACGGACGCATCTCGCTCGGAGTCGGAGAGAGAGAATGAGGATCGTGAGGGTGACGAAAGTCGATCGCCCAGCGGGACGTTCACACCTGGCAGTGTGCATAGTTCGTTGAGTGGAAGTTACAGTGGCGGAGGAAGAGGAAGCCTGAGCGGAAGTGGGAGCTTACTGGACAGTCGCAGCCGAACTCCTACTGGGAGTTATACAGGAAGCTATAGTGGAAGTGAGAGGTCGAGGACGGACAGTCGTTCGGGAGGAGGAGGAAGTGGAGGAGATTCTAGCAGCAGCAGGAGTTACACGCCTAGTGGCAGCTACACGCCCGGCAGCGGTAGTTTCACGTTGCAAGAGGACCCGAACGCCATTGTGAGCACGTCGAGCAGCGGTGTCGAAGGCCTTACACCTCTCTCGTCAAGTGAAACTGGATACGATATTTGCCCGTCCTCAGATTTCACCCTGACCTTTACCGAATCGCAGTCGGCGACTCCCTTGACTCGTGGTTCGGAAGAGGCGTTGTCGGACTTGGCTTCGGAGAGGTTTGTTACAGTCTCGGAAGGGAGCGAGTACGCGACGGCCGCCCTCCAGTCGTCCAGGGATTCTTTTGTTTCGTTCCCAGAGTCGCTGACGCTTACCGAGTACGCCAGTATGGAGTCGCTGTCGACATATCGCACGGCGTCGGAGCCCACTGAATACCTTTCGGCGTCTCAGGCTACCTCGTATCGCACGGCATCCGAACCTGGAGAACCAACAACGTATTTCACTGCCGACCTATACGAAAGCGAGATTGGCGACATTCCGTCAGAGGCTAGCACCCCAAGATCCTCCTTGCCCAGGCTACCTTCCGAACCCGATGAAGAGAGAAGTGTCGTGTATGTGCCATCTATAATTCCTTCGATCAGGTCGCCTTCCTCTATCTTGTCAGAATTGTTGCCAGAGGAGATTCCTCTGCCCCCATCGGCTCCACATATCGTTGTTCCTTTGCCACCTCCAGTTCTTCCTGAATATGTGCCAGTGCCGGTTACGGTTGCGCCAGTTCCTGTTGAAGTCCCAGCAACGATAACGCCGAGGCCTGCCTCAGTGACCCCACCGGCTCCGGCTCGAGTTCCATCTCCAGTCCATGCTCCAGCGACTTTGCCAGTGCCCTCGCCCTCGCCATCATTATCGCCCCCGGCACCTTCGCCACCTTCAGTTCCAGCTCATTCGCCGCCATCTTCAGCTCCAGCTCCTTCGCCACCATCTTTAGCCCCTTCGCCACCATCTTCAGCCCCTTCGCCACCATCTGCCCCCTCGCCGCCATCTCTTGCTCCTTCGCCGCCATCTCATGTTCCTTCACCGCCATCTCATGTTCCTTCACCACCATCTCTTGCTCCTTCGCCGCCATCTCCTTCACCACCATCTCTTGCTCCTTCACCACCATCTCTTGCTCCTTCGTCGCCACCATTACCCCCATTACCGCCACCATTACCACCTTTGCCGCCATCTTTATCGCCGTCGCCGCCATCTCCGTCACCTTCACCCTCTTCGCCCTCTCCATCTTTGTCACCAACACCTTCGCCTTTGGACAGAAGCAGGGAGCGTACATCTGTCAGAACTCCCAGCTCCTTCAACTTACCACCGCCGACGGAGGCTTCTGAGGACTTCCTTGATGAGTCTAGCGTTAGTCTGAGTTTGTTGTCATCGCTGCCGCCATCGACACTGGGCGCAACGTCTGTGCTTACTCCGACCTCTGTCGATATATCCTCAGCGTCAACAGGATCAACACTACCACCCTCTACGCATGTCATGCCGTCGACGGTTCGTACCAGCTCGATCACACAGTCGTCAAGCTTGAGCTCTGGTGATATGACCGAGTTTACAGCCACATCATCGTCCTTGATGCCACCCAGGCCTCGTCGTTGGGCAGCTGTGACGGATGTTTCGTACGAATCTTCTATTCTCCTAGCGTCGCCTTCAGTTCTTTCAATTGCGCTTCAGGAGGGTATGGAGACATCCTTCGAAACGTCGATATTTAGGCCAAGTGGATCTCCGTCTTCGGTTGGTCGTATGAGCACTATTCCTGCATCGATTTCTCCAATAGCTTCAGCGCCTCCGCAATCGCCATTGCAGCCATTGACGCCCGTGCCAGCTTTGCCGCCTTCGGTATCCTCCCAGACGGATGTATTGACACCAACGAGCTTGATGTTTAGCTCGGAGACCTCGAGCTCCCTTGGCAGGACGCTGTCGACGTCCTCTTCGTCATCGTACATGTCGCAGTCGTCTCTGCGGTCTTCGATATTCGATTCGCGTTCGATCATTGGGGAAGAGGAAGAGGAGGGGGAAGAAGAAGAGCAATTAATTTTTGAAGGTTCTGAACCTTCAACGGAGCCATCGTTACTGAGCCTGCCGCCTCCATCGGTCAGTTCTTGTTTTTTGAGATAGAATCTGATCCTAATTTTATTGTTTTAGCCTACACCTGTGCCCACACCACGGATAAGCACGGGTTCAACGCCAGAGGGTTCAGTCATCGTCAGTATCTCGACGCCGCATGCAGGTGGCGAGACTGAGAAATCGAGCTTGCGAACTATACCATCGGTCAGCACAAGGACGGAGACGGACCTCGGGCGAGATCTCGAACGACTAGCAGACGACCTCCGGGCTTATGACCAGACCAGAGGGCTCGAAAATCAAGAGCTTGGGGACAACATCCAGGCCTTGAGGGACGAATTACGAGACTTGGCTGCTTTCCTCACGCGGTCGCCGCCTCGTCCTCCTTCTCCCCCGTCCATTGTCAGCGTTGCTTCAGAACCTTATCAGCATCCCCGAGTTCAACTACGCGACTCTCCAGTTCCTCGCCCGGTTGTTGTTTCAGAGATACGCCCGACTGGCCCTCGTGCTCCAACGCCTCGTGTTGAGAGCCCTCGCATAATTGAAATATCTCCTCCTCAGGCAGCCTCATTGTCCCGCTCGACGAGCAATGCCAGCAGCGTCGAATCTTACCTTTCCTCGCACCATTCGGATGACGATATTCTAGAAGAAGAGGAGGAATGGACAATTACTCGTTCATTACAAGTTGAAGGCGATGATGACAGTGAATTGATCTTGCCAGGTGGAGAACCCCCGAGTAGTCCAACCAGCTCCTCGACTTTTTCTTCCAGTCCGGAATCGTCGCCTTCAACCATGTCGTCAAGTGAAAGCACTGCGAGGCCAGTAACACCACCCGACGTTGAGGACAGCACGCTTTTCGACATCAAAAATAAACTCGACGTTTTAGAAGATGGGCAGAGGACAGCTCGAGACCTTTTAGAGAGACTAGGCGATCGAGAGTTCCCTGTGCAGGAGGATCATACGCCCGAGCTTGCGGATCGTCTGCAACGGATTGAGGATATTCTTCGCGATCTGGTTGATCAAGGGCATCCCAGAGGGGCACCGCTGGTTTTCGACGTACCGCCATCTGTGCGTCCAGAGTCGATGGGGTCTACTTCCAGCTCTTTGGGTCGACTGGCTTCGATTTTGCGCAATATAGCTTCAGACGAGGAAAGACCGCAAGTGCATGTTCCCTTTGCTAGTCGCGAAGGACCGTCCATGGCGGAGCAGTTGGACGACATTTTATCTTCGAGTACTCATTTGACACCATCAGGCGGTGTGCATGCCCCTAATCTGGTCCCGTTCACCTACCGAGCAGTGGAGAGAGGTCAACGGCCACGAAGTGCTAGTCCAAGGTCGATGGACCATCTGCCTCCTCGACCGACAACGGTACCAATTCCTTACCCTCGCACAGGACGACCCGCGTCTCGAATTGGGCAACCTCGTCCCTCCGCTCAGCGAGGGCCACGGGCAGCTCCTTCGGAAACTGAAACTGTTCGGACGCCGCCACCGCCTGCGGACCGTTTGCCAACACGAGAAGATAGATCGAGGATGCAAAATCTGCCCCCCTCACAGCAGCCGCCAGGCTTTCATATTGGACCAGGGCCGACACCGCGGCCAGTGTTTGTGCGTCGTCTCTTCACTATTTGACCTGATATTTAAACTGATGCGGTGGAATTTATTTAGGAAAATATTCCACCTCGACCACCTACCGCACCGAGTAGCCTCGGAGGCGGCGAACGACGCCCTGGTTCAAGTTGGTATCATCCCAGTCAAGGACCCAGGGATCAACGGGTGAGCAAAGCTTTCTTCCTTCCTCGGTCAGAATCTCATTTTTTCCCTTCCTAGCCTCCACCGTCGGGAACTCGACCAGGGCGTCTTGGCCCTAGTCCTGGCACTGGTACCGGTGTTCCGGCGCCCCAACCGACCGTAACACCTACCTACATGCCAATGCCTGCTGGCCCCGTAAGTCTCGCTTTCTCGCCTTTTCATAATGCTAAGTCTCTTTTAGACTGTCGTGCAACTACCCCCGTTATTTGATTCTCTGATGGACATATTAAGGGTGAGTTTTTCCCTATGTTCGTGAGCTGGGCCCTGACACCAGAGCCTAGGAAAATCGCCTTGCTCAGCTTGCCACCGTCGATCAACAGCGGGAGTTAATGAGATACATGAGAGGGCTCAACGAGTGGTTGGAACAAGATGTTCATGATCGCCAATCCGAGATCAGTAGGGTAGTGGCGCGAGTTGATCAGTTAGGCCAACAACTCAGGGGCCTTGAAGCAAGAGGTTCGTGTCCGGCGCTTAATTCTGAGAGTTATAAGCTAAAATAAGTCTCAGCTCAACGTCCCTTGAGCGGGTCCAGTGGATCTTCAGATGATTCAGAAACGGCTATTTACCACTATCCTCCACAAGGAGGTCCTCAAATGCCTATGCCTCAACATTTTGGAAATTTACCTCCAACATTTCAACCTTTCGCAAATCAGCCGGTTATGCCTCCAGTAATTCCTGATCATCGTACACCGCCGCCATCCTTCCCGCCCGTCATGCCATCGCAACAGATACCTCAGCCAACCATTATTGTCCGTCCTGGAGATCCGCCGATGATTCCAATGGATGGATTTCAGCGACCCCTTATGCCTGGACCAATGCCCGGACCAATACTCACCTCACGACCCCCAAGTGAACACCCATTTATTCCTCCGGACCTGACTGGATCCGCAAGTACGGGCTCGCCTCGGGATCCCCTACCCGTCCCTGCTCACATCCACGGTTCGACAATGGGACCAAATGTAATTCATGTTCCACCCAGTTCATCTAGCTCTATAAGCGACAGTACCCGGCGATCTCGCAGTCCTCGTCGGCCACGCAGATCCGGCACCCCTAGCACAAGAAGGACCAGGCGTGACAGTGAGCCATCTGGAAGATATCGAGACAGTGACAGTCGAGGAAGAAGACACAGTCCAAGACGACATAGTCGTTCTCGCAGCGATAGTCGAGATAGTCAAGAGCGGCTACCCGTCCATTTGCAGGTTACGAATCCCTCTGCGGGGATGCCCCCACTATCTCCGGGTATTCCTATTGTGGTTCAGGATCCATCAGGCCTTCATGGTATCCCTCAGTTTCCATCGACTTATCACCCCCCACAAACCCCAATCCAATACCAACAACCTTCTGTCCAAATTGTGCCTCCTTCAAGGCGGTCGAGCTCTTCCAGAAGTGACCATGCTCCATACCAGCAACAGCAACCACAGCAAGCGCCAACGATAATCGTACAACAACCGCCACAACAGCCCCAGCAACCTATCATCTTCCAACCTCCTCCTCCCAGCCCAGGGTACTCAATGGGTGATGGTGGGATGCGCCATCCGAGCCCAATGCCTGTACCGATCTCGGAAATGGGCGGACCGATGCAAGGGATGCCAATGTCCGGAATGCAAGGGCCAATGTCCGGAATGCCAGGGATACCAATGACGCCGGGGATGCCAATGACGGCAGGGATGCCAATGGTGCCAGGGATGCCAATGACCGGAATGCCAGGTGTTCCTATGACCGGCGCGCCTATGATCATTCAACAACCCAGCCGATCATCAAGTCGGTCAAGCCGCAGAAGTCGTCGCCGCCGTCGTTCACGAACGCCGCCCCCTGCACAACTTCAGCCAGTTCCAACAGCGCCAATATTCATCTCAGGTTCACGTCGGTCTCGATCTCATTCACCTCGTCGGCGAACTCCACCACCTCAGCCAGGTGCCCCAGTTACCATCCTTCCATCTGGGATGGGTATGGGCATGCCTCTAGGTCAGCCGGGTATGGTCATGATGCCTGGGCGTAGTCGGTCTTCAAGCCGTCATTCTCATCGAAGGCACACTCCTCCTGTTATTGTCAGTCAACAACCCGCACCTGCAGCGCCCACTATGTATCCAGCACCATCACAAGCACCCCAAGCACCCCAAGTTATTGTCCCTGGAATGGGAATGCCTGGGATGGGGATGCCAGGGATGGGGATGCCAGGGATGCCAGTCGTCCTTTCGCGTTCATCTCGCTCGCGTTCTCGAGAGCGCGCACAAGGTCCTATTATCATTCCTCCAGCAGGCATGCCTCAAACACAACATCGGTCTCGATCTCCTCGTTACCGCAGTCGATCACCCCAGCATCATCGCCCAAGATCTCGAAGTCGTTCTCGCTCTCCTCGACACCACCACCGCTCTAGGACGCGATCACGAACCCCTCCACGCAGCCACCCCACTGCGCCAATTGCCACAACTATTCTTCCAGGACAACCGGGAATGATGCCGACAATGCTACCTCCTATGGGTTACCCAGCTTACGGCCGCACTCGTTCTGCGCGGAGTCATTCGCCCCAAAGAGTACAAGTCGTAGGTGATTCCGGTGTTCGACGCCCGCGCGATTATTCGCCTGGTCGCCATCCTCGCGACTATTCGCCTGGCCGCCATCCTCGTGAATATTCGCCTAGTCGCCATCCTCGCGACTATTCGCCTCGCCGCCATCCTCGTGAATATTCGCCTGGTCGCCATCCTCGTGAGTATTCGCCTCTTCGCCGTCCTCTTGAGTATATGCCTAGTCGCTATCCTCGTGAATATTCGCCTGGTCGCCCTCCTCTTGAGTATATGCCTAGTCGCCATCCTCGTGAATATTCGCCTGGTCGCCATCCTCGTGAGTATTCGCCTGGTCGCCATCCTCGTGAGTATTCGCCTGGTCGCCATCCTCGTGAGTATTCGCCTAGTCGCCATCCTCGTGAGTACTCGCCCCTTCGCCATCCTCGTGAATATTCGCCTCGCCGCCATCCTCGTGACTATTCGCCTCGTTCGCCTCGCCGTCATGATTCGCCTTACCGCCATCCTGATGATCGTTCTCTTGATTATGAAGGTGGTCGTCGACCAATACCAATACCCTATTCAGATAGAGGTGACCGCCGTCCTTATTCACCAATTCGCCGAGGTCGTACCATCTCGAGGGAGCCGCCCTTTTATCCCAGTCGAGCTCGCAGTGCACATGAACCAAGAGATTCGCGTGATGATGATACGTCGCCATTTAGAAGAGATCCGCGTGATCGTGGTACACCACCATTTAGAGATCCTCGTGATCGTGGTACACAACCATCTAGAGACCCGCGTGATCGTGATGCACCATCCAGAGACCCGCGTGATCGTGATGCACCATCTAGAGACCCGCGTGATCGCGATGCACCATCCAGAGGTCCTCGAGACCGTTCATATTCTCCTCTACGCCGACCTTATCCTCCCACACGCCGATATGGTCGTCGTTCTAGATCACTTGCAGATAGTCCGCCACCTCGCTTTGTTCATGCTTATACTGGTCGTGCTGCTCGTAGATCACCCCCACCGCGTCCCTTAACTCGAAGTGAAAGCCCATCATCGCGCAGAACACCTGTACGTGCTGGTGGGCCCCGAACAGGCTCACCCGTGAGCCGCTCTGAGAGTCCTCCGCCAGGCATCAGAATTGAAGGCCCACCAGGACAGACCAGCCCAGGGCAGCCTCGCTCTGAGGATGGTGGAAGTCCCTCCACGATCAGGGTTACAGTGCCACCTCGGCGGGGCGGTGATCCATTTAGGCCACCAACTATTGTTGACTATGCGCCCGGTGCTAGCCGCACAGGTACACCTCGAAGGCCATCTGGTTCGTTGCATATTTTTTTGTTTCTTTTTCTTGTTCTAACCATTGCTTTAGCCGAGTATGGAGATGTCGATTCAACATATACAGGTCCTATAGATCAGGACCACCCCCGACGGGGTCGCACTGCCTCCGGTGGGACTGCAACACCGGTTCCTTTCTATCCTCGACCTGCGATTTCTGCTCATCCGCGCTCGGAATTGGACGATACGGGCCGTCCAATCCAACCTCCTTCTCGTTCTGAACACACTGCGGGCACTGCGGGTCCTGCTCAACCACGCTCGGAAGTTGGAGATACACGTTATCCAAGTCGACTTCCTTCTCGTTCCGACCAGACTATAGGGCCTGCTGGTGTTTCGCCCGGAGGCCTTGATGTCGCCGATACCTCTCATGTATTGCCACCAGGGGTAAGCCGAGCACACACCCCATCTTCTGCTCCGCGAGCGGGTGTAGCACCTGAAGGTATCGAGCCACCCCCACGGCGCGATACTGTGACGCCTTTCGATTTCCGCGTTGCTGACGAAAGTCGCGAGCAACTTGAGGAACTAAATGCAGCGGCTAATCGTCTGCATCATATCGCAGCTGCTGCAGAAGACGCCGAAGATCAGCGAGAACGTGAATTCCGTACGCATGAAGATCATCGGGACGATATATTCTACCAGAATGAGGCGAGAAGGAATCAAGAGGCTCGAGAGCGTTCGGATGTGATCTGGAATGATTTGGAGAATCGTTTGGCTAGTCTTCCACCATCAGCCGCTGGCGTACCTCCTGGTGTACCTCTTGGTGTACCTCCTGGTGTAGCCCCTGGTGCATCCCCTGGTGCATCGATTTATGGGGATGTGGATGTTGGTGGCCCGCCTGCGGCGGATAGAGCTTCGATCGCAGATATCGCATCTGTTGCCCAACAAGCCGCATCGCAGCATGCTATCGATGTTTTGGATACCGTCAGACTCGAAAGAGAGGAGCACGCTCGAGAGCGTGAGCAGGCTGCAGAAGAACGCCAGCGGCTTATGGACGAGCTGCGAGCGGAGAAGGAGCTTGTG
>Ga0307517_10009206_pt1 | contig 14042 bp, 8 predicted proteins | sample 23_EM_MG_FD_194515 | JGI IMG/M metagenome (GOLD analysis project Ga0307517, IMG submission 194515) | Populus trichocarpa ectomycorrhiza microbial communities from riparian zone in the Pacific Northwest, United States - 23_EM | ecosystem: Host-associated > Plants > Roots > Unclassified | place...
AAAACAATTCAAAAATACTAAAAACAATTAATTTGAAGCAAAAAAATAAATTTTTAAATTTTGATGAAAAATAGGTTGTATCATAACCCTAACGGAGTCTAGGAGTCCATTCTTTTAACAACCTTCCTAAGGGTATTTAATCTGTACTTTTGTCTGACATGGTGGGTGTTTTTTTTCCCCTTATAAGCATAGGCTCTTTTAGATCATTTAATCGTATTATGTTGCGGGCCAGATTATTTTTTTACAAATATAAAAAATATTATTCAAGCATTACTAATTTCTAACAAGAAGAATCAAGTGAGGATTGATTCAATATGACCTGATCAACTTGACAGGTTCAAAGATAACCCAAACGATTGGTAAAAACTTAGTTGGACTAAAACAATTTAAGATATTTTTTTTAAAAAAACTGAGACAATAACATATTGGATCGATCTAGGTTAACATGTCAAATCTGCAACTCTGATCTTGAGACCATGATAACCCCTACATAAAATAAATTGAAACAAATTGTGAAACATAATTCTCAATCAACCCAATATTGAAGAATGAAATTAAAAAAAAAAGGAAGAAAATTGTCCGAGTCAACCCGGATTAACCTACTAAACTCACAACCTGGGTTATAAGATCAAGATATTCTCATAGAACCCGAGTCAACCCAGATTAACCTACTAAACTCAGAACATGGGTCATAAGACTAAGATAACCCTATAAAAAAATAAATCAAAATAAATTATGAAACTCAATTCCTAATCAACTCAATAATGAATGATAAAATTGAGAAAAAAAATCAATTAAAAAGGATAAAAAAACTACCAAAGTCAACTTGGGTTAACCACCGAACTCATGACCCGAATCATGTGATTGAGAAAATTTCATATAAAATAAACTGAAACAAATTATGAAGTATAATTACTAATCAATCTAATATTGAAGAATAAAATTTTAGAAAAATAAATTTTAAAAAAGAACTAAAAAAATTACTTGGGTTAACCTGTCAAACCCATAAATTGACTCATAAGACTGGGATAACCTCAAAGAAAGCAAAACAAAATAAATCATGATTTTCAATCAATAAAATATTAAAGGATAAGAATAAAAAAAACATGGGTCAACCAATCTATCCCGTCAAACTCACAATCGAAATCATAAGACTAAGATAATCTTATAGAAAATAAATAAAAAAAATTATAAAAATTAATTTTTAACAAAATAAATATTAAAAGATGAAATTAATTTTTTTTAAAAAAAACACTACTAAAATAATAATAGTGCTTCTTGAGATGGTGTATAATAAAAACATCATTTCTTTTGGTGTTTTGTTAAATAATTAATTCATTCATTAAAAAAAAATTCATTATATGATGATAATTGTGTACTTGTTTGCAAAGAAGAGAAATATAGGGGCAAAAGGGCAACACTCTCGAGCTATAAAAACAAAAAAATCAAAAATCAAATCACTCCCTGCTGCTATTGTCTGTTATTTACCACCCACCACTCTCCCTCTCTCTGCTCCTCAATGGAGCTGTCATTTTCTCCTCCATCTTCTCTTGGAATTTCTGCTTTAAACACTCACCGCAACACCTCTTCTCATCAACCAAAGATACCCATTAAGCCCACAAGCAAATCATTTGATTTATTCTTCAAAAGCTCTAAACCTTTTCCTTCAAGCACTGAAATTTACAGTCTCAAAAGAAGCTCAAAACTAGCACCGAACAGACATTACAGGCGGAATCCCATCTGGGTATGATTTATTTCTCTATAGTTTTCACTTAAGCAAAGAATGAGAATATTTTTATGATTGATGTTTATAGGATTTGCGCTTTGAATAATTTGGAAAAAGTCAGTATCTTTACTGATTTTACTTGCTTGCTGTTATTAGTTATAGTTATGTGTCTTGTGTCAAGTCGAGTCCTCTCATATTTGACCAACACAAGTGACACGGTTACTTGTTCCGACCTTTTTTGTTCACAGAACAACCAGGCAGCTGGAGTTATGGCACCCTGAAATAGAGGATCTCTAAATTTCTTCGATGAAAAAGATAGACAGAAATAAAAACTATACGAATTTCTTTTTATTAGCCACTGGGTTTTTAGTCCTTTTAAATTTGCATCATAAGCTAAGCAAGTGTTAGTTATGTGGTTATGGCTGCGGTGGATTGGTTTCCATATATTGTAGTTGTAGTTGAAATTTTGATCTGGACATCTATATTGGAAAGGCTTACTTAACCGCCAGTTAGTCTTGGAATGGCTAATGTACACATATATACAAATGAATGTGCAAATTGAACTCATTCAGTTTAATTGAAAAGGCCGAAATGAATCCGAAACTTTTAGAAGAAATGAAAGGGTTTAGGCTGAGTAAAGTTTGAGCCAAGACATCAATTTGCTTATCAAATTGCTATATGGAGGATAGTGGTCTTATTGTTTTCCATGGGTGTCGTTGGTTACTTTCTTCAAGTCACTGGCTGGTGTTTACTACTTTCTCATCACATGTCCTGGGAGTTAATTTGGTTATATCAACATGGTCGTATACAAGTTTGGTTAACTTAATCCAAGAGACACATGATTCTACCTATAAAGCATTAATGTGAAACCGGCTTCTACCAGGCCTGCAGTCAAGCTGGAGCAGCTGGATCTGATCCAATATTAAACAAAATCTCAGATTTCAAAGATGCATGTTGGAGATTTTTAAGGCCTCACACCATACGCGGCACAGCTCTAGGTTCTACGTAAGTTTACTTTGTGTATATGCTTTTCCACCTTAATAAATTTATACTTGTCCACACTCATGCCAGTACCGTAACTGATCCATTGTCATCATTTTATTTGTTGATAGCGCTTTGGTGGCAAGAGCATTGATCGAGAACACAAATATGATTAAGTGGTCTCTGGTGTTAAAGGCATTCTCTGGTCTTTTTGCTCTAATATGTGGGAATGGTTATATAGTCGGCATCAATCAAATCTATGATATTGGAATAGACAAGTATGCATCACTTTTGACTACTTATTTTCTTTTAGAGCTATTATATCTTGGTTGTGGAAATAATCTGAAACCTTAATGTTGATCACCAGCTCTAGAATGGATTTCAATACACATTTTTGTGGCTTGAGACCTAGAACAAGTAGGGCCCTGTTAGAGTTTGCCAAGCAAAGAAATATTAGTTTCAGCCATGTAATTTAATGATTAGTGAATATCTTGAAAGGCATTTCATTGCCCGAGAAAACCAAGAGAATAGTGCTAGATGGACTTGACTAAAAAATTTGTCCATGTTCTTTTTTCTAGGCCATTTCAACAGTCTTATATGGTATATGCAAGGATTTTTCCTTCAATTTTAAACAATTTTCTTATAAAATTCTCCGTACCTGGATCCAAAATTCTTTGTATGAAATCTCTAACAACTTCTAGAAATGTATGAATGTGATTTTTTTTAATTGACGCCTCTCTCTTTATTTTGCAGGGTTAACAAACCTTATTTACCTATAGCTGCAGGAGATCTTTCAGTTCAATCTGCATGGTTGTTGGTGATATTTTTTGCAGTAGCTGGGGTCCTGATTGTAGGACTAAACTTTGGTCCATTCATCACTTCTCTTTACTGTCTTGGCCTTTTCTTAGGCACCATCTATTCAGTTCCTCCACTTCGATTCAAGAGATTTCCAGTCATAGCATTTCTTATAATTGCCACGGTATGACTTCCTATTTTTCCTCCATTTCTTTTTCAACAATTAAACTTGTGCTGTGTTTGTCATCTTCTCCATGGGTATTTCGAATTTGGTGAGAACAGAAGATTGAATGACGTTTGGAAAAACAAAAAACCATCTAAATCTGATCATAACTTATGCCACAAAATTGATGACAAAGGAAAAGATGGTGATTTTTGCTCTATGCTCTTATATGAACATGAATGTGGGTTAAGCCCTGAGAAAATGAAATAATTCCTCCAGTTGATGAAAAAGAAGTAACTCATTAAATAAGTCAGGGAAGCAAATGATCATTGTATTGGTTCACTTATAGTTGACATTAGCATGGTGTCAGAAACGTTTTTAAGATAGAAAGGATGTGTTCAGATGCTACTCCAACACCACCCTCTTAAATATTATTAACATATCGATGCATATTTTTTATTTGCAAATTAGATAAACATAATGACATGAGTGCCTCTCAAAAATTGTAGCAGTTGGATGAAACCTTGATAGAATACAATATCACAGGTACGGGGTTTTCTTCTCAATTTTGGCGTGTATCATGCAACCAGAGCCGCCCTCGGACTTCCTTTTGAATGGAGGTACTTTACCTTAATCATATATTGCTTCATATTTTGGTTGAGATAAAATGCTACAAAATTATGCATTCCTACCAAATATGAATTCTTCAAAAGCATCTGTATGTCTTGTTAGACTCCAACAATCAAACAATTGGAGTAATGATGGTATCGGTATGTCTTGTTAGACTCCAACAATCAAACAATTGGAGTTACGGTGATGATTCAGGCTTCCTGAGGACATGCAGTCAATACACAGTTGGGTAGATCTTTGACAGAATAAATAAATAAATAAAATAGGTTATTCAGTTGGTTATAGTGTTTTCAACACATGTTTGTGTGAGTTATTTCTTTAATGCATTGATCAACTGACAAGGGCGCCATTGCTCAGTGCAGTAGTAAAGGTCTTTGGCTTGCAACCACAAGGGTGCAGGTTCAAGCCCTTAGACCAGCCCTTCATGCAAACATGTTGAAGGGTGAAACCATTTCAAATTTCTCCATTACTAGTTAATGGATTAATAATTGATCAATTGGCATACCTGAAGTCAGCAAGGCAGTTCTTCTGTTATAAACCCTTAAGCTGCAACTTCTCCCTGGCTTGAGGTGCACTATAGCATCTGAGTCTGTAGAAGTTGCAACTTTTAACCTCTCCTGAAAGTCAGGTATTGGCTGTACTGTTAAAAAAGAGCAATTATATTTAGACTGAGTGTGTAAAAGTAACCTTCTGCTTTAACACTTCAGAAAATCTATCAAATTTGGTAATTCACATGTGCCCATTCTCTAATCTTTGATGAGTTTTCTCATGTTCTCACTTCTATTTGTACCTGCAGCTCACCCGTGGCATTCATTACAACCTTTGTCACATTGTTTGCACTGGTGATTGCCATAACAAAAGATCTTCCAGATGTGGAGGGGGATCGCAAGTAAGTTCTAGAAATTTACTCACTCAAGGTGATTAATAGTGCATTTTCCTCATGTTTGTGGTATGCCTACTTCCTGTGTAGTAAAACATTTATGACCTTGATAAGCAACATTCCAGTTAATAGTTATTCAAAGTTCCTCCTAAACCTTATTTTATTTTATGTTCCTCCCTCAATGTTTTTTTTACTTCATTTTCTCTCACACCCAAAATAACCCTGCTATTTTGTTAGAGGCCAAACACTTGTATGTTTTAATTTAAACATGTACATGTGATCTCATATCTCATTGAATATTGTCACTGCAGATATAACATATCAACTTTAGCAACTAAACTTGGAGTCAGAAACATTGCATTTCTTGGTTCTGGGCTTTTACTGGTGAATTATGTTGGAGCTGTACTAGCAGCTATTTACATGCCTCAGGTATAAGTTTCCCTTGAAGCTGCTCCTGTGCTTATACGGAACTCATAGTATTAGTTGAAGGTCCACCTAACTCCTTGAGTTTTCTTCCATGAAGGCAAACTTAACCCCTCCACTTGCATCTTTTACAGGATTTCAGTCGTAGCCTAATGATACCCGCACATACAATCCTTGCACTGAGCTTGGTTTTCCAGGTGTGTTTCATGGTATTAGTAACCATGTTGATTAGCACTGTGACTAGGATGACTTTTAGTGTGTGTTCTTAGCTGGTATGGTTCATTTGATTTATTCTGCTAGTTTATTTATTTATTTATTCAGCAAGATAAATATCAATTCCTTCTTGCAGCTCTCATTAATTTGCTTATTCTTATGAGGACATTGATTTGTGCTTCTGCTCTTTCCATGGGATCTCATTGTTAAATTTTGGTATTTTTAATGGTTTCTTAAAAAAAAATTGACTTTGGCATCATCATGTGCCTTTCCATGGAGAGGTTACTGGTTCCATCTAGGAAGGCCTTCTCATCCAGCTTTTTATGCTCTTGAAGTAGTGATTAGATGGGCCTGTGAGATGGATGTGGAATTGGAATAAGCCAAACTTGCCTTCAAAACTTTTTCACTATTAGCTTGCTGATCTTGGAGCATGAGCAAGTTCCTCATAGTTAATGGTAGTCTTTGATGATATTACTGACCTTCAGACTGTTGCCACTGACCATAATCCCTACTGGGTTTCCATGTGCACAGTAGATCAGGGAATCAAAACACAGAAATCAGCATATAAGTGTGCTTGGTTTTGCTAAAGTTTCACTATTTGCAAAATTGGCGTATTGATTTTTTCCTCAAAATGGGATGGAGATCGGCTTGATCCTTATCTTGGACCAGGTTGATCTGGATGGAAACCCCTTACTAAAACTAAAACAACAACAAACATACGATCTCTTAAACATCAAGAACAATGTTTAAATATGATAAGCAATGAGGAATTCTGATTGTTGATCCAAACATTTTCTGTACAAGTGATGAATTTCAATCATAATTGTGAATGTTACCTGTATATATTTTGAATCAATATTGTCAATATACCATCATACAGACCTGAAGAGTTGCATGGATATCACAGTTCATTTAATTTCTAGTGCTTTGTTCTTTACGATAGATCTTTTCTGCTGGTTGCTGGTTTTTTTGGGATCGTGTAAAATGTTTACTTATGTTTTTTCCTCTTACATGCATCCTTTTTGTACCTGTCTCAGATGTGGGTGTTGGAACAAGCAAATTACACAAAGGTAATGCCTAGTTTCATGTTGTCTATAACAAGGTCTTGAAACTTCTGCTATAGTCGCAATTTGGATGGAGGATTTCATATATATAGGAGATTATTCAGCAATTATTTTGACTCAAAATCAAAGAGGGGTTAGGTTTTGCCTTTAGGCAATGAATTTAATTCAACTTAGAACTACAATTTCACTGATATAAACATGTGCCTTTTCTATTTTCTCAATTCGAGGGGCACTGAAATATGTACATTGAAAATATCCTTCTAGATACACGAATCATATTTCCAGAAAAGTAAAGGAGTTCTCTTGTTGCTCTGAGGGTACTTAATATGATTCATTTTTATAACAGAAAGTCTTCCACTGTTTTTTAATCTAATATGCCAGTTTTAAACTTTCACGTTTAATGGGAAATGTATCAAAGGGAAGCACGCTTCCTGTTGGACAAAACAAAAGGAACATAGATTCTTACAATCATCGAAGACACTGATATTAAAATTTTTACTTCTATTTCCCTGTTCTGTTGGCCTCTGTTGTCCTCTGTTGTCTTGCTTTATTTACTTGTTACTTACAGAACATAGTGAATTGATCATGTCTGCATACTATGTCCAGAGACTGCTGCATTGGCAGACATTTTGAGAAAATAAGTCGAGCTTGATTGAGGAAATTTTGCAATTTTAGCCTTTTGCCACTTGTTTTTAATTATGATAAGCCAGCCCAATCATGCTTATACAGTGAATTCAGTGCAGCTTCTAGAAAATTTGCAACTGGTTTGAAATTCGACGTGATTCTCAATTAGGCTATAACAGTGAAACACACTCCACCAGTTGGATATGATTTCACCAAATACAAATACTGAGAATTTTTTTCAGTTGTCCTGATTATATTCATGTTTCCATTTGCAGGAGGCAATCTCAGGGTTCTATCGGTTTATATGGAATCTCTTTTATGCTGAATACATCATATTTCCTTTTATCTAGCCGAATTTTGATATTTTTCCCGGAATTCAGAGTTCAGAGAGAGATTGTACTTCACATATCTGTTATTTTGCAACGTAATAGTTATTGTTGTAATCTGTAACATGCAATTAGCATCACTTTGTGTCATTGTACCAGTCTCTTCCTCGATAGCAAAAAGGTTGTGAGATTTTATTTATCTTCTGAATCGTATGAAAATTCTTTGCTCTCACGGGCTTTGACTTGGATCTTCTGCGCATGAGAAATCCAACTTAAAAATGTAAAGTGAGATAGAATAAACAATAAAAATAAAAAGTAAATGAGACTTGCACCAAGAAACGCAGGGAATGCTGTAAGTGATGCAATCTACTTGAACTACTAGGTGCGAGCGGGTTTTCATGGTAGCGATACACCTATCTAGCGGAACCTGGTGACAGAAGAAATTCTTTGCAGTGCTTTTGCTTGAAAGGTCTGTTCTCAGGACTCCCAGGTTCAGGCTTTAGGTTGGCAGCCGCGAGGTACTGGTTTGTGTTCTGAAAGAAGCTATTTTGCCTAATAAAAGTGGAAGGCTAGGACTGACTTCACATTCTCTCTCGTAAGATCTCACCTGTCCTCACTTCAACTATTTCACCATAACTAGTTAAAGGTATTTTAGATGCTGCAGATGATGCCAAGAAATGTGGTGAAGTGTAGTTCAACTGGTTTCGGAGGACTATATTATGGACCAGAAATCATGCAGGTTGCCAAAAACATTCCGCCATCCAAATTCCTGGCATGTTCAAAGTTCTCAAAGCACACAAACTGATTGCAAGAAATCGAAGGAACTTAAAGAATGAAAGAAACCCATTGTCATGAATATAAGGACAGCAAAGAACCTTGCAAAGCCCTTTTCTTTTTCATTCCATTTTTGTATCTCCACAAAAGAGAGGTATACAGAATGGAGTATAAAAAAAAATACAAAGAATGCCCTGTATCGTTTCTATCCCACTATTAATAAATCAGCAAAAGAAAAATTCTTGATCTAACATAGTCTAAGGGTTTGCTGTTTGTGAAAACAACACTAGGTCTGGGGCAAGGGGACTTCTGGATGATGTTTCTTTACACAATGAGGCTTGCGTCAAAACCATTGGTGATGAAACCTTCGGGCTAAACCGAGATGAGGTCCGTGGTGATGGATTATCACTTCTTGTTCTTGGTGACAGGTTTGCATGCTCTAAAACCCGGAATTGAAGCTCCGATGGATAATCCCTCATGCATCCTATCCGTGGCCCTGCACCAGTGGTCCATTTAGAGGACAAGTGCTCCGCCAATTGATACGATTTCATTCCTTTATGAGAATCTATCCTCTTCAGGATTTTTTCTTTGGGGACAGGCTCCTCGTCTTCTTCTTCTTCATCATCTTCGTCAAACAAATTAAGTTTAGTAATCATGAAGTCTTCCTCTGTCAAAAATGAATCTTCTGCCGTTTCATAACCATCTTCTCCAGGAGAATCAGGATCTTCTGCCTGGCAGCTTGGTCCAAGTTCTTCTGTTTTGAAAGTGTCGATCACATCTCCTCTTGTTGGTATTTCAAGTTCAGTAATTTTTAATTGTAATCCACGTGACAATTTTGATGCGTGCAGATTAGCATTTTCTGCCACATTAGAATCTCGTTTCCTTGAATCTGTGTCCTCTGGAGCCAAGATCTCAACATTTGTTGCTCCGGTGACTCGGAGTAAATCTGCATCTGGTTGGTCTCGGAGACTACCATGAATGTCCTTTTTGATAATGGATTCGTCTTCTTCATCAGTTGGGCTTTCCTGAATATATAAGAGAATAAGAGAAGTGCATCAATGATTCACGTCTATATTTCTGAAAATGCATAAATGACAGCTCGAAAACAAATAACTGATCTGCTATGAACCCTGGTGCACAAAGTCCCCACATAAAAGAACGGCATGAGCCTTTTGGCTTACTACAAAGATGAATTTGTTACCAACGTCAATTGATGGAGACCTCCATGTTCATAACGACCCTAATTCATGGAAAATGTTACTAATTTGGATGCTGCCGGCTGATAGTGTGCTGTTGAGGAACCTTTTTTTCTTGGGTTTCTAGCAGATGCTAACTTCATTGAAGTTACTGAAAGCAAACTTAATAGTTTCGTACCTTTACATCAGTTAGATCCACGTTGTGTTCCCTGAGGAAAGACATGAATGCCTGGAAGTTTTCTTCGGTTGGGAGATAATGGCCACTGTGAGGCCAAACTGCCTGTCAAAATGAAAGAACCTTGTAAATATATAAAAAAAGTAACATTGACAGAGAAAAAAAAGGGAGTTCGTGAAGCTATCTTAAAAACACCAGACAGTTCCTATCTACCTTTAGAACACCATCTTCCACAACCAATCTTCCAGCAGATAGAGTGGCTCCACCGGCCAAGAAACTTGAATGTTGAAATGTGCCCTTGATCTTCAGACCAATATAGAAGGTCTTCGATGTGCTGAGAACAAAAATCCATTTGGCATCCTTGGGTCCTTCTGTTGTACAGATAAGTTTCCCACTTTGTTTGTATAAAAATTTCCCGTTCTCCACAGTTACTTCAAAAGCCTCTCTTTCAATCTGAAAGATGGATGGACATTACTTGTAAGTAGATTTTAACAGCTGGGTAAGCGAAAGAAGAAGGAAAAAAGATGATAGACTTTAGCAGAATTTATAAAACATGGACGTTCCATTTCAAGTTCCAGGCTTTGGACTGTATTCAAATTGAAGCAGAAAACTGCAGTAACTATACTAACCACCAAATTTTGCAAGTCTTCTCATGACTATAAAAGTTAATACTTACAGGACCAAGATATTTTATGCATTGTTGTTGAAGCTTTGATCTAAGACATCTATCAAGGTTGACTTCTTTCCCATCTCCAATATCGAGCCTGCAGGTTTAAGAGGATTGGTATCAACTGTGAATAATGTTTATCCTGAAGCAAAGATGACTTTGTCATATGCAAGTCTTCAATTTCAAAAAAACTTACCAATAGAAGAAAGGCTGTTTACTCTGACAGTGAAGCCAATTGACATAATAAAATTGAAGATTATGTCCATAACGATGCCGTGGATCAATCTATTAGAAAGAAGAATAAGATCAATACGAGACAAAGTAAACTAGTAACTTCGTTTCAAGTTTCTATTTCAAGACTTGATCTTACTGCCTCAAGCCAATGCTGTAAAGCAAGTTTCCGAGCCTTTGCATCCTTTGACAATCCTTTTCCTACCTGCAAAGGATAAAAAATCCTGGCACTCAGAAATGCAGTAGAACAAAATGTTATCTGTATAGATACATCAATTTCTTTAGAACTTACCTTGGCAGCTCTCATTCTTGCTCTTGACCAACGTGAAATTGCACTCTCAGGTTTCTCAATATCAAAAAAAGATATGGAGCTTCTCTTGAGCTCTGCAAAATCCAACAACTTCCACCTACAAAACACATTGCAAGAACATTAAGTTCAGTGAAAAAGGAGATATACCACAACGAAATATATACAGAAGGAATTGCAAACGTAGACTGATACCAACCATCTCTGCTCGACAACAACAGCACAATCAGCCAACTGCCTCCTGGTTCTGAAGCTTTTATAGACTTTCTGCAACGTCACTGCAGCCTGGTGTCTTTGTTTCCCTGGCCCAGGCAATGATGAGTGGAGTTTTTTGTCAAGCAAGCTATCTGATCTTGTCAACTGATTACCCCTTTCTCCAACTCTAGGACTTATGATTGATCTAGCAAGCACGTCCATGTCTGAGGTAGTACTTTTGAAGGACAATGTAGTACTCAGTTCCCTCTCCTTAAAGCCAGGGCATTCTTCAAATATCACCTTTCCTGAACCATATGATCTCATCGAATCAGGATCTGAGTCACAGCCATTAAAACCAACAGATTGTAATGCATTCCCCGCGTCTTCACTCCCAAAACTAACTGATCTCACAAGAACAGTGTCAAAAGGACCATCCAATTCAGCAAGGGGACATGAAAAGCTTATTCCCATTTTAGGAAAGGAACAGAGATATCTTTCTTAGACTCCAAATAAACAAGAGCAATAGGTCTCAATAACTGTTAAAAATAAGTAGAACAAAGAGAATTAATTCAAACTAAAAGTGCAAGTAGATTTATATCTATATGAAAGGCATAATATGGCAGATACATCAAGGCCAATTTTTTGTGCTCTCGAATGTTCATAAACACCTTTTATAATTATAATAGTAATAGTAATAAGGTCAAGCACCATTTTTTTTCCTTCTTATCTGCGAGAAAACCATTGATTGGAGGCAACAATGAGCAAAATATAACACATTCAAAGGGATTCAAAGGCTGGAGGAAAAAAAAGTGGAGGCTTTCAGATTAAACAGACAAAGAACATAGCTTTATCCAAAACATCAAAATGGGTATCCAAACATTTGAATATAATCACATCAGGAATTGGTCAAGTACACCAAATAATAAATGTTAATGTTATGAGGCCCCTGTGTATAATAATGAATTCAAAACCCTTCAAGCCCATGTTCCCAAAATACATTTTCAAACCAAGAAAATAAGTTCAATAAAAACTGGGAAAAAAAGAAGAAAAAGAAAACATTGAGGTACCTTCAATGGCTCCCCATCATTATAAAAATATCATAAACATGAGAAAATCAAAAAAAGAAAATCAGGGGAATTTTCATTTGACCTCTCTATTTTTCTATCTCAATCTTTTCATAACACAAACAACACAATGGCATCAGTGTCCAGAATGCGCCGTTATCCTGTTTCTAATGCCTAACCTTAAAAAACAAAAACAACAATCTTAAAGAAAACAAAGAATGAAAGTATAAGAACCAACAACATGGGAATGAAATGAAGGGAATATAGCAGGCTTACCTCAATCTGATACAGGAGAAACACAGAATCTTTGGAGGACAAAATGCAAGACGGAGAGAACCAAAGAAACAATGTTAATGAGGAAGGTGGGATGATAAAAGAAAGAAAGAAAGAAAAATGGCCAAATGCTTAGGATTGGATTTGGTAAGAAATGCGAGAGGGAGCGAGCAATGTGGGGTTGGTTGATGATTTTGCAGGTTCCAAGGATTGTTTACAGATTGGCTTCGATCGTTTTAATGCTCTCTCTCTCTCTCCCCCCCTCAAATGAATGTACTGTGTTGCCTTTAATGTTAACAAAATAGTTTGGCTTCCTTTGCTATTCTTGCAAATTTGTGAGATTAATATAGAGAGGGAAAAGGAAAGAAGCAGCAAGCGAAGATGGAAAAGGATGGGTGTCGCAGGTAGACAGGTTCCAACCACGTGTGCTGACTTCAAACAACCTTTTTTTTTACGTTCTTTTTTCAGCAAATTAAATTAAAAAGAACTTGTACTCATGCAAGACCATACTAGTATAATTTGCTTCTTCTTTTTTCAAATATAAATATATTTTACTATTTTTTATCCATTCCTCCTGTTAATATTGTGTTTGTTTTTCCATTTAAAAATAATTTTAAAAATTCTTGAATTCTTTTTATTTCATTTTTATGTAAAATAAATAAAAAAATATTATTATAATATATTTCTAAATAAAAATAACTTTAAAAAACAAAGTTACCGCTATTATAATCCTAGATAATATCTCTAATTTCAAATAAATGGAATTCTTTTAAAACTTTAGGTTTGGTATTTTTATCTTAATTATAGGAGGGGATAAAATCGGTCTAAAGACGATTTCACTATATAATTTAATTTACAATCCATACCTTAATTTTATAATTGCTAAGTCAATTACCTACTTTTATTAAGCAGCAATATAATTACACTCCAAAGTCTAAGCCAGGTCATTGCTTGTAGTAAATTGCAAACACCAAGACCAAGTAGTAGAGCTAAGTAGGAGACGTCAAAGGTTGCCGTGACTCGTGTGGGGCTAAGCGGACCCGCACAGACCCTGATCATCAGTCCCTTCGATGTCTTTTCCTGAGCGGACCAGCTTGGGCTAGTCCATACATCAGCTTTTTTAAAAAAACAGTTAATTTAATTTGCAGATTAAGAAATAATAATAATTATATACTCAATAAAAACTAGTCAAATATCATGGATACCACTCTAACAGTTTATCATTAAATTAGAATGTTTTACGAATATTCAATGGTTTAATGGGATATTTTGTATAAATAAAAGGACTGAATAGGGCTTTTTAAAGGCCTGATATACTTTTTTTTTTTTTTATCT
>Ga0307517_10009207_pt1 | contig 14039 bp, 5 predicted proteins | sample 23_EM_MG_FD_194515 | JGI IMG/M metagenome (GOLD analysis project Ga0307517, IMG submission 194515) | Populus trichocarpa ectomycorrhiza microbial communities from riparian zone in the Pacific Northwest, United States - 23_EM | ecosystem: Host-associated > Plants > Roots > Unclassified | place...
CATTAATATAAAAAATCATTTGCGATTTTTTTTCTACATTTTTTTATAAAACGGGCTAAGCCCGACTTGATTGAATAACCCATACTATCCGACCCGTATCTAAAATATCGCCCCTCTCTCGTCCGTTTTCCACGCGCGGGAAATGGAATCCCCCCCCTCGTAAATTCTTCCCGCTAATTTCTGTACGACCCCTAGCCAATCCGATTCCCGATCTAATTTTCTCGCGAAACAAACACAAGAAAAGAGAAGAAGGGAAGAAAAAACAGAGATAAACTTTCCTTCTCATTTTCTCGCACTTTCTTAGTTAAATCAAACTCCAATGAATTCTCGAGAGCTTGCACTTGTCTCCACAGCCACAGTCTTCGGAGCTTTAGCTTCTGCTTTTGCTGTTCGCTTCCTCTACTTCAGCAACAGCAACTCCAGGAAGCGGTTGTTATCCAAAACCAAATCGGTTCCAAACGGTGACGTTTCGAAGAAATGCTCTATTCAGAGCCAGTTTGATCCTTCCAAACGCAAAGAGTTAGTCGAATTTCACACTCTGATTTTTTTCTTCATTTATTAAAGATTGAAGCTTTCACTGTTTAACTTTACTGTTTGAAGTGATTTATTTTTTATTATATGATTTGGTTTCAGGTATTTATCATGGGATGATTATTTCATGGCAATTGCGTTTTTATCAGCTGAAAGATCTAAAGATCCAAACAGGCAGGTCATGATCTTTGAATGTTTATTTTTATTTTTTCTGGTTCTTGAAATGCTTTGTTTGGTTGATACTGTAGGTGTTTGATAATATGTATTTGGTGTTGTAGGTTGGGGCGTGTTTGGTTAGTCAAAATGGCATAATTCTTGGTAAGTTGATTTTGCATGTAGTTTTCTTTACCTTTTAGTTATGAATCTTGAACTCCATTTGTTTTTTAATTCCTTCTTAAAGTGAATTGAAAATGAGAATATGAATAGTAAGGATTGATGACATCTACAGAAGTGAACACTTAGATTCTCCTAATAAAAAATAAGAAATGGTGCAATGAGATTGGTAATTTAAATAAAATGATTTTCTTCTTTGAGATTGCGAACCAATTGCTTTTGCTTATTGCTTTTCTGGCTTCTTTTACATCAGTGGTTCTATTCCTCTCTTAAGAAGATAAATAAACGGTAACTCTAGTTTGGTGATATATTTCTGGTTATGGAAGAACAGCAGTTATGCGGTTGTTTTTGAGTTTGATGATGACAATAATACTCATGTACATCGTGATGTTTTCAATTATCATGTTAATCTTTGGTCAGGCATTGGCTATAATGGATTTCCAAGAGGTTGTTCAGATGACAAGCTTCCCTGGGCAAAGGTTGGTATATGATATTTACGTTTATCATATCATCCAGGAATTACATGTAATGAACTTATCCTGTAATGTTTCAGAAATCCAAATCTGGGGATCCTCTGGAGACAAAGTACCCGTGAGTGTCTGTGCTTTCATTGACTCCACTTTTGATCTTGCTGCCTCATATGATACATTTTCTGCTACACTCACGCACAGAGAGAGAGAGAGACGTGTAGTTATCATATTTTACATTTACACTTTTTCTTGCTAATTAGTTGATGTGCTAGGAAAAGCTGCTTTTTAGTGCAAGAAGTAGAATTTTTGCTCCGCCACCACTGTAAATATCATATTGTCTAATACTCATGCTTCATTGAGATTTTGACTAAATTGCCTTTTGACTTGGCTAATATCTATAACTTCAGGTTTCGAGCTAATACCTCTAATTGTCTGTTGTAGTTATGTTTGTCATGCTGAAGTCAATGCTATTCTGAACACAAATCATGCTTCTGCTGCTGGGCAGGTAAGCAATTGTCTCATTTCCTATTATATCCAATTTGTATCCCCCACCCTGAACACACACAAACAAACTCTTCTTCCACTATATGGTTTGACCAGAATTAAAGATATATTATCATTCTGAAACAAGTATAGGTGCGTCCATATCGTGCATAATTGTTGATACTGTTCTCTGAGTTTTCTAGTGATCATTCTTTAAAATAAAGCCTGTTTCTCACCAATAGAACTAAGAAGTGTCTCTCCCTCTATAATTATTGCAGAAGCTTTATGTGACTATGTTCCCCTGCAATGAATGTGCCAAGATAATCATTCAGGTTTGTTAACCACTCTTCCTTATGTTATATGCTTTACGAGTGCCTCATCGAGGATTTCCTTCTTTTTTTTGTGTGCCTTGTATACATTATGAGCAGGCAAATAGATAGAATGTACTGCTTCCGTTCCTCCTTTGTCAAGAAGTAGGTCACAGTTCCATTAGAGTTTGGTTAATCTGGAAAACTGAGGGACATTTCCATTGTTTAAACCTGCCCTTTACAATTTTAAAACACTTCCTGTTTACAGAGTGATGTGTACTTGCTTTTGAATATCAACATATACTTGAAAGCATACTGGAAACCTGAAACATGGATGGATAAGAACATTATAATTTATGTTTTCAGCTGATATCTTTCCAACCAGGCTGAATAAGACATTAGGTTGCAACCTGCAGTGCTCAACTATAGCTACGTGATATGATCCCCATGATTTTGACTAAATGTTTGGAATGTAACATGGAACTAGTATACGATGTAAATAAATTTTCTTTTATTGTGAAAAATCAGCTCTCAGTGGACGTAACTCTTTGCCATCATGCTGGCATTTGTTTTTTAAGTTCTTGAAATGTGCCTCATTCAAGTTTTAGTGCTGTCTTCCCTCTTTCCTTGCCTTTCATTGTTAATTTCTAAATGGATTTAGCTTGCCTTCCTTGCAGTCTGGCGTCTCTGAAGTTATATATTTTGTAGAGAAAAACTTAAACAATTCAGATATTGCGTATATTGCTTCACACAAGCTGCTGTCCATGGCTGGTATTAAAGTAAGTTTTGATGTTTCATGTAAGTTTTGTTGAACAGTTAATCTATCTTGAAGCTCCCACCGAGTTTGGTTTGACCAAAACACTTCCTCTGTATGATACATCAAATTTGGCGTTAGCTGGTACTGATATCCAGTCTTAACATGTCATGGTCAAACATGCCCCAAACTGTTTAAGGTGCACTAACCTCATTGAGTATATCTGTAACACGATCATGCAGGCGCACATTAACAAACTCTTCAACCCTCCATGGATCATTTGCAGTGGCTTTGGGATGTAACTGCGTTTCATAGTCAATTTTTAATTGTTTTTGTACTTTCAATGGCAGGTCAGAAAACATCAACCCCGGATGGACCAAATTTTGATCAAGTTCGAAGATCCCTAGATAATGACTACTGCTCTTCATTTGCCAAGCCTGATTATCAGTTATAGTTATATGATCAACCCTGGTTGTGCTCCTGTTCTTCAGCTGGGCTGTTATCCCGTGCTGTTGTTTATCGAGTAGATCACCCTTTCTACTCTTTAAAGGGCCTTTGGATTTAGCTTTTACTGGTGCATCCGAATGAGATTCCTTTGTTTTTTGCGTGAACATTATCGATGTTCTTAACCTGGGGTAAACTTGATTGGGTGATTTAAAACATGCAATTAGCCGAAATTCTAATGCCCTTGACCTTGTGTGTGCGTGTCGAGCCAGAAATCATTTTTGCCGCCGCAGTAAATTTTGGTTTTGTTTTAAACTGAGTAAATTAGTTCGACTGGTACACAACAACAATGTTGGAAACATGGGCACGGTAAAAAACGGGGACAAGGGAACAACAGCAATGCACAGCTGAATTCTCCCTTATCGAAAGCTAAAAAAAAAGAAGCTTGTTCACCCAAGAAAGTGCTTGGTCAAATAGAATCTCTTCCTTCGCCTGACTTTGTAGTTGTATCTGCACTAAATGCTAATATTGGACCTTAATCAGTCAGCATTTAGGGCATCAAGTTGTTTCCGAAGTTCTTCAATGTCGTCAAAAGTGGCTGTAGCTGGTTCAGCAGCAGGGAATTTTTGAAACTCGTCCGCAGCTGGGAGCTCACGAGTAAGACCTTCAGGAAGAGCATCTAAAATGGACAAAGAAAAGAAAAAAGAAAATCAACATGTTGAATAGGAGAGCACCATTTGGACAACAATGCAATACCAAAAATTTGAGATTCAGACACAATGTTAACATGGAATGGTTCTAAGACCAAACACTGGCCTCTCTACAACATGGACGTGTGTGTATTTAACTGCTCATTTTATTCTTTATTTGTAGATGGGGTGCAAATCTGGGTGCTCCAGCCAGCAATTGCCAGGAGATGGCGGCTTTTCAGGGTTCCTAGCCTTGGGCCTCAAGGCTAGATTGAATAAGTGTAGTTTATTGAAAACTTTGCAAGGAAATTAGGACCAAATGTTGATAGAGTAATGCTATTTCACAATAAAAAATAACAAGGAAAATTGTGAGTCATCCAATCACATGACTAATGTGAAAGTTATTGGCAGGTTCCACCAATCTGATGGGTTGGAATTTCTTGCCATCTATTCTTGTTTTTGTAGTGTGAATAGCATTATTGCATCAAAATGTCATGTAGCAGTAAATATCACCTGAACTTGTGGCATCTGTCCTTTCTGGCGCACTATCATCGACAACACTGAAGAAACACCAAAGAACAACAAGTGAACATGTTGCCTAAGCACCACAGAAAAGAAAAGAAAATCACATGATAAATAAGTAATGAAGGAAAAGAACTCTTGTCAAAACATGCCTAACTTCTCTCCTAAAGCAATTGGTAGACCAAAGCACTTGCATATGATCATATTGAACACGAAATATGTTTTTACATGCTATAGACCTATATATCGTAGTATATACACCACTATATCACCCTAAGAACCACCTGATGTTCCATTCATTATCAGTATGAAGTGGGCCTTCTGGAACTGATAGTGCTTCTGCCTCCATCTTGGCTATAATTGCAGCGTCCCTAGCTGGCTTTACAAGGAGGTATTCTTTCTGCACAATAAGTATGATTCTTACTATCACCAAGAAAACAAAATATGTCATATTAATAGGTTTTTCCAGAAAGATATCTGGTAGCAAATCAAGGCAGATCTGTGTATGATACCTGACGCTCCAGACAAGCAGCATTTGAACACTGAGGGTTCGGCCTCATTTCCATGGTTGGGAAAAAATCTTTAAGAGAATTGTAACCCTGCAACCATGCATTAAAGCCAAAACCTATCTAGATCAGTCAGGATAATCAACATGCATTTGCTAATTTCATAAGAAAACTAGGTTAGAAGAGAAACATAAAGTTCTATAACCTTGTTAAATTCTGCTTAAGGCCTTGAACGATCATTAAAAAAGAACACGAGAGAGAAAGATGGGGGAAGGGGGTTGTTAACATGAAATTTACCAGGTAAGGAGACACTTGTCCAAACTGTAGCAGTAACTTCAGCGTATTTTGCACTAAAAGCCCTGCAACAACTCCCTGAAATGCAATTCATATAACTGGATATTAAAACATGAAATCAAAATTCAAAACCACAAGCCATTAATATCCAATGCAGCAAAATAAAATCAGGTGTCATGTACCACATTATGCCTATCTGTTGACAAGGGAAAAAAAGCTTTTATGTAAAGGCACCACCAGGAGCCATTATGCCTAGCCTATCCAAAAGCGTACATAATATTCCTCACAATTAGAATAACATTCCAGCTAGACATCACTGTATCGGAGTTACTTCTAGAAATGAGATCATTTAACAAAGTTTGTGAAGGAATTACCATGGTAGTAGGTAAAGATGCTGCACAGACTCCTTCACGTTTGAGAGTACGCTCGTCTACTCCAGATGCCACAACCTAATAAAAGTGAAATCCTTTCATATTCGATAAAAAAGCAACAAAATCTTGATCCCAAATTGATTTTATTTATAAAATTATGAAGCCACAATAAGAATTTAAAAAACAACTTCAGAATCTTGCATTAAGGTCACTAATCCTACACTGAAACTCCATTAATCAAAATACCCAGATAAGAAAATGAACATACAAGAGGAGGTGCACATGCAAAACAAGCAGTTTCTCCTGGAATCAACAGTTGTATGTGACCTGAGACTGCATCCTCAGATACACCTGCCAAGAAAACTCTTCATTTAATCTCATTGATGGGTGCCAAGAAGGTGTGCCAAATGACGCAAGGTATAAAAAGCAGATGAACTATGCAAACAAAAAACTAGAAGCACAAGAATTTATAAGGCTCAGACTTGCAACTTTAACTCCATTTATATTTCATGCATGGAATTTGAACATACGCATTCCTGTTGCATAGGAATAAAGTGTCCTAAATATTTGTTGCTGACAAATGAGGCTCGACAGTTCAGAACAAATTGTACTAGAAACAATTCAAACTCCATGGAAAGCATCCAATGATCCAAAGGCATTATGCAGCAAGAACAGGTTATACAAATCCACCTTGTCATGTTCAACATGTTACTGCAAATCAATAGAGACAGACACCGGAGAAGCTTAAGCTTACTCTGGACTGGATCCAAAACAGAATTTTCATGGAAGCATGTATTGAAACCCTTTTGTATGTCACACTGGTACACATTTGTTTATGCAAAAGCAGTTTGAGAGTACAGTGAGTGCACATAACTCTTCTGATTATAGAATAAATCAGTATTTAAGAATGATGTTGCTTACCAGACTCCATCCATGTTTGATTCAACTCATTGCAAGCCTGCATATACATGAGAAAATTATATATGAAATCTATAATAATTAAAAGAATATTAAATTCATAAAAGGTGACAATAAAATACTAAATTTGAATTTTTAAAATGAACTAGACAAGCCAATGAAAAGTAATTCGAAAATGAAAGCATCAGAACAAAAACATTACACGTAGGTTATTGGGCTTTTACATGCCAAATCAAAACCACAAAATGGGAAATGAATACTTAATATAACAGACTTCTTTACCTGGTTAACAGCCATCCTTGCCTCATAATTATCCACACAGCTCAAAACGAGATCTACTCCACTGCCTTCTTTATTTGGGCGAAATGATTTATTTCTTAAACTTGACATAAAGGTTTCAAATCCTTGCACTGTCGTGATGTTCAATGTGAAGCTCTGAACAAGAAAGAACCAATCAGTATACAGTAATAATAGGAATATAATCAATTACTCTTTCTCCTGTTATCATTTTCAGAGAACTCAGATGCAAAATTAATCAAAGCCGGGCACTTGAATGGCCAAAATGCAAATTATCAGAAGAAATGAAGCAACACACTACCAGATTATATAGCTAGATAATAAATGTTTACCCTATATTTGTCCTTTCCACTGTGCCAAGTCCCTAGATCTATGACCAATGACACCCCCGGCCCCAACCCGCACACAAGAATAGAAGAAAAACAAAAACAAAGCTTTTGCATGTGCAAAACAAGACACGGAACAACTTTTTGAAGACACTCACCTCAAGGACGACATCAGGATTGATGTCTGAAAGGGTCTGACTGGCAGCATCAGTCTTTGTCATGCCAACCTATGAATGCAAAAGTTTTTCTAAATAACGAGTACAAACATGATTTTTCATACAATTTCAAACAAATTTATTAATCAGCACATGTAACTTGAGTAAAGAAAAGAACTTCCTCATATGATAAAAAAGAAAGAAAAATGTTGAGTAATTTTGTTGAAAAGCATGTTGTTTCCACAAAGTTTGCAATAAGAAAGAAGCGAGTGAAAGTGAAAAACCTGTTCCGGACGGAAGAAAAGCCTATTCATGTTAGCTAACTCCACTTTGTCATAATCATACAACAAAAGACGACCTATGCCACACCTTGTTAACATCTCAGCCGCAACACTGCCAACACCACCAATTCCCTGTGATAGTATGAAAACAAACAAAAAATTGAATATAAGGTATATCAACACAAACGTCTGTTACATATATTTGTTGCACTTAATGAGTTAAGAAACCACAGAATGCATGCTACTTATTGGGGTGGCAGATCATCATAGTGTACGAGAGGCATTTTACAATTTCAATGTCGAATTAAATCCTAAAAGGGTAAAAGAAAGAGGAAGAGGAGATAAATACAGACAACAATGGCAACAGAGAAGTCCCGAATGCGCTCATAATTGTCCACAATACCCATCCTCTGAAGTGCCATTAGCCTACTATATGGATTGCTATCTACCACCTCCGCGCTCATATCCTGCCACCACCAACAACCAAATAAATAATCACAATCCTATATACTAACCAACAGCTCAAAAACCCCTCAAGACAAATAAAATTAAATAAAAACCTGGACTTTCGTACGCCGAACAGGTGCAGACTTTGCCAGCTTCGTGAGATGCTCAACACGCGATTGCAGCTTCATTAAATTAAAAAAAAAAGGTAAAAATCAATTTACAACAGAGTAGGTTTTGATTAATAAAAACTGATCAAAGAATAGGAGGTAGATAGATAGAAAGAAATCAAGCAAGTTCCATTACCTTAAGAATTGAAGATGCAAGATTTGAAGGATCAGGCTGTGATTGCTTGAGAGAATCAAGATCGTTAAGCATCTCTTTCAATTCCGCCTCCATTGCTACTGCTAGTCGCTTTCTCTCTTCTCTCTCTGGAGCTAAAATGTTATTCACTGTTGTAATCTAATTTCCTTCTTCGCAAGCGTTTCTTTTTGCAACTTTTTCCTGTGTTTTTTTTTCTCTTTACAAACTGGATATTATGGGCTTTTGAGTTTAGATTAAATCCCAAAACCCAATAGCGATGGAATCCAATTGTGGCCCAACTCTTGATATGGATTTGTAATGAACTGGTTGGTGTTGTTGATCAAGGACCTTACTTCTTGTGTTAAGCTTTAGGAACGCCGAGCGCTCTCTCTCTCTCTCTCTCTCAACAATAAAGGACTTTTCTAATGATTATATACTAATTCTTTATTTAATTTAATATTAGATAAAAATATTTTATCAAATATGTAAATTTTAATTTTTCTTGAACTTTATTTTAAATCATAAATCAATAATAATAAACAAATCAATTTGATCAAAATTAAGTATTATTCACTTTTTATAGAAAATAATATATCGTGGAGTTGTAAAGTATATATTTTTTTAATTTGATCATTTTATATTAATTTGAGAGTAAAAAAAAATCTTATTATTTAATTGATATTTAATTTTTTTAAAAAAAATTGTTTGGAATTTTTGTTTTTCAAGAGTTTGAGAAAAAACAAAAGGAAGGAAAGAAGACAAAAATGGGTTGTTAAAGCCTCACCGACGCTCCATCACCGCTACACGCCGCCATAAAAGTAACCCCCCTACGGGAAGATTCCAACGGTACTAAAAAAACCATTATCGAAGATTGTAGGAACGAATGGGCCTTCTCTCTCACACTTGCATTTGTATTATACATGCCATGCACCTTTTACACTCCTTTTTCAATTTAATTTAGTTTTTTTAATTTTTTAATAACTCTTCAATAATTTATTCTTAGATCCATTCGAGGTTAATGAAAACCTAAAAGAGAAGAGAATAAGGGCATAGAAGAGAAAATGACAAAAAGCTAAATTGAATCGTTTAATATGATCGTGTTAATAATTCAAGATGTGAATATGACAAGTTAATTCAGGTTAATCCAATATATAACTGTTTTAATATTAAAATAAATATATAACAGGTTGAATTTTTTTGAAGTCAAGTCATTTTTTACCAGTCATATAGGATGTATTTAGACTCACTAAATCAACCAACTCATATTAAAATGACTATCACATGGTTTAATTTGAAACTCAGTACAAGGAGTCAAGTCGAGAGGTTTCAGGATTAGTCCATTAAGTCAGGTTAAATGATACTATAAGAGAGTTTTTCATGACCAGAATATTTTTTAAATACATTAAAAAAATAGCGTTTAAAATATTAAAAAACAAAGTTAGACCAACATCATCTTAAAAAAAATCAATTGGAACAGGTTTCAATCTATTAAACTTGATATGTTATGATTTTACGCTTGCTATTAAAAAAAAAAACTCATGAGATGTTCTTGACATCTTGTATTCATAACAGAACTAGTGGAGACTGAATTACCAGGACATCAATATTTAATTGCTAGACTAGTTTATATTACCATCGAATTTCTTTTCCAACAATCTCTTATTGAAAAAAAAAATTAAGATGATTATATTCATCTATCACTTGAAACAACACCTCAAAGATAGAAAGGAAGAAAGAAATCATATTAAAACAAAATAAATCTCACATGATTAGTGACAATATGTGAGATGTAAGTCTTAAATGGTAAATAATTCAATTGAAATAAAGATTTAATCATCACGAAATTTTTATTTTATTTTTATATAAGATTACTCCATTTTTATTCATTAATTTTATAACAATGGGTCTCCCCCGAAATGATTTTTTATATTATATAGTCATCACTAAAGACTTGAATTGACATCCATCCCACATTTCTCCTCGGATACATTATAGAAATCTGGAAAGTTGATGTTTCCTATTGTATATAACTAATAATAGACGCATAGAAAATAAATCGCAAATTAATGATTCTCCTTTTAATTTTTCATGTTTGGTAAGATATTGGAATCAATATCATATCCCATACTTCAACATCCACATCTCCCGAAAGCGACTAACTTTATGTTCATGGGAGGATCGGATGGCACACATCATCAATCCAAGCTAATCACTCTATAGAATGGATGATTTGATTAATTAATCAAACTTAATGCGTGTTTGATATTGTAATACATACAGAGTATTTTTTAAAAATAATTTTCGTTAAAAAATTTATCAAAATAATTTTTTTAAATTTTATTTTATTTTTAATATATCAAAATCATAAAAAAAAACATCTATACAGTATTTTGAAGCCAAACACATTTTTTAAATTCACTCTAACAATAACGAACAGAAACAAATGGTGTGTCTTAATCACTTAACTTTATAGCTATACCAAAGGAATCCGTGAAGAAGTGATGACTCCTCCAAGTCACAGCATCCATGGAAAGTTTCAATGAAAACTTACACCATGTTTCGACAAGAGAGATAAAAAGGAAGGATCCAAATGCAAGAGACGGGCAAGAGAAGCCATGGAAAGTTGGATAAGGTTGAAACCAGAAACTATGCCAATCATAAAAAGAGAGGCACAAGAATGGCCCATGTGGTGGAGCCTTGAGGATATCTACCGCACCCAACTTTTTTTAAACAATTTACATTATTTATTTAGATTTTAAATTTATTTCTAATAATTATTATTAAAAACTTAAATAATTATTAATTTTAAAATTTATAAAATTAATCAAGATACGTATAAGACTCAGATACTTATATTACACAAAAATTACTAATGATATAGTTGTTGATTTTTCCATTTCATAAACTTTCGACCTTATCCCAATTCCCTGTAGCCTGCACGAAACGTGTGAAAAAATAAAAAAATATTCAGTGGGGCCATGGAAGAAGAGAAAATTAAATCCCATCATTATATGCTAATATATATCACTATGCTTACACTCTATAGGACCAAGAAATTCTCCGAAAATAAAGAGTTTGATACGCCACCCACCACCCTTTCAGAAACATGGTAGGTGCATTGATAAATGCAGGTCAAATTCAAAGAAAAATTTGGAGGAGATAAATAAGTTTCTCCTTGCTTAAACATGATTGGATTAACATTTTATCAGCATGTTTTATATGTCAAATTCTTTAGGGTTGGTAAGTCAAAGTAATTAACTGGGGTTAGGGTCATGCATAATTAGATCTCGAAAATGTTTATTTTAATTTTTTATATTTACTTTTTGATTTTTTTTTAATTAGATTTCATAAATTTATTTGGTGTAGCTAGGTTTCTTTATCTTGGTTGGCTGGAGTTATTATTTAAACAATTTACATACTGTTTTTCAAAACAGATTAATAAGTTAAGAATTATTGATATATATATCCAGAATTTATAAATTAAATTCTCTTTTTTTCGATTTCAAGACCCTAATTTTAGGGTTTGATAAACTTTGATTCTTCTTTATACTGTTATACGTACTTTGTGTCGACACAAATAAGAAAGAAAGGAGGCAATAAATTACAATTCATCAATAGCAAAACCATAAATTGAGAAAAATAGGTCAAAACATCAACCATTTAACGTGCCCATTCAAGAAACCTTATTTGAGCATTGATCTCACAAGTAAATTAAATTAATTTCAGGAGAATCAAAGTCTTAGGATTATACCCACAAGATGAGCTATTGTTTATTAAGATATAAAGAGAGGCGATCCATGCAATATACAGGTGTGCCACACCATTAGGCACATATATATATCTCTCTCGTTTTCCTTCTGTCCTTTCTGTGGTCGATGAGCTCATTCTGTAGCTATGCCACCCCATGGTGCAGCAGGAGAAATCAAGAGCACTGCTGTAATGTTATTACAGGAACATATGCCAATCAAACAGAACCCCAAAGGGTGTTTGGATCGATTTGGCAATCCTTGAACAGTACTGATCGAGCATTCGTTCAATCTCCCCTGGAGAAGTCTGAATCCCACGGGGGCTCTCAGGCCTTGTGTTTTTCTTGTTGAAAAGTACGTGAAACCTATTAGGGCTGCAATTATGTCACTCGATTGAAATCACAAACATGCTCGCACATGCACACAGTACTCTTGATAACATGCTGTGTAAGGTAGCATGTCACTCTCCTGCTAAAGATTTATAAGCACAAGAAGGGACAAATCAATCAATCACTACAGGAGCACTGTTCCACGACATTGTGGCCATTTATTTGCTTGCGGTGCAAGGTCAACAAGCCATGTTTTTGTGACCACTTCTTTTGCATTATTGACTGGCTCGAGGAGACAAATCAAAATCAAGAAAAGCTAGCTACTTGTATATTTATTCAAACAATAGTGTTTAACCAGGAGCTAGTGACCGACCAAGACTTGGAGTTCATATCTAGGATAAAAATTAATCATACGATGATGCAAGCACTTTGCTTGTGATTATGGCTAATTATTCCACGACAGTACTTCATGAGGATTCGTAGCTATGTCTTCTACACAACACAGTGCCTTTCATGTCAGGATAAAGATACATGTTAAACTTATAATAATCAGTTCTAAGTGTTGCATTCATGCATTTAAATAAATAAATCTCTATTAAAAAAAAAGGCACAGATAGATGAAAGTTACTAGGTGCAAATAAACACGCAAAAGATATAATAATCACCGAGCACACGACTTGCAATGATTTCTCAAATAAAATATATATTTAGCGTTGATTTTTATTATTATTATTTTAAGATATAACATAGTCAGATAATAAAGATAAAAATATATTTTGTTGAAAAGATAAACAATAATTTTGGAATGAGTACTTTTTATATTTTTAAAATATAAGGTATATAGAGGCATCTCATCATATATATATATATAATATTTTTTATTTCTAAAATATTCTAGTAAAAAACTTTTAATTTTAAAATTATATAAGTAATACATGTAAGGATAAAAATAGTTATTATCATAATATTAAAACCCAACTTCCAGGTCGATCAGGAATAAGACCCTGGTTACGGGTCAGAAGGGTCAAGTACCTGAGCTGATCTGAGCCAACATAAGAATAAAAATGGTTATTATCATAATTTTAAAATCGACTCGAGGGTCGATCCAAAACAAAACATGGATCATGGATCAAGTTGATCGTTGACTCGGGTCAACATAACAATAAAAGTAATTGTTACCATAGTTTTAAACCTGACTCAGGAATCGACCCTGAAAAAGGCTCTAATCATGGGCTAAGAGGGTCAAACCGGATTGACCGGGCCAACTTGAGGATAAAAGTGATTATGAATATAGTTTTAAAACCTATTGGGTGAGTACTGGTTTTATAACTAGGATCATTATAAAATTATTAATTTCAAAACTCAATATAAACTAAAATAAAAAAAAATATCTAATTATTTTTAAAATTTGTAAGTTTGACAGTAATACATATCAAGTATAAAATAAATATTTTTTTATATTTTACTATATCCATCATAATCAAATGGGATACAAAGATAATTATTATGTTTTGTATATCACTGTAAAATATATA
>Ga0307517_10009208_pt1 | contig 14036 bp, 12 predicted proteins | sample 23_EM_MG_FD_194515 | JGI IMG/M metagenome (GOLD analysis project Ga0307517, IMG submission 194515) | Populus trichocarpa ectomycorrhiza microbial communities from riparian zone in the Pacific Northwest, United States - 23_EM | ecosystem: Host-associated > Plants > Roots > Unclassified | place...
GGAGACGTCGAAACCCTCAAGTCGTTCCTGCTTCTTGTTTGGTCAGAGTGGGACGAACTCCACTTTGAAGGGCTTGACGAGATGTGTACCTCGATCCGGGAAGATCTCGGTGGAATCGAGATGCGGTCCCATTGGGAGGATCTACTACAGCATCTGGATCGTGTTTTGGAGCAGTTGGATCTGGGGTTGGAGTATTTGCGGCAGCATGATCCAGATATCCACGAAAGTGATATACAGCGGAGGAAGGGTCAATACGGAACGCTCCGGGGGGCATTGCTGGATATGTTGATTCGTGAGTGGCTCAGATTTGCTGTCTTTTTTTTTTCGTTTGCTGATTCTCGTTTACAGGCACGAAGCCCCACTCGACGTTTATGTGTGCGGTTCCTCTTTTGTGATTGTAGCTGTGTGTTCCGAGATATTTCCTGTCTCTTCCCTTGGTGTACAATTTAGCCTATCGATCGACTACCGTATCCTCCGGTCAGGAATTCATCCCATAACCACCGACCCATCATCTCTTCCTCCCCAACGCACCCTGACCGTCATTCCCGGATCGTTGTGCCGTTTTGGCTCTGATTGGCGATGGACGAGGGAGGACTATTGTCGTGGTCTTGTACTATTGTACTCATGGCGTTCTCGGTATTCGAACTAGACGATAATCGTGTGAGATGAGACTACAGATATGTTAGTCTATGTTACGAAGGGAGAAAAGATAAGATACGTACTCCTCACGAAACAACAAAGATGTGAGGAGATGAAGGGGAAAACGAGCTACTTATATGACCTGTAACTATCGCACAGGAGTCGTAAGCTACTGAACATCGGAACAAAGGTGCAATATTTGATACTCGGATTCTCGTTTCTTTCGTAGCGGGACTCGTACGTTTGGATTCGATTCATAGCGTTTGTGCGATCGTTTCTCACCCCCCCGTATGGAATCCTGGTACCGATATCTTGCAAATCGAGTGTTTCTTCTGTCTATGCAACTGCTACTCCATTTGTTCCAATCCACGATTCCCGACCAACAACGTGTGGTGTAGTTCGTCAGTAAGTTTGTTAAACACTCACCAGAGAGCATTCCGCTGTTATGGGCCGGAACACAGGTCATGTTTCGGTAGCATCTGAGTCGGCGATCGGTAGGACGGGCGGGAAGGTCGCCGATATGCAGGGTCGAGTGGGTCGATTTGGATACAGTGCTCTCGTGGTGATCAGAGGGGGAAGTTGACCGAATTAAATCACGTAGTGAGTGCAAACTGTGCTGATTATGCTGGGCGGGATGTGTCGGCCAATCGGAGATACGAGAAGTAACTAACTTGGGCCCAGCCCTAATTCAAACAACGCGGTCCATACTAGCAGACAGCCACTTAAGCATGCGGGTCGATTGGAGGGAGAGGGTAACGGAATCTAGGACTGAGGTCAGGCGACGAGCCCAACAATCTTCTACAACCGTTCACATGGGTGCGTCATGCTAATGAGTTTCAAGGGATTCTTGAGCACAATGATGCAACGATATTTAGTCGCGGTGGGCGGGGAGAAGAAAGCCCCGTCTCTGATAATAATAAAAATAGATATATCAGGATCTGATTCGCACACGGGAAAGACAGAGTGGATGGCTTGCGTTTTCCTTCTCAGCAATCGTGGACTGGGGAGGGTCGGGGAGAGGTGTGGGGCGGCACGTCACGCGTCAGTCCGCGCGTCCCTTCCTCGCGAATGGATCCGTTGAGAATGGGTGACTATCCGTAAGACTAGAGATATATCTAAACATCGTAGAAGGGTGCCAGTAGCCGAGATTCGCGGTGCCCGTGACCCGACGCGACGGACGGGGTCCTGACAGTTCCCTTATAAGTCCTTTGATATTCATCTGGAGTCGTGTGTACACGGCGTAGCCTTACGGACAGTCACCCAATATCGAAGATGATCTCGACGACGACCTTGCGCCCGACACGGTTTTCGGCGCTGGTCGGCGCTTATATAACCGACGTTCCCGTGTCAGCACCCAACGACCTCGTGTTTTCGCCTTCAGCAGCATTATTGAAGAGGCGAATGCGTTCAGCGACTTCCTTGTCAATAACGAGCCGCTGGTTATCGGAGGAGTCGAGGAGGGCCATTTGTGTGGTGAGTGTACAGAAAGGGGAGTACGTTGTCAATCCCTGCCGTGGCCTCTGATCTGGCGAAGTAGCGCTGGATCTAGCAGGTGTGTTGGGCGCCTCCATGCCAATGACCGGTGTCAAACACGAGGCCTTGAGGGACACCTATCTGGAAACGTGTCCGCCACACGGCAGCTTCACTACCCAACCCTACCGCAAACACTCACCCCATCTCAGCCTAGAGACATACTGAAGTCTCCATCATCATGGTGGGCCTAGAGGAGGTCAAAATAATAGATGGGTGGGTCGTTCGATCGGTTTGCAACATCTTTTTCTGATTTGTAGTCGTACCCAGTCGAGAAAGTGAAGGCGAGAAACCAACGAGTGCAGGAAGGAGCACGAAACGAAGGCGGTACGCTATTTTGTGCACAAAACTGGAATTTCCCTGCTGAATGTGTGGACCTCAGATCAAGGAAACGTCGAAACTCAACAGAGTCGGAAAAATCTAGCCAGCGCTCTGCATTGGAGTATGATTTACAGCTTCCCTAATGCCGGACGGTTCTAACTTCGATCGCAGCCAGGATCCCGGAGGAAAGTCGAGGAGCGAGGGAAGTGAGCAACCTATGGATCGGTGAGCTCTGCATCGCGTCTCGCCAGAGCGTCACTTAGATCCTCGTGCAGCCGGAGACGAGGTTCACAGTCAACTCAGGACGATCCTCGGACTCGGTTTTATGAAAAATACCAAAACGTGGCCGATGAGTACGACAGGGAATTAATGAAGGTATACAGCGAAGATCATCTGAACACTATTGCCATATTCGTGAGTCGGTGCACATTCTTCCCTGATGCGTATTCTGACAGGAGCCGCAGGCCGGTCTGTTCTCCGCCGTGACATCCGCATTCATCATCGAAATCGATTCCGAACTCCAGTCAGACCCCAGCGACGAGACGAATGCCCTCCTTCGCATCCTAATCTACAAGATAGACAGCACCACTTTCGGCGACAGCATCCCTACACTCCCACAATGGTCTGGTCCTCCCCGCGCGATCGTCCAGGTCCAAATGATGCTGTACGCCAGCCTCGCTGCCTCCATCTTCTCCGCCTTCCTCTCTATTCTTAGCAAACAGTGGTTGAACCAATACGCCTCTGTCGACATGCGGGGATCCCCTATCGAGCGCAGTCGGGATCGACAGAGGAAGCTCGACGGCATTGCTACTTGGTATTTCGACCTTGCGATGGAGTCATTGTCGATGATGTTACAGTTCGCCGTACTGCTCCTCGGGTGTGCACTCTCTGTCTACCTTTGGGGGATTGACAGGGCTGTCGCCTCAGTCATTCTTGGCGTCACCACGTTTGGTGCTATTTTCTATGCCTTCATCGTCGTTGCAGGGGCCATCTTTGCTAGCTGTCCGTATCAGACCCCCGGTGCTCGTATCCTCCGCCGGCTTCTGCAAAAGGTCCCAATTCTCCCAAAATTTTTTACTGTTAAAGACCCTACAGCGCGGCACTCTGGAACACAGCCCGGTCCAGAACAGGCATTCAAGTTGTTTCGGGAAGCAATCGCCTTGTACTTTCGCTGCATTTCTTGGATACTGCAAATATCGCTGGACCGGCGCATCAACCAGTTGACCCTTGAATTCCTTGCGTCAATCCTCAAGTTCCCCGGGTACAAGGCTACAATCGCTGCAGATTGCTTCAAACTCCTCAGAAGTTGCGTTCGCATTGCTGATAACCAGGCAGCGGTAATGCGAGGATCGGAGCAGCTTGCAGCAACGGCTGCTACGTGCCTTCTCGTTGCCCTCTCCCACTCGCTGAGAGCAGACCCAAGATCGAAGATCCTGAAAGACATGCACTGGCAGTACAATCGGATCTTTCCGCCCACAGACGATCTCAGGAGCCTCCCTTTCCGCCACACGATATATGGCATCCACAGCCTGCTCAATCGACGAGATCGCCGAAACGGTCCTAGTTGGAATGGTGTCGATCCTTCGATTCCAGGAAACGTGTTGCTCTCACATGATTTGGCCAGTATCGCTTGGTTTTGTTACATCGGTTCTGGGTTAGAAAGTCGGAAGGTGCCCCGTTGGGTGCTCCGTTTTTCGCTTCACGCCCTGTTATGGGATTCCGAGCCCCCTGTGTCAGTCACTGCTGATTGCTTGATGATCATCGCAATCGACTTGGGATTCGACTTTGGATATGACATATCAGAGAGTTATCTAAGGAACCCGGACAAGAGGTACATATGTCTGGCCCAACTGCACATGTTATCACGCTGACATCTCATCAGCGAGCATCTCGGGGCTCTCATGTCTGCCATACACCTGCGGCTTGAAGAGATCAGTGAAAACTCCGATACCATTCAACTCAAGCGAAAGCCCATTGCCATTTTCTTCTTATGGGCGACAAGAGTTGGTATTCTCAACGAGTCCCATCGGTTTGATTGGCAATCGAGCATCACTCGGCGTCGATTCTTGGAACTCTGGGACCCGATCCATCTGACTAACCCCGCACCGGCTGCAATTTACTTGGATGCCCTCCTCAGCTACCTCAATGTGGATCAAGGTCGGGTAACGGAATGCCCAGGGTCGGAGCAGGGTGCAAGAGTGGCTTCCCTGTGTCTACTGCGTGCTCTCTCCGGTATCGATTCAACATCAACGGCATTTAAAGGTATACGCAAGCGCTACCTCGCGGTTATTCCACGCACGGCCAACTTTGAGGGTCTCCACTGCTACTATGCGATCAGTGCGATCCATACTACACTTGTAAACAGTGGGCCAAGACGTCCCTCCGAGTGGACAGGCTATCAGTCCAACCCCCAGGAGCACATCTTCTTCGCAAATTCTCTGGCCCATACCGTAAACAAGAGGAGGCGGGATGGGAAGGTGCCTCGTTGGGTTCTCCGCTTTGTGATTCATTCCCTGTCCAACGACCCCCAACCCCCGGTCCCGGTCATCATCGATTGCCTGTCGATTATCGCGGCTGACCTGGGGTGCGATGTTTCACATATCGGAACTGCGGGTTTGCGTGGGAGGTAAGTCGATCTCTGATAACTGCGGATGTCTCTAACGGTCAAAGTAGTGTACAGCCAGAAGAGCTTCTTGCCCTGATATCTAAGGAACTCGAAGCGCTGGTCAGGGCCGCCGACCTGGATCGAATCTCCTCAAAGTTCAAGGCTATCACAGCACTCTTCCCATATGCAGTCTGGCAAGAGCGGAATGGGCAACACGAGATGCTTGATCTCTTCCTCCGCACTGTTAGGACCTCGAAGAAGCAGAAGCATAGATTCATGTGGAAGCACATCATACCACTTATCCCCACGTTGCTCAACGAAGAGAACGACGTTTCCCTGAAACGGGCAGCCATTCTCGTGTCACCTCACTCACGATGGTGGAAGGCCTCGACCGACGGACACTTGATCCAACTGTTCGCGGCGGCGGTCTCAGCAATCCCGTACACAGACGAGGTCGGAACGAGCGTGGTCGACACGCTATTAAAAATCGCATCCGACGACTCGGCACGATCATTCATACCCGTGGGGATGTGGTCGTGGTTGAACAGGCGTCCTTCTCTCCCCCCTGTGTGCTGGGGACGTCGCCTGGCATCTCACCGAGATGTTCTTCAAATCGTTCGGGCCATCAGAGACGTCGAAACTGTCAAGTCGTTCCTGCTTCTCGTCTGGTCAGAGTGGGATGAACTCCACTTTGAAGGGCTTGAGGAGATGTGTACCTCGATCCGGGAAGATCTCAGTGGAATAGAGATGCGGTTCCATTGGGAGGATCTATTACAGCATCTGGATCGTGTTTTGGAGCAGTTGGATCTGGGGTTGGAGTACCTGCGGCAGCATGATCCAGATATCGACGAAAGCGACATCCAGAGGAGGAAGGGTCAATATGGAACTCTTCGGGAGGCATTGCTGGAGATGTTGACTCGTGAGCCTCCCGGATTGACTGTCATTTTTCTGCTTGCTGATTTTGGTTGACAGACACGAAACCCCACTCGACGTTTATGTGTGCGATCCCTCTTTCATGACCGTAGTTGGGCGTCCCGGGATACTCCCCGTCTCTTCCCTTGATGTACCATTTACCCTACCGATCGACTACCACGTCCTCCGGTCAGGGATTCATCCCATAACCACTGACTCATCATATCTTCCTCCCCTACGCACCCTGGCCATCATTCCCGGATCGTTGTGTCGTTTTGGCTCTGATCGGCGATGGACGATGGAGGACTATTGTCGTGGTCTTGTACTATTATACTCATGGCGTTCTCGGACTCTCGTTTCTTTCATAGCGGGGCTTGTACGTTTTGGTCCAGTTCATAGCGTTTGTGTGACCGTTTCTCACCTCCTCGTATGGAATCCTAGTACCGATGTCTTGTAAATCATGTGTTTCTTCTGTCTATGCAACTGCTACTTCATTTCTTTCGATCCACGGATAATATGTGGTGTAGCTCGCCAACATCCCAGTGAGTTTTTGAAGACCCATCGGAAGTCTGTCCGCTGCTATGGACTGGAACACAGGTCATGTTTCGGTAGTATCTACGCCAGCGATCGGTAGGACGGGCGGGAAGAGGGCCGATGTGCAAGATGGAGTGGGTCGATTTTGACACAGTGCTCTCGTGGTGATCAGAGGATGAAGTTGACCGGATTCAACCACGTAGCGAGTGCAAACCGTGCTGATTATGCTGGGAGGGATGTGTCAACCAATCGGAGATACGAGAAGTAACTAACTTGGGCCCAGCCCTAATTCAAACAACGCGATCCATATCAACGGACAGTCAGTTAGGTATGCGGGTCGATTGGAGGGGGTGGGACGAAGCTCAGGCGATGAGTCTAGCTTTTCCACAACCGAGTTTCAAGGGATTCTTGAGCACAACGATGCAACAGCGTGTAGTCACGGTAGACAAGGGGAGGAAATAACGCTCATCCCGTCTCTGGTAATAATAAAAACTAGATATCAACATCCGACTCGCACACGGGAAAGGCAAAGCGCTCTTGAGTAGTCATACGCTAGAAAGGATCGGAGAGAGGTATGAGGCGGCACGTCGGTCCGCGCGTCCCTTCCTCACAAATGGATCCGTTGAGGGTATCGAAGAGTCTGCAAGGGGCTTAGCCTCCAGGCAATTGGTAGCGTGGATATCCTCAGACGACATACCAAGATCGACGGTAATAAACCGTAGGACCCATCCGCTGATGCCGGTCGTTTGATGTTCGTCCCCCTAATCAGTAGCTGGCAGGGGCTCCCGACAGTGACGCTCGCAATGTACCAAAACCCGTCCGATCGACACAGGGTGCAGAATGGGCGGCGCGGTAGCAGTAAACCTTTTTCAGCGCAGGCGGGGAAGTGTTGAGCAAGGGGTCAGATTTTCCAACTGTAGGTAGTAGTTAGATGTGGGATGTCGGCGGTGCGTGGGGGCAGCGTCAGAAACAAAGTAGTGTGGTCTGGTCGGTATTGTTCAGAGACAGAGTCGATGTCGATTTTCGGTGCTGGTCAGCGCTTATAGAATCGACTTTCCCGTGTCCATGTCAGTACCCAACGACGACCCTATGTTTTCGCCTTCAGCTGCATTATTGAAGAGGCCAATACGTTCAGCAACTCCCTTGTCAACAACGAGCCGCTCGTTATCGGAGGAGTCGAGGAGGGCCATTTGTGTGGCTAGCGGAAAGAAAAGGGGAGGAAGTCCGGCCAAGTGTTTTCGGCTTGCAAGTACGTTGGACGAGGGGTCTCGACCTCTCGGACACCGAGCATTTCTCTTCCATAAAAGGCTGGGAACGAGATCCTTGCCGTGGCCGCTGATCCGGCGAACTAGCGCTGGATTAGGTGTGTTGGGCGCCTCCATGCCGGTGACCGGTGTCAAACATGAGGGTCACCTATCTGGAAGCGTGTCCGCCGCACGGCGGTCTCGCTACCCAACCCCACTGCCAACACTCTTCCCCGTCTCAACCTAGAGATATACCAAAGTCTCCACCATTATGGCGGGCCTGGAGGAGGTCAAAATAATAGATGGGTGTGTCGTTCGATCGGTTTGCAGCATCTCTTTCTGATCTGTAGTCGTGTCCAGTCGAGAAGGTGAAGGCGAGGAACCAACGAGTGCAACCGATGAGTCATCCACGAGTGCAGGAAGGAGCACGAAACAAAGACGGTGCGCTATTTTGTGCGCCAGACTGGCATTTCCCTGCTGAATTTGTGGACCTCAGATCTAGGAAACATCGAAACCTAACCAAGCCGGAAGGTTTTGGACAATCCCTGGCATCGTGGTACGATTTATACCTCGCCTGACGTTAAATGCTTCCTGATCTTTGATCCCAGCCAGGATCCTGAAGGAAAATTGAGGAATGAGAGAACTGGGGAATATGATGGACGACCGAGGGATAGGTGAGCTCTCCCTCATGTCTCGCTGGGGCATCACTCAAATGCCCATGCAGCCAGAAACGAGGTTCGCAATCAACTCAGGGCGATCTTCGTGCTCAATTCTACGAAGAATACCGGGAAGAGGCCAAGGAGTATGACGACGAATTCATGAAGAAACACGACCAAGATCTGGACACCACTCTCATATTCGTAAGTAAGCGTACACTCCTGCCTTGAGCATATCTAACCAGATACACAGGCCGGTCTATTCTCGGCTGTGACATCCGCATTCATCATCGAGGTCAATTCCGAACTCAAGTCAGACCCCAACGACGAGACGAACGCCCTCCTCCGTGTCCTGATTTACAAGATAGACAGCACCACTTTTGGTGACAGCGTCCCTACACTCCCGCAGTGGTCTGGCCCTCCCCGCACGATCATTCTGGTACAAACAATGCTGTACGCCAGCCTCGCCGCGTCCATCCTCTCCGCATTCCTCGCTACGCTTGGCAAGCAGTGGCTTAATCGATATGCCTCTGTCAACATGCGAGGGTCCGCTATCGAGCGCAGTCAGAATCGACAGAGGAAGCTCAACGGCATCGTCACCTGGTATTTCGACTCTGTGATGGAATCGTTGCCGTTGATGTTGCAGTTCGCCCTACTGCTCCTCGGTTGTGCACTCTTCGTCTACCTTTGGGGTATCCACAGGGTCGTCGCCTCGGTCATCCTTTCCGTCACCGCGTTTGGTGTTGCCTTCTACGCCTTCGTCGTGGTTGCAGGGGCCATCTCCGTGAGCTGTCCGTATCAGACCCCTGGTGCTCATATCCTCCGCTGGCTTCTGCAAAAGGTTCCGATTCACCCAACGTTTTTTGCTGCTAAAGACCCTGCAGCGCGGCACCCTGGAACACAGCCCGGTCCAGAACAAACGTTCGATCGGGAAGCAACCACCTTGGACTTCCGCTGTATCTCTTGGATACTACAAACCTCGCTGGATCGGCGCATCAACCAGTTGACCCTCGAATTCCTCATGACAATCCTCATGCTTCCCGGGTTCAAGACCATAATCACCGTAGATTGCCTCAAAATCTTCATCAGTTGCATTCGCGTTACCGATCACCGAGTCGTGGTAATTCGAGGATCCGAGAAGCTTGCGGAAATGGCTGCCATGTGCCTCCTCGGCACCATTTCTTACTCGTTGGGAGTAGACCCGAGACCAGGGTTCCTAAAAGATGTGGAGCAGCAGTACAACACGATCTTACCACCTGTGGCTGATTTCGGGGACCTTCCTTTCCGTCACACGATCCATGGCATCCACCGCTTGTTCAATCGAGGTGATCGCCAAGAGTGCCCCGGTTGGAATGATGTGGATCCTTCCGCCCCAGAGAACCTCTTGCTGGCGCACCGTTTGGTTACGGTCGCATGGTTAAATTACCAAAAGATCGAATTAGAGGGTCGGAAGAAGGTACCCCGTTGGGTGCTCCGTTTCTCGCTCCATTCTCTCTTATGGAATCCCGAGCCCCCTGTGTCGGTCATCGCCGACTGCTTGATGGTTGTCGCAATTGACCTGGGATGTGACATGTTAGAGAGTGATATCAGGAACCCGGACAAGAGGTACGCATCCCTTGCCCAACTACACAATTTATCACGCTGACACCTCCTTAGTGCGCAGCTCGAGAATATCGTGTCTACAATATATCTGCGGCTTGAACAGATCAGCGGAGACTCCGATGCCATCCAACTCAACCGGAAGCCCATTACCACGTTCTTCTTATGGGCGACAAGGGCCGATATCCTCAGTGGATCCCAGCGGTTTGAATGGCAATCAGACACCACTCGACGCCGATTTTTGGAACTCTGGGACCGGATTCACCTGGCCAACCCCGCACCGGCTGCAATTTTCTTGGATGCGCTCCTCAGATACGTCGATGTGAATCACGGTCGGGCGACGGAATGCCCAGGGTTAGAGCAGAGTGCAAGAGCGGCCTCCTTTTGTCTACTGGGTGCACTCCCTAGTATCGATTCAACATCAACGGCATTTAAAGATATACGCAAGCGCTACCTCGCGGTTATTCCACGCACGGCCAATTTTGAGGGTCTCCACTGCTACTATGCGATCAACGCGATCCATGCTACACTTGTAAACAACAGGCCAAGACGTTTCTTCAAATGGACAGGCTATCAGCCCAATCCTCAGGAGCACATCTTCTTCGCAAAGACTCTGGCCCATGCCGTACACACGAGGCGGAATGGGAAGGTGCCTCGTTGGGTTCTCCGCTTTGTGATTCATTCCCTGTCCAACGACCCCCAACCCCCGGTCCCGGTCATCATCGATTGCCTGTCGATTATCGCGGCTGACCTGGGGTGCGATGTTTCACATATCGGAACTGCGGGTTTGCGTGGGAGGTAAGTCGATCTCTGATAACTGCGGATCTCTCTCACAGTGAAAGTAGGGTCCAGCCGGAAGAGCTTCTTGCCCTGATATCTAAGGAACTCGAAGAGCTGGTCAGGGCCGCCGACCTGGATCGAATCTCCTCAAAGTTCAAGGCTATCACAGCACTCTTCCCATATGCAGCCCGGCAAGAGCGGAATGGGAAAAACGAGACGCTTGATCTCTTCCTACGCGCTGTTAGAGCCTCGAAGAAGCGTAGATTCATGTGGAAGCGCATCATACCACCCGCCCGCACGTTGCTCAACGAAGAGAACCATGTTTCCCTGAAACGGGCAGCCATCCTTGTGTCACCTCACTTGCAGTGGAGGTTCTCGACCAACGGAAACTTGATCCAGCTGTTCGCGGCGGCGGCCTCAGCAATCCCGTACACAGATGAGGTCGGAATGAGTGTGGTCGACACGCTATTACAAATCGTATCCGACGACTCGGTACGATCATTCGTACCCGTGGAGATGTGGTCGTGGTTGAATAAGCGTCCTTCTCTCCCCCCTGTGTGCCGGGGACGTCGCCTGGCATCTCACCGAGATGTCCTTCAAATCGTTCAGGCCATAGGAGACGTCGAAACTCTCAAGTCATTCCTGCTTCTTGTCTGGTCAGAGTGGAATGAGTGGAATGAGCTGAATGAGTGGAATGAGCTGAATGAATGGAATGAGCCGGACGAGTGGTATCGACAGTCTCGGTGGGATCGGCGGGACCAGCGGTATCAGTACAGTATTTCCAACTTTTCCAGCCTATGGGACTTCACAGGAATCGAGATGTGGCGTCACCGGGAGGATCTCCTCCAACGTCTGAGTCACGTTTTAGGCCGGTTGGATCTGGGTTTATGGCACTTGCGACTGCATAACCCAGATGTCTCCCTAGGTGATATCCAGAGGAGGAAGGAACAATACGGAGCACTCCAGGAGGTATTGCTGAAGGTGGACATGAGAGCAACTGAGACGCTAATTCGTGAGCCTCTCAGATCGACCATCGTTTTTTGTCTGCTAATTCCCGCTGATAGGCACAAAGCCCCACTCGATGTTTATGTGTGCAATTCCCCTCCCGTGTCCATAGTTGCGTGTCCGGGATATACTCTCTGCCCCTTCCCTTGACCTACAACTCTGCCTATCGATAGACTCCCATATCTCCCAATCAGGGATCCATCTCATGACCGGCGACCTATCATCCCCCTCACTCTGCTCCCCGTCCCCGGATCGCTATCCTGTTTTTGCTCTGATTGGCGATTAACGAGAAAGGATTCTCGCTGTGGTCTTGTGATTATATTGGTGGTGTCCTCGGACTCTCCTTCCTTTCATGGCGGATCCTGTATGTTTTGGTTTGGCTCATAGCATTAGGATGGTCATGCTTTATCTCCTCGTATGTAACCCTGGTATCGATGTCTTGTAAATCATGTATTTCTTCTGCCTATACGACTGCTACTTCATTCGTTTCAACCCAAGATTCTCAGCGTAACCTGTCACCATCTCGGTAGGGCTCCTTGAGTTTGTTGACGCTCGCTAGAGCCTGTTCCGCCGTTGGGGACCGGAAGACAGGCAACATTCCGGCACCTGAGTTGGTAATCGATAAGACAGGTGGGCAGACGCGGCCCGTGGTCAGTGTTAAGTCTATCGATTTGGAGCGGTGGACTCATGGCAATCAGAGGGTGGAGTTGACCGAACTCCATCACGTAGCGGGTACAAACCGTACTGATTATCTGGGGTGGGGGGTGTGGTTGTATTGTTGACTAATCGGAGGTGCGATATGTAGACCGGTAACCATAGCCAGTCCCTAGTACTTGGTGTTGGTGTATAGAATCAGAGTGAACACGGAGAGGGAGGGTGACAGGATCTGCGACGGAAATCAGACGAGTCTAACTTTGTCACAACCGTTCGCGTGCACACGCCACATCAGGGTACGAGCGTCAAGAGATTCTTGGATAAAATAATACAGCGGTGTTCGATTATGGTAGACGGAGGGAAGAAACTGTGGGAAACACTCTGCGGAAGTCTAACGGTCCTCAGCCCATTCCTAACGAAAAAACAGAGATCAGGATCCGATTCACACACGTGTAAGACAAGGCGGGTGACTTACGTTTTCCTTCTTAATCTGGGCCTGAGAAAGTAGAAAGCAGGTCAGAGGGAGGGTTAAGACAACACGTCGGGCCACGTACCTCCTCCTCGGGAGTGAAATCATTAACGATGTTGAAAAGCTTCCTAATCTCTTCAGGGGTCTTTCCCTTGATCATGTTCGCGACCGTCTTGCATCCGACATCGCTGCATAATAGTATCAGGAAACTGAATGTGACGCATGTACTGAGAGAAATGACGCACAGCAGAGGCTTGATGTCGAGGTAGTTGGCAGCCAGGATAATCTCAAACAACATCTCCTGATCAACGGTGATAAACTTTTGGTCCCATTCGCCGATATCGGTTGTCCGCTTTCGGTTCTCGTCCGCGTTGGCCTCATCGGTGGTCGGTAGGGGCTCGCCACGATGATGTTCGCAATACTCCAAAACCTGGGCGATCCACGCGGTCAGCCGACACGACACACAATTGGCCGTGGGCGGCGCGACAACGACGAACCTTTTTCAGCACAGACGAAGAAACGTTGGGCAATGGGATAGGCTGGTCGCTCTCTCCAACGTCTAGAAGTAGATGAAGTGGTGAGATATGAGATGGCGGGGGTAGCGGGGAGGGGTACACTCGCCTTCGAGCATGTTCTTGATGAGGACGCTGCGCTCAGCAACTTCCTTGTCGACGACGAACTGCTCATTATCGGAGGTGACGAGAAGGACCATTGTTGCTCGTGGTGGTTGGCGAGAGAAAAGGGGATGGAGGAGAAGAAGAAAAGGGGAAGGAGACGGGGAGCGATGAGCAGAAACAGCGTTTTCAAGGGAGTGGTCCGTTACGTAAGCATCCTCCCCTTTCGCACCCTCCACCAGAAAATAAAGAAAATGACTTTGTTTGGCCTCCTGCGACCGTTGCAGTCGGCAACGACCTCGGGCCCTTTCTCCTTCACTGGTGAGTTGACTGGTCCGCGTTTCTGCTCCGGTGACTCACCACCAAGCACGTAGGCCTGGGATCGGTCAGGACTGCCACGAAACGCGCTGGTGGCACAGTCAGAAACCATGGAGGGTCTCCTGGAAAACGGTTGGGAATCAAGAAGTTCTCCGG
>Ga0307517_10009210_pt1 | contig 14035 bp, 14 predicted proteins | sample 23_EM_MG_FD_194515 | JGI IMG/M metagenome (GOLD analysis project Ga0307517, IMG submission 194515) | Populus trichocarpa ectomycorrhiza microbial communities from riparian zone in the Pacific Northwest, United States - 23_EM | ecosystem: Host-associated > Plants > Roots > Unclassified | place...
GAGTTCCGACTACGCGGCCAACATCGAGATGGCCGAGGCGGTGGCGCCCGCCGCACCGCGCGCCGCACCGTCCGCCGAGCTCGTGAAGACGCCGACCCCGGGCAAGGCCACTTGCGAGGACGTGGCCGCGCTGCTCGGCGTGCCGCTGCAACACACCGTGAAGTCGCTGGTCCTCGCGACCGACGAGACCAGCAACGCCGGCGATGTGCTGAAGACGACGGTGTGGTTGCTGCTGGTGCGCGGCGACCACTCGCTGAACGAGATCAAGGCGAGCAAGGTCGATGGCCTGAACAAGGGCTTCCGCTTCGCGACCGGCGCCGAGATCGACGCGCACTTCGGCTGCAAGCCCGGCTACCTCGGCTTGATCGGCCTGAAGCAGCCCGTCAAGGTCGTCGCCGACCGCACCGTCGCGCAGATGAGCGACTTCATCTGCGGCGCCAACGACGCCGACTTCCACTACACCGGCGTCAACTGGGGCCGCGACGTGCCCGAGCCGGACGTGGTGGCCGACATCCGCAACGTTGTCGTCGGCGACCCGTCGCCCGACGGCAAGGGCGTGTTGGCGATCCAGCGCGGCATCGAGGTGGGCCACGTGTTCCTGCTCGGCTCGTATTACAGCGAGAAGATGAACGCGACCTACCTCGACGAGAACGGCAAGCCGCAGCTGATGCAGATGGGCTGCTACGGCATCGGCGTGACGCGCATTCTGGGCGCAGCGATCGAGCAGAACTTCGACGAGCGCGGCATCGTCTGGCCGGCGGCGATCGCACCGTTCACGCTGGTGATCTGCCCGATCGGCTACGACCGTTCGGCGGACGTGCGCGCCACGGCCGACCGGCTCCACGACGAACTGCAGGCCCTCGGGGTCGACGTGATGCTCGACGACCGCGGCGAGCGCCCCGGCGCGATGTTCGCCGACTGGGAACTGGTGGGCGTGCCGCACCGTGTCGTGATTTCGGACCGCGGACTGAAGGAAGGCCAGGTCGAGTACCAGGGTCGCCGGGATGCGCAGGCGAGTGTCATCGCCGCCGCCGAGCTGCTGCCTGCGCTGAAGGCCAAGCTCAACGCATGACGCTGAGGCGCCGCAGCCTGCTGATGATCGCCGGCGCCGCGGCGCTGGCGCCCCTGCGCGAGGTGCAGGCCGGCGCGCAGGCCGAAGAGCCGCTGGCCGATTCGGTGCGTCTGGCGCTCGCGGCGGCGGTCAGCGAGTCCGCCCCGCCCGAGCCGTCGTTCGAGACCATGGAGCAGCGCCTCGTGTACCTGCGCTGGCTTGGCGAGATGAGCCAGCGGCTGCGCAAGCGCGAGGCCGAGCACATGCGCCGCGTCGAGTTCCTGAAGACGGTGTGGTACGAGAGCACGCGCGCCGGCCTCGAACCCTCGCTGCTGCTCGGCCTGGTCCAGGTGGAGAGCGGCTTTCGCAAGTACGCGGTCAGCATCGCGGGCGCGCGTGGCTACACCCAGGTGATGCCGTTCTGGGCACGCCTGATTGGCGACGGCGACACCGCGCGCCTGTTCAACATGCAGGTCAACCTGCGTTTCGGTTGTGTGATCCTGCGCCACTACCTCGGGCTGGAGCGCGGCGACCTATTCATGGCGCTCGGCCGCTACAACGGCAGCCGCGGCCGTCCGGAGTACCCGAACGCGGTGTTCGCGTCGCAGCGGCTGTGGGTCTACAAGCCGCCCGCCGCGTAAACGATCAAGCCGTCGTCAGCAGCGGTTGCAGTTCGCCCGCCTGGTACATCTCCATCATGATGTCCGAGCCGCCGACGAACTCGCCGTTGACATAGAGCTGCGGGATCGTCGGCCACTGCGCGTAGTCCTTGATGCCTTGGCGGATGCCGTCGTCTTCGAGCACGTTGACGGTCGTCAGGTCGCTCACGCCGCAGGCCTTGAGCACCTGGACCGCGCGGCCGGAAAAGCCGCACTGCGGAAACTGCGCCGTGCCCTTCATGAAAAGCACCACGCGATTGGATTTGACGAGATCGTCGATGCGTTGTTGAACTGCTTGTTGAACGTCACTCATGGGGGTCTCGCTGAGAAAGAAGGGGGACAGTCGCCGTTATACGGCAAGCGGCGCCACGCCGCGGCCGCCGCCAGATTGACATTATCGGCGCCGGGTAGACTTGCTGCCGCCCATGACACCACCACTCACCGTCGCCCTGTTCGGCGAATGCATGATCGAGCTTCAAGGCGAGGCCTTCGGCACGATGCGCCAGACCTTCGGCGGCGACACGCTCAACACGGCCGTCTACCTCGCGCGCAGCGGCGCGACGCGCGGCGTGCGCGCCACCTATGCCACCGGCCTCGGCGACGACCGCTACAGCGACGAGATGCTGCGCCGCTGGCAGCTCGAGGGCGTCGGCACCGAACTGGTTCGACGCGTGCCCGGCCGCGTGCCGGGGCTCTACACGATCTCGGTGGACGAGCGCGGAGAGCGCACGTTCACCTACTGGCGCGACAGCAGCGCCGCGCGCGCCTATTTCGACGTGGCGCCGACGCCGCTGGAGCAGTCGGTGGGCGAACTCGACGCGCTGTATTTCAGCGGCATCAGCCTGGCCATCCTCAGCGCCGCGGCGCGCGAGCGCCTGTTCGAGACCGCGCGGCGGGTGCGCGCCCAGGGCGGGCGGGTGATCTTCGACAACAACTACCGGCCGCGCCTGTGGCCCGACGCGCCGACCGCGCGGGCCGCGTACGCGCAGGCGCTGGCCTTGTCGGATGTGGCGCTGGTGACGCTGGACGACGAACAGCTGCTGTACGGCGACGCCTCGCTGGCCGAGAGTCGCACCCGCAGCCTGGCGGCTCCGTGCGGCGAGGTCGTGATCAAGCAGGGTGGCGAGCCGGTGATCGTCCGGCTCGCGGGCAGCGCACCGGTCGAGGTGCCGGCCGTGCGCGTCCAGCGGGTGGTGGACACAACCGCGGCCGGTGACTCGTTTGCAGGCGCCTATCTCGCGACGCGCTTGTCTGGCGCGCCCGCCACCGACGCTGCGGCGGCGGGCGCCCGCCTGGCCGCTCAGGTGATCCAGCACCGGGGCGCGATCATCGCGCCCGAGTTGATCGACGGGCTCTGATCAGAACGCGTACGACACGCCGAACTGCACCAGCGGCGCCAGCCGCATTTCGCGCACCGCGTCGTCCAGGCTCTGATTGCGGATCACCTTGATGCCGCCCGGTGTCTGCGCCACCAGCCCGAGATCGGCGCTGAAGCTCCAGCCGCTGCGCGCGGCCAGATTGGTGTAGCCCACGCCCAGGTAGGGCAGGGTCGCGTTGTCGCCGGTCGTGTCGCCGGTGTAGGGCATCGCGCTTTGGCCGAACGGCCGGCTGCCGATGCTGAACGCGTTGCCGGCGGCCAGGCCCGGCTGCCCGATCAGGAGCGACGAGCGCGGGCCGAACAGCAGGCCGCTGGTGGCGCGGAACCCGCCGGCGCTGCCGGGGCCGACCAGCGAACGCCCGAAGTAGTAGTCGCCCATCAGGCTGGCGCTGCTGACCTTGCTGCTCTCGACGCCGGGCCGCCACAGCGGCGCGGATTTGCCCAGCGAGAGCCGGCCCTGCCAGCGCGCCCACGAGGGTTGGTCGGCGTTCGGCGTCAGGCTGTCGCCATCGGCGGCGAGGACCGGGGCGGCAGCTAGGCCGAACAACCCGGCGAGTACCCAGACGGTCTTGCGCATCGCAGGCTCCTTCCAGAACAGAGGTTCAGAGCAACCGTGGCATCCGCAGCGCTAACAAAGAAGCGCCGACGCCCCGAATTCATGCTACGCCGTTCACGCGGATTCGGGTGCATTCTTGCGTGTAACGGCACGCCGGCAGCGTGCTGGCGTGGCATGGTTCACACGCTCGCGGCGCCTCTATCGGTGCGCGCCGGTGCACCGCGGCTGGCCGCCGAGGTCGTGGCGGGTCGCGGTGCCCTGGAAGCCGTGCTCGCGCAGCAGGGTGCCCACCGCATCGGCCTGGTCGTAACCGTGTTCGAGCAGAAGCCAGGCGCCGGGCGCCATGTGCGGCGCGGCGTTCGCGACGATGTCGCGCAGTGCATCCAGGCCGTCGCCGCCGGGCGTCAGCGCGAGCGCGGGCTCATGGTGCAGCGCCGCGAGGTGCGGATCGCCGCCGGCGATGTACGGGGGGTTGCTCAGGACCAGGTCGAAGCGCCGGTCGGCGAGCCCGGCCCACCACGAACCCTGCGCGAAGGCCACGTCGAGCCCGAGGCGCCGCGCGTTCGCGCGGGCCACCTCGAGGGCGGCGACGCTGGTGTCGGTGGCGAGCACCGACGCCCCGGGGTGGCGGTGCTTGACCGCGAGCGCGATCGCGCCGCTGCCGGTGCCCAGGTCGACGACGCGCGGTTTCGCCGGCATGCCGCGCAGCAGTTCGAGCGCCCAATCGACCAGCAGCTCGGTGTCCGGCCGCGGCACCAGCACGTTGGCATCGACCTGCAGCAGCAGGCCGTGGAATTCCTTCTCGCCCAGCACGTAGGCGAGGGGCTCGCCCGCGGCGCGGCGCGTGAGCCCGGCCCGGATCGCCTCGGCCTGCGGCGGATCGAGCGCCGCGTCGTCGTGCGCGATCACCCAGCTGCGCGATTGCGCGAGCACCCGGCCGAGGATCAGCTGGGCGTCGAGCCGATCCACGCCCATCGCACGGGCCTGGCCGAGCGCCTGCGCCACGGTGTGCATCACGACATCTCGCCGCTCTCGAGCGCGGCGAGCTGCTCGGCGGCCTGGGCCGCTTGCAGCGCCGCGGTCACGTCGTCGAGATCGCCATCGAGGATGGCTTGCAGCTTGTACAGCGTCAGGTTGATGCGATGGTCGGTCAGCCGGCCCTGCGGGAAGTTGTAGGTGCGGATGCGATCGCTGCGGTCGCCGCTGCCGATCAGGCCCTTGCGAGTCGCGGCTTCCTTCGCGGCGCGTTCGTTGCGGTCCTTGTCGCGCAGCCGCGCCGTCAGCACCGACATCGCCTTGGCCTTGTTGCGGTGCTGCGAGCGGTCGTCCTGGCACTCGGCGACGATGCCGGTCGGCAGGTGGGTGATGCGGATCGCGCTGTCGGTCTTGTTGACGTGCTGACCGCCGGCGCCGCTGGCGCGGAAGGTGTCGATGCGCAGCTCGGCCGGGTTCAGCGTCACTTCCTCGGCCTCGTCGGGCTCGGGCAGGACCGCGACGGTGCAGGCGCTGGTGTGGATGCGGCCCTGCGTCTCGGTCACCGGCACACGCTGCACGCGGTGCCCGCCGGACTCGAACTTAAGCCGCGCGTAGACGTCGTCCCCTTCGATGCGCAGCACCACTTCCTTGTAGCCGCCCAGATCGCTGCTGCTCTCGCTCATCAGCTCGGACTTCCAGCCGCGGCGCTCGCAGTGGCGCAGGTACATGCGCGTGAGGTCGGCGGCGAACAAGGCCGACTCGTCGCCGCCGGTGCCGGCGCGGATTTCGAGGAAGGCGTTGCGCGCGTCGTCCGGGTCGCGCGGCAGCAGCGCGGTCTGCAGCTCCAGGTGCAGCCGGTCGACATCGGCGCGCGCCTCGGTGATCTCCTGCTGCGCCATCTCGGCCATGTCCGGCTCGTCGAGCATGGCCTGCGCATCGGCGAAGTCGCGCTCACGCTGTTCGAACTTGCGAAACTTCTCGACCAGCCCGGTGATCTCGGCGTGCTCGCGCGTCAGCTCGCGAAAGCGCTTCATGTCGCGCGCGATGCCCGGGTCGCCGAGCGTCGCGTCGAGCTCGTTCAGGCGCAGCGCGAGGCGCTCGAATTGCTGGCGGAGGGAGTCTTTCATGCGGGAACCAAAAGCAGATCGGCGAGATGACGGCGGGCGCGGCGGCGCGTCGTCGGCGGCGGGAGATCGCCGCTAACGCTGGTCGTCCACCGGCAGCCGCGAGCTCTGGCGCAGGAACAGGCGCGACACCGTCTGCGCCAGCTGCGCGCGGTGTTCGCCGTCGGCGGCGTGCAGCTCGGCGAGCGTGCCATGCAGCATCTTCTGCGTCAGGCCGCGCGACAGCGCCTCCAGCACCGCGTCGACGTCTTCGCCCTTCGCGAGCATCTTGCGCGCGCGCGCGATCTCGGTCGCACGCCAGTCGTCGGCCTGGGTGTGCAGGGCCTGGATCAGCGGCACCGAGCCGCGCTGTGCGAGCCAGTGCACAAAGCTCTGCACGCCGGTCTCGATGATGGCCTCGGCCTGCTCGACGGCGGCCTGGCGCTTCTCGCTGCCGGCCTGCACCAGCGTCGCGAGGTCGTCGACGGTGTAGAGGTAGACGTCGGACAGGCGCGCCACTTCGGGCTCGATGTCGCGCGGCACCGCCAGATCGACCATGAACATCGGGCGCTTCTTGCGCTGCTTCAGCGCCCGTTCGACGGCGCCGAGGCCGATGATGGGCAGCGAGCTCGCGGTGCACGAGATCACGATGTCGAACTCGGCCAGCCGGGCGGGCAGGTCGGCCAGGCGCATGGCCTCGGCGCCGAAACGGCCGGCGAGCTTCTCGCCGCGCTCCAGCGTGCGGTTCGCGACCGCCATCGCCTTCGGCGTGCGCGCGGCGAAGTGCGTCGCGACCAGCTCGATCATCTCGCCGGCACCGACGAACAGCACCTTGGTCTGGCGCAGGTCTTCGAACAGCTGCGACGCGAGCCGCACCGCCGCTGCCGCCATGCTGATCGAATGTGCGCCGATCTCGGTCGCGCTGCGCACTTCCTTCGCGACCGCGAACGAGCGCTGGAACATCTGGTGCAGCGTGCCGCCCAGCGTGCCGGCGGTTTCGGCCTCGCGCACCGCCTGCTTCAGCTGACCGAGGATCTGCGGCTCGCCCAACACCATCGAGTCCAGCCCGCTGGCGACGCGGAACGCGTGCCGCGCGGCAGCGCCGCCTTCGAGCACGTAAGCATGCTCGCGCAACGTGCTGCCGCTCACGCCGCCGATGCCGGCGAGCCAGTCGACGGCTGGGCTCACGAGGCCAGCGTTGGCGCCGACGTAGAGCTCGGTGCGGTTGCAGGTCGAGACGATCGCGACCTCGCTGACCCGGGCCAGGCGCTCGCGAAACGCCAGCAGTGTCGGCGCCAACTGCTCCGGCGCGAACGCGAACCGGCCGCGCAGATCGACCGGCGCGGTGGTGTGGTTCAGGCCCAGGGCGAAGACGCTCATTCAGGCCTCTCGCCGGGCCGCCCCAAGAGAGGACTGCGCCCCCTCGGGGGGCCGCGAACGAAGTGAGCTGGAGGGCACCATATTCCGAATTATAAAATCTGCGGGCTTGCAGCGCTGTTGCGCCGGATCAAGCCCCACAAAGGACACTCATCTGGGCCCCATCGACGCCTTCTGGCACCTGCTCAACCTCTTCGGACCTGCCGCCGGACTGGGCCTGATCACTCCCGCACTGGCCAAGCTGCTCTGGCGCGGCGACCTGAAAAGCGTCGCCTGGCCGGGGCTGGCGCTGCGCGTCTTCGCGGTCTGCGCCGCGGTGACCGTCGCCGGCCTGGTCGTCTTCGGCCACGACGGCAAGATCGCGACCTACGCCGCGATGGTCGGCGCCTGCGCGCTCTCGCTGTGGTGGTTCGGGTTCATGTCCAAGTCGCGCTGAAGCACCTCGCCGCGCAGCGAATGCGTGTTCACCGCGCTGATGCGCAGATCGATCATCTGGCCGATCAGCCGTGACGCGCCCTTGAAATTGACCATGCGGTTGCATTCGGTACGGCCGGTCAGCTCGCTTGCGTCCTTGCGCGACGGCCCTTCGACCAGCACGCGCTGGACCGTGCCGAGGCGCGAATCGCTGATCGCCTTCGCGCTCTCGGTGATGGCTTTCTGCAGCACATGCAGGCGCTTGAGCTTGGTCGTTTGCGGGGTGTCGTCCGCCAGCGCGGCGGCCGGCGTGCCGGGGCGCGGGCTGAAGACGAAGCTGAAGCTGTCGTCGAAGCCGACGTCGTCGATCAGCTTCATCATCGCGGCGAAATCGGCCTCGGTCTCGCCGGGGAAGCCGACGATGAAGTCGCTCGACAGGCTGATGCCGGGCCGCACCGCGCGCAGCTTGCGCACCGTGCTCTTGTATTCCATCGCGGTGTAGCCGCGCTTCATCGCCATCAGGATGCGGTCGCTGCCGTGTTGCACCGGCAGGTGCAGGTGGCTGACGAGCTGCGACACGCGGGCGTAGACATCGACCAGGCGCTGCGTGAACTCGTTCGGATGGCTGGTCGTGTAGCGGATGCGCGCGACGCCGGGGATCTCGGCCACCGCTTCGATCAGCAACGCGAAGTCGGCGATGTCGGCCGTGCGCCCCATCGCGCCGCGGTAGGCGTTGACGTTCTGGCCCAGCAGCGTGACTTCCTTCACGCCCTGCGCGGCCAGGCCGGCGACCTCGGCCAGCACATCGTCGAACGGCCGCGAGACTTCCTCGCCGCGCGTGTACGGCACGACGCAGTAGCTGCAGTATTTCGAGCAGCCTTCCATGATCGACACGAACGCGCTCGCGCCATCGACGCGCGCCGGCGGCAGGTGGTCGAACTTCTCGATCTCGGGGAAGCTGATGTCGACCTGTGGGCGCATCTGCTTGATGCGCTGGTTCAGCATCTCGGGCAGGCGGTGCAGCGTCTGCGGGCCGAACACCAGGTCCACGTACGGCGCGCGCGCGATGATGGCCGCGCCCTCCTGGCTGGCGACGCAGCCGCCGACGCCGATCAGCACGCCCTTGTCCTTCAGGTGCTTGACGCGGCCGAGGTCGCTGAAGACCTTCTCCTGCGCCTTCTCGCGCACCGAGCAGGTGTTGAACAGGATCAGGTCGGCCTCGTCCACATCGGTGGTCGACTCGTAACCCTGCGCGGCGTGCAGCACATCGGCCATCTTGTCCGAGTCGTACTCGTTCATCTGGCAGCCGAAGGTCTTGATGAAGACTTTTTTGGAAGCCGCGGCACTCATGGCTTGGTCCAGCTGCGCGTGGTCGGGTTGTAGCTCCATGTGCGCGCTTCTTCGAGCGTCGTCGGCCAGGGTTTGATCGCGGCTTCGTCGGCGGTGAGGATCCACACGTCCTTCACCAGGTTCGAGCCGGTATCGACGGTGTAGTGCACCAGCAGCTTGGCGCCGGCGATCGCGGGCGGCATCACCGCAATGTTGTCCGCGCCGCGCACGCGCGAGCCGGGGGAGAGCTGGGTCGCGCGGCCGTTCAGGGCCACCGTCGGGTAGTCGCCGAAAACCATCGAACCGCGCAGCGTGTTCGGCGGAAAGACGCGCAGCGTCTGGGCCGAGGCCGGGGCATGGAGGCTGGCCGCGACGACGATCGCGGCCAGGGCACAGCGGTACATGGTGTTCATCCAGTGGCTGTTGAAGTGGAACGAGGCGGCAAGTTTACCGCGCGCCATGCGGCGGGTACGATCGACGACCCGCCACCGCCCACCCGGAGTTGACCATGTTCGGCATCGCTGACTACCCCTCATTCGTCGCGGCGATCGTCGTCTTCCTGATGATCCCCGGCCCCGGCAACCTCGCGTTGATCACCTCGACCGGCAAGGGCGGGCTGCGCGGGGGATTCGCCAGCATCTTCGGCCTGATCGCCGGGGACCAGGTGCTGATGTGGCTGGCGGTGGCCGGCGTGGCCGCGCTGCTCACGGCGTATCCGCCGGCCTTCCATGCGGTGCAGTGGCTGGGTGCGGGCTATCTGGCGTGGCTGGGTCTGCGCATGATCCTCGCGAAAGCCGGCGACCAGCCGGTGCTGCAGATCAAGCCGCACCACTACTTCAAGCAGTCGTTGGTGATCACCTTGCTGAACCCCAAGGCCATCGTGTTCTACATGGCCTTCTTCCCGCTGTTCGTCGACCCGGCGCGACATCAAGGCCTGCTGACCTTCGGCGTGATGGCCGCGACGATCGCGGCGCTGACCTTTCTCTACGGCCTGGTCGTCGTGCTGCTGACGCACTTCCTGGCCGAGCGGCTGCGTGTCAACCCGAAGATCTCGGGTGGCCTGCAAAAGCTCGCCGGCGTGTTCCTGATCGGCTTCGGCGTCAAGCTGGCGTTGTCACGCTAGCAGCGTTCCGCTGACTTCGCCGAGCCCGATGCGTGGCCGGCCGGCGCGTTCGCAATGGCCGCGCAGGATCACGGTGTCGCCGTCCTGCATGAAGGTCCGTTCCTCGCCGTTCGGCAGCGTCAGCGTCTGCTTGCCGCCGAGCGACAACTCCAGCAGCGAACCGCCCTGTTCCGGCGTCGGCCCCGACAGCGTGCCCGAACCGAGCAGGTCGCCGGGCACCAGGTTGCAGCCGTTCACCGTGTGGTGCGTGATCAGCTGCGCGAGCGTCCAGTAGGCGCTTTCGGCGACGTTCGATTGCGACAGTTTCACGGGCGCCTCGCCGGCCGCCCGCATCCTGGCGGTCTGCAGCCAGACGCTGAGCGCGATGTCGAACGCGCCCTCGCGGCGGTTCGCGTCGCTGTCGAGGTAGGGCAGCGGCTGCGGGTCGCCCTCCGGCCGCGTGAACGGTCGGCGGTAGGGCGCGAGCGCTTCCAGCGTCATGACCCAGGGCGAGACCGTGGTCGCGAAATTCTTCGCGAGGAAGGGGCCAAGTGGCTGGTACTCCCAGGCCTGCAGATCGCGCGCCGACCAGTCGTTGATCAGGCACACGCCGAACAGGTGCTCCTCGGCGTCGGCCATCGCGATCGGCTCGCCGCGCGCGTTGCCCGGGCCGATCAGCACGCCGAGTTCGAGCTCGTAGTCGACGCGCTGGCTCGCACCCAGCACCGGCGCGTCGGCCGCGCCCTTGAGCTGACCACGCGGACGGCGAAAGGTCTGGCCGCTCACGCCGATCGACGAGCCGCGGCCGTGGTAGCCGATCGGCACCCATTTGTAGTTCGGCAGCAGCGGGTTGTCGGGCCGGAACAGCTTGCCGACGGTCGTCGCGTGGTGGATGCCGGTGTAGAAGTCGGTGTAGTCGCCGATCTGGCACGGCAGCGTCATCTCGGCGGCAGACTGCGCGATCAGGGCGGTCTGCCACGCCGGCTGGTTCGCGCTGCCTTCGGCGAGCCCTGCGGAGATCGCGGCACGCAATGCGCTGCGTTGCAGCGAACTCGTCGCCATCAGCGCGTTCATGTCATCGCTGTCGATCAGGCCGGTGGCTCGGAGGTCGAGCACCTGGTCACCGATCGCGACGCCGATCCGAAAGGGTTCGCTCGTTCCGGCACGCCGAAAGCGCCCGAACGGCAGGTTCTGGATCGGGAAATCGGTGTCTGCTGTGTTGGCCGACACGACCCAGCTGCGCAGCGCCGGATCGTGGGTTGCATTGAGTTCAGTCATGGTTCGAACCGGTCCTTGAGGCCGGCCCAGCAGTCGGCATAGCGGGCATCGAGCTGCGGGCTCGCCAGCGCGAACTCGGTCGGGATGAAGCGGTAGCGGCTCTCGAACATGAAGGCGAGCGTGTTGTCCAGCTTCTGCGGTTTCAGATCGGCGCCGCTGGCGCGCTCGAAGGCCTCTTCGTCCGGCCCGTGCGGCACCATGCAGTTGTGCAGGCTCGCGCCGCCGGGCTTGAAGCCCTCGGGCTTGGCGTCGTACTCGCCGAGCACCAGACCCATGAACTCGCTCATCAGGTTGCGGTGGTACCAGGGCGGACGGAACGTTTCCTCCATCACCAGCCAGCGCGGCGGGAAGATCACGAAGTCGCAGTTCGCGGTGCCCGGCGTGTCGCTGGGCGAGGTCAGCACCGTGAAGATCGACGGGTCGGGGTGGTCGAAGCTGATCGAGCCGATCACCATGAAGTTCGCGGTGTCGTACTTCACCGGCGCGAGTTTGCCGTGCCAGGCGACGACGTTGAACGGCGAGTGCGCCATCGGTGCGCGCCACAGGTGGCCGCCGAATTTCTTGACGATCTCGTACGCCCCCGCGGTGTCTTCGAACGCGGCGACCGGCGCCTGGAAATCGCGCGCATTCGCCAGGCCGTTCGAGCCGATCGGGCCGAGCTCGGGCAGGCGGAACTGCGCGCCGTAGTTCTCGCAGACGTAGCCGCGCGAGGGCCCGTCCGGCAGCTCGACCTTGAAGGCCACGCCGCGCGGCAGCAGCGCGATCTCGCCCGGCTTGACGTCGAGCAGGCCCATCTCGGTGACGATGCGCAAGCGCCCTTGCTGCGGCACAACCAGCATCTCGCCGTCGGCATTCACGAACGCGCGCCGCTGCATCGATTGATCGGCCAGATAGACGTGTGCGGCGAGGCCGGTCTGCGCCTCGGCGTCGCCGTTCGCGGCCAGCGTGCGCATGCCGTCGATGAAGTCGCAGTCCGGCGCGTCGATCGGAAACGGGTTCCAGCGCAGCGGCTCGGGGGGCAAGGGTGCATGGGCATCCGCGCCGGTGCGCCACAGCGGCTGCGCGTAGGCCTGATAGCGCCCCGACACGACGGAGGGCTGGCGGCGGTACAGCCAGCTGCGCCGGTTCTCATGGCGCGGCGCCGTGAACGCCGTGCCGGACAAGAGCTCGGGGTACAGCGCCAGCGGCGGCCGCTGCGGGCTGTTGCGGCCTGGCGGCAGGGCACCGTCGACAGCCTCGGTGGCGTATTCGTTGCCGAAGCCGCTCTGGTAGCGCAGGTAGGGGACGGGAATGCTCATATGGGCGCTCGTGAGTTCGATGCGTCGTTCGTATCGCGGGCCGCGTCCAGCGCTTGCTGGAGCACGGCCTGCGTGCCGATGTGGTTGGCCAGCAGCAGCACCAGGCGTGCGTTCAGCGCGTGGCTTTGCGCGACGGACAGATCGTGGTGCGCGGCGATCAGCGCCTCGTAGAAGTCGTCCGGCGCGCTCAGGTGCGGGGTGGTGATCAGGTTCATCGTCGGTCGGAGCCTTTATTCACTCAGTGCATCGCCAGCGCGCGCTGCAACGCGTGCCGCACGGCCTCGGTCGACGGCTGGCGCCAGCGTGCACACACGTGCTGATCCGGGCGCAGCAGCACGACCGAGCCGGGCAGCAGGTCGTAACGCTCGGCGATCACGCCGTCGTGGTCGATCAGCTGGCCGGGGGCCGGCTTGTCGCCGCAGGGACCGATGTGAAGAATCTTGAGCGGCACGCCAGGCGGCGCGGCCCCGTGCAGGGACGCGTCGCTGCCGAAGACGAGCGCGCTGAAGCCATCGCCCAGCTCGCGCAGCAGCCAGCCCTCGCGTCCGTCGGCGCGCGTGAGCGGCGCATCGGCGGCGGCGGCGCCCGGCCGCATCGGGCCATCGAAGTCGGCGCTGTCGGGCGTGTTCAGCGTCGAGTCGTGCAGCGTCGCGGGCACCGACAACCGGCCGCTGTTGACCAGGGTGCGCGCGAACGGGTAGACGCGCGCCAGGTCGAGCACCGCATCGCGGAACAGACGGCTGATCTCGCTCTTGGGTGTGATGAAGTCGGTGGCGCGGGTGGAGTGCTTGATGTTCTCGTCGGCCGCGAACTCGCGTTCGTCGGCGTAGGTGTCGAGCAGCGCGTCGGGGGCAGCGCGCTGCAGCACCAGTGCGAGCTTCCAGCCCAGGTTGTCGGCGTCCTGCACGCCCGAGTTTGCGCCGCGTGCGCCGAACGGCGACACGCCGTGCGCCGCGTCGCCGGCGAACAGCACCCGGCCGTGGCGGAAGCGCTCCATGCGCTGGCAGGCGAAGGTGTAGACGCTGGCCCATTCGAGCTCGAACGCCGCATCCTTCATCGTCGCCGAATTCGCCAGCAGCGCCTTGACGCGCGGGATGATGTTCTCGGGCCGCTTCTCGACCTCCGGATCGGCCTCCCAGCCGAGCTGGAAATCGATGCGCCAGACACCGTCGGGCTGCATGTGCAGCAGCACGCTCTGGTTCGGATGGAAGCCCGGATCGAACCAGAACCAGCGTTCGGCCGGCTGGTCCAGCGTCATCTTCACGTCGGCGATCAGGAAGCGGTCGCGGAACACGCGGCCCTTGGCTTTCTGGCCGATCAGCTCGCGCACGCTCGAGCGGCTGCCGTCGCACGCGACGACATGGTCGGCGACGAGTTCGTAGCGGCCATCGGGCGTCTCGACCGTGAGCCGCGCGTGGTCGGCGTGCTGGGCCACGCCGACCACCTTGTTGCTCCAGCGCAGGTCGATCAACGGCAGCTGCGCGGCGCGCTGCGCGAGATAGCCTTCGACGTAGT
>Ga0307517_10009211_pt1 | contig 14035 bp, 11 predicted proteins | sample 23_EM_MG_FD_194515 | JGI IMG/M metagenome (GOLD analysis project Ga0307517, IMG submission 194515) | Populus trichocarpa ectomycorrhiza microbial communities from riparian zone in the Pacific Northwest, United States - 23_EM | ecosystem: Host-associated > Plants > Roots > Unclassified | place...
CCATCCATCATCAAGGCATGCTCAACATGCTAGGCATGCTACAATTATAAAAAAGACTAGCTTAATTTTCAATATACTCGGGCGGGCCAACCAGACAGTTCTTGTCCTGTTGGCTATTCTAGTTTTCATGTCACGCTCAATGCTAAAGGAAAAGGAGATTACTTCTAACTCAAAATTAGTAGATTCGTCCAAATTTCAATACTAGGTCCCACCCATGCTGACATTATTATAACCCATATTTTAAAAACAAGCGCTTATGGACAACCCACTAAACCAGATATACTAAAAATAGGCTGATATTTTATTTACTTAACAATATTGGAACAATGATCGCCCATGCGAAATACATGCATTGATTGCATGGTTTAAGAAAATTAACAGCCTCAGTATTGGTAAAAGCAACTAACTGCTATGACTATCTGTTTATGCAGATCCTCTAGTTGTGTTGAGAAGATCTGCTAAATAAATACAAGGCACGTGCAAAAGCCATAGGCAGGGTAACATAGAAAAGACATCCTTTTTCCTAATAAGGTAAGGCACCGCTTGGTATACAGCGACTCATTGAGAGAATTATTGAACACTCAACTTCAACAAATTGGGCAATTAACCATATCAGGCTTAGAACAGGAAGAAACTGAGCAAGGCGAGAACTGAACCAATTATATGGCTGGAAGGAAGTTGGGTTCGGACAGCAGACGATTTGCGACCACTACGAGGATAAAAACGAGCCCTTTTTTTGATGTGAACTCCTAACTTCGGAGTCTGAAATGAATTGATCAGGCCATTTTGTCTTCCCTGAGGCAGTTGGGATTTGGTGGGAACTTTATCAAATTGACTCTTGACAGCTGAACTTGGAAGAGAGTGTGATAGCAAGAGGAGGCTGAAGAGCAGGAAAGTGAATACACTCCTCATTGGAGTCATGTCTGCTAAGGAAAAGTAGCTAAGATATTTGTTGTTTAGTGGACTCTATGATTAATAAGGAGGAGATATTTATAAGGAGTGCCGCAAGCAATCAAGAATTTAAAATATTACCTCCCTGTGAAATGTCCCTCACTGCACATGGACGTCTGTTGAAAGATACCTACAACAGCCTAGCAAATTGACACAGGTAGCAAACTTAAGTAAGGTATCTCTTTCCAGCATGACAAGGGACTTTGGAACGGCAAGATTTTACTTCACTTGATTTCATGATAAGAAAAGGGCAGAACAGAATCATATTGCATATCAGCAAAAATAACTTTTGAGTAAAAAATGACAAGAAGAAATTAAGCTAGGACTTCTTTATCCCAAGACTAGCTTCGAGTTTTCTACAGGATACCCCTTGTAATAAAATTCATGGTGTAAATTACTTAGATTGCCAAAAAACAATTGACACAAAATAAAGCTGGGTGGAGGATGATTCTTGATGCTGATATCAAATATTGACTCCAAGGCAATGGTGCAATGTCAATAAACTACTAAAGCACCTAAAGTGGAAGATGATTTTTAATTTAATCAAATCTTTCTATCTTTTTTCCTAGATACAATGCTTCCAACTAATACTAGACAGGCTTTATTTAGATCTTACTATGCAAAGGCCTTACTCTTCTGCTGTTAAACATGTTCCTTTGGCATATGCTTTGCAAAATCCAAATAAAGCACTGGTATCTTAGACAGTCGGTGTCCACTGGTATTTTAGACAGGAAATACTGGCATTTGGATGAATCCATGCTTTAGTCGGCAGAATAGTTTATCAAGAATATCTTGGCTGAGCTTCTGAAATGTTGAAACCTGGCCCACATGTTTAGCCAGTTCACCTGTGACTCGATCCAAGTACGAAACATAAAGCCCTTTTCTGCTTTCAAGAAGTGCTAATGCTTTGCGAGCATGGAGAAATGAGATCACCCACTCCTCAAACACCGCTGCAATGTAGCTATTGGATGTCATGTTTATGGTTTCTGATGCATGCTTCTAAAGCGTGATCTTAGATCCAACAAAGAGAAGTATACCAAAAATTTTCTCAAATTACAGAATGCAAAGAATGTATTAACTTCCGATCCAGCTTTAGAGAAATACTAATTGTAAAACAGCTAGCATGAAATTCGAATGCAACACCAAGAGGAAGCTTAATCAGCAGAAACCAACGAGAACCTAATCAACATGGACAAAAAGCAGGAAAGATATATACCATAGTCAAGGCCTTCAACCCTCAACCAAGTTAACAAGTAGTCTGATATCAAAAACTCAATAAGCTGGATCATATCATCCACCAAAAAAGTTAAAAGAACAATGAGAAGAAGATAAATGAGAAGGCCAGGGTGAGCTAGAGAACCAACTTATACTTGCATCTAAATTCTTTATTGAAGAACCAATATGAAATTTCCATATGTTCAGCTCAAAATAAGATCACATAACCTCAAAGAAAGGTCTGATGATAAGACATAATAGATAAGTAGAACCAGCAGGAATTATGCATGGATTAGCTTCTCATAATAAAATGCTGTTTCGTTTTGAAAAACTGATTAGGGTCAGGATGGAATTGATGATCATGATTGTGAAACTTACCATAGTACTTACATGATGAACAGGCACTCATGCAAGTTTGGAAAAGCCTCTTATCAAATGGATCCAAGAATAGCACTTTTTCTGCTACCATGGAAATTCTTTGAGAAACTGGATATTGCACGCTGCCCAAAGTAAGGTTCACATCCAAGTTTTCGGATCAAGTGGTGAATATAGAACTGGGTATCAGTTAAAATTTGATGTGACTCTGTAACAGCGCATCAAGATATTAACAGGAAGAACTCATTAACAGGCAAAAATAGAATGAAATTAAATAACATAAAACAACCAATAGAATCACTCATTGGAACAAACCAAAGCACTTAGTGGTTTTGTGTTCCTTCCAATTTTGTCAACAAGGAAATCAAGAGTGTTGGTTCAATTAACCAAGGGGAGAGACCAAAATAATAGATCAAAGTTCCTACTGTTAGATTTCATATGTGTATCTACTAAATTTTATTGCATCTTAATTTCCAAAAGCAGCCAGATGCTTAACATCTCCATGTGAAGGGGAACACATCCTTTTCACTAAACTCACAATTAAGCTACCGACAATGGACCCCATGCTATTTCCTATTGATAACGGGTTCCTCAGTGATGGTACAAGAGACAGGAATAAGATTAAAATTGAAAATAGTCTAAGCAACAAGGGAAAAGATTAACAGAAGTGGTGATTGCAGGTAGATGCGATGGCCCCTAACCAATCTATCGAAGAAGAGAAACTGTACATAGAAAAGAGGTAATAATGCAAAGCTTATCAGCCCATCATTGGAGTTATTTGAAAACAGAACAGCAGAGCATATTCAAACATTAATGTTTGAATCTAAAACTTTCTTGTACTGAATTGAACAAACGTCAGACAGCTTCCGGTACTTGATTGAAAAAATGCTAGCACCTAATCAATGGAGAGTGGCTAATAAAATAAATAGGCATGTTATTGTTTATTTTCTCAGCAGTTCTCCATCACTAACTAGTCCAAATCAACTTAAGTGAAACGTTTCCCAACTTATCACCTAAAGCCATAGATTTCGTTTTTCTATACCACGATGTCTCTTTTTCCCTTTTTTTTTTTTTTATTTGTGAATACGTGCCTTGAAAGTTGAAACCTGAGAATTCGATATATGATGGTGTCAAAAAGTATCGCCACCCGCTCTTGCTCTGTAGCAACTTCCACTAGAATTAATCGACAGCTACTACTGCGTAGGACATATTCAACCTCTTCCTATGGTACTTTTTCCCACTACTCTCGTGAATCCTACAGCTTACAAGCATCCCGAATATCATTAGGTTTCATGGCAATGGCGGATATTCAATTTAATTTATCAGATTTAACTAGGTTGAGAACATTGATAGTTCAGGTTATATTTGTAATCCTGGAGATACGTTATACCTATTATAGCATAGAAGCAAGAGTACTTCCCTTTCTATTTGCACCTACGTCATGTCCAGTCAGTCTGCACAATTATTCTTATGAAAGTTAAAAACAAAGTAACCAATCTAAAGACTCATTTACCATCACGAATTCCCTCACTTGCAGTAGAGCAAACACAAAATTTCTAAAAACTCTCTTGATTACTGATAACAAAACAGTAGGTCTGCCTAGCAAACCGAGTCAACTTCCATCTAAATTCATTACAAGGCTGATTGGTACACTCCACGTTCAAACAAGATTTGAATTATCTTAATATACCAACATAGCCGTTCAAAATAAACAGAAAGGTGTCCATAAATTCATCTCACTGTTCTTGCCCGCGTGGACCGCGTGGACCGTCTTCTGGAGGCATGTATGTGCCTGTTAGACAAGGCAAAGTCCACGAAGAAGTCTGGACACGTTCAATGTCTAGTCTGACAAAAACAACCATAACTTTAGATATGACGGTTGGATGGGACTGAAATTTAACAAGGAGGTTCTACAAGCCTTGCTCCATATAAGGTCAGCTAGCCAGCACCTGATGAGGTTGGGAAGACCCTTAAATTAAACCCTAAGTTTTGCTACCGTATAAACTGTTGTTATTATAGCTATAACCTTAGCGCTCGAGAAACCCTAGTTCTATTTTTTCCTTTATACGTTGCTTCATTGCCTCCTAGCGCCTATCCCACGTAACTCCCCCAATCCCCTCCTCTGAACAAGACTTTGATCACATTAATCCACCGATTTCTTCATAAATGAACTAATATGTACGTTTAGCGACTACTAACAGGAGAAGGAAAAAAATGTCTGCTGAAGATGCTTCAAGTTAATTCCACATGTATCAAAGGTCGGGAAGAAGTGAAGAAAACAAACCTCTATTGATCTCATAGTGTCAAAAATTACAGATAACTCATGTGAAGAAAATTAAATATATTAATCAAAATGCATTTCAAAGCAATAAATATTCCATTCATGGTATTAAAAAATTAAAGAAAATACTATTTCCTGGAGATTACGCAACAGCACTTGAATTAACTCAGTTAACCACACTGATTCAAAATGCCGCTAATTTGAGGTAAAAATGGTCAGTCGAATCACCTGAAAATCGTAGTTTTCTATTTGAATTATTTCTTCTTCTTCCTTCTTTATCTTTAACGGCACTGCAAAAATAAAAAATCCAGTCAAGTAATTATATTGATTAACTGATGAACCTAGTTAATAAATTAAGAGTGAAAATCGTTATATCAGTCATAATGATAATGAGAATAATGAGACCTTGTCTAAGAAATCGACGGTGAAGAGCATCGTTAAATCTGCGATCAGAGCCGTCTCCGGCTTGCTTAGGCCTTAATTTCCCCAAATTATTAAAGAAAAAGCATTTGCATAACCTAGTTTGTGGAAACAAATCACACTGTGAAGCATCTATAACACACACAAAAAATAAGAAAAAAAAATTGAAAAACCTAAGCGGAAAGAGAGAGAAACAAATTCTATAACCTTCAGCTTCCTTGAGATCTTCTCTCAGTCGAAGCTCTTGTTTTCGCTCTTCAGTCTTTCTAAAGAAAAAAACAGAGCGCAATTATGCTCTGTTTGTCATGTCAAAACCTAATCGCGTTAAATTTTGACTCAAATGTCTGCATTTTATTGTGTTCCAAACAGAGAATAGAGATAGATGAAAATCCAGCGAAGAACGTCGGATTCTGAAGAAAGATTGTTAGGAGGAGGAGGAGCAGGAGGAGGCTGTTTCTGCAGAAGTTTTGATCGCAGGAGTGAAGTTGCAACGGTGAGCTTCAGTGATTAGTCATCTGTTGATGACGCCGATGCCGTTTTGGTGTTTGTTGCTGGTTTCACTTGAGGCCATACTTTTAATTTGAAGTTTACTTAACGCGGGAGAATCTTGAGCTTTGTAGTTCAGTTTGCTTTATTTACAAGGAGATCCGCTTATATAATGGAAGTGGTATCGTTATATTTTTTTTAAAAAAGTAATTATTTTGCAATAGAAGCTGTTTTGGTGATAATAAAATATTTTTACGTAAAATATTTTATATATAAATATTTTTAATGATAATTATGATGATAAAGATAATCGTTAAGATAATAATAAAATGATCATGATAATAATAAGATAGTAATATTAATAATAATGATGTGACAATAATAAAAAAAAAAATAGATGTGTTGATAATAACAATAAAAAAAATGATAGTGATGAGTTGACGTTGAAAAAGATAATTATAATAATAATAATAAAAATTATTAAAAAAATTAATAGTAAAATAATAATGGTAATGAAATGATAATATCACAATTAAAAATCTAAATTTGATGGATCAGCTTTTCATAGAAAAAAAAAAAAGCAATCCAAAGAAGTGCTGCTACCAAAAATTGACCTAGAACTAGAAGCCAATGTAACCAGAAAAGAAAATTTGACTAAATAACAAAGAGGTTGATGCAGTACAGTTCTTTGCCTTGTAAAAATGTATTATCATGGAGAAATTAGGGATCCACATCGAATCACTGTCAGTTTCATTGAAAGTTGAAGCCGTGTATTTGAATTCAAGGGAACATCCTCTGATGAATCTTCATCGTGTCAATGATTTTTATTGTTTGCATGGGACCCTATCAAGGGAACCACCGCTCTATACCGGACCGGTACCAGATACTGATAATAACCCATCAAAAGTAGAGGGTGAAATGCCCTCTTCACACAGCCCTGGCCATTATTCCAGTGGGGTTTCTTGTCCCAGAGACATTGAAATGTGACCTAAAAATTGGAAGGCATCCTATCCTATCTGCAAGCTTCCAACCTATAAATTCAAGCTCCGATTAAGATGTCGTGTGACCAGCTTGACAATTTACGCTTCACTTGTCACTTTCCACTAGACAAATCCCACCACTTACGCCACCGCCACCACTTAACGGCTAACGCTCTTTTTGAAGCTGGATGGCAAAACAGAACATGGCTCCTCTTAACAAACCAAAAATTACCGAAGTCAAGAAAGGATATAATTTGGCAAAGACTTCTGTTGCATAATTATAGCCCGCCGACAGCTTGCATTTCTTGAAACCATGGCAGCTTGCAGGAAGCGTAATCAAATGTGGAAGGAGCAGATTAACCTTCAAAACCAACTAAATCTGGTATATTATAGCACCAGCAATCAGGCTAGCATCAAAACTAGTGGGCAGCAGAGAACGCAACAGCACAACAAACAGAAGGTGATACAAGTGAGGATGTAGAGAGTAAGATTTATGAGCTGAGTTCAAATAATAAACTAAATTACTCAGTCAAGAGAACAAAAATTGAAAACTAATCAAATACAAAACAACTGGATCCCTTGAAGGGGCATGCTTCTCGAGCTACAGGCACACGAGACCAATATCCACAGCATTATGGTTTGATTTCTTTCTTCGGTAACACACAACTATGATCTCAGGAAAAAATATACAACTCAAAAAATATGTCATGTTCTTGGCAGCTCCACCTTATCACATAGTACAAGTTGCTCGCCTCAAAATGGTGTAGGCGGGGCATTATGAAGTAAACGTAAGCACAAAAAAGTTGGATACAGATGGTGAAGTACTCACGAAATAGAATGGTAAGACTTACTAAAACAAACTCCGGCAAGCCTCAATGGCGGATGCTTGAGTGTCTAATACAAGTTGCCCATCCGGACTTGAAATAATGACCCTTATTGCTGCATCAAACATGGCTCTCCGATACATATCATCCTCCATCTTCTTAAGGACCTCTATTACCATTTTAAAGTCCAATCCCCCAACCAAAACTAATTTCCCGATAATTTCACCAAAATTATTTGGTGCCTTTGGCAAATCAATGCCAATATCATCCAACATAGAACCATAGAGTAAGCACCCGGTCCCTATGTCTTTAGCTGTGAGGACCTTCTTGGAAAACAAATATTCCAAAAGTTTGGCAACTGGTTCAACACATGGTGGGTTTGCCTCTAGTGCAATGAAGATAGCTTCCTTGACAACTTCAGGGTGATAACCTGGAGACTTCAGCTCCTCCACACATTGCAATGCCTCATCCAGAAGCAAGACACTGAAATATTCCTTCAGGAGTGAGACAGTCTTTCTCTTGAGTTCATCAGGATTCACCCTAGCAGCTGAAACAACTGGTCTCTCTGAAACTGGAGGCACGGAAGGAGCAGGAAGGGTTTTACTAGGCAGAGAGGCTTGAGCAGGAGGCTCTGCACCAAAACCAGAGTTTGATGGCCTAGAAGGAGGACCGCCACTTCCATGCAGGAGGGCACTACTCCTACCACCTATAAAACCACCACTGCCCTCGGGTAACAGCCTGGTGTTTAGTGATGACTTGTTAAACATTGGTGATTGGACACGTCCCCCAAGCTGCATAGGACCATCACCCCTTGGCATTGGGCGGTTTCTAGGTATCTCCCGGTTGTCATTATCAATTCCAGGCATCCCAGGCATTCTCCTAGTTCCTGGCATGCCAGGCATCATCCCCCCAGTTCCAGGTCGGTTGATGGGGAAGCCCCCAGGGCCAGTAGTCCCTGGAGCGGTGGATATAAGACCACGGTTATTTCTAATGCTTGCAGTAGCACCTGGACGCAGCCCAAGAGTCTTTTCTGCCTCAGAATGTATCTCTGTGATGGTTTTAGCTTTGACCTGCAATGACAACCAATAAAATATTTACATAAATACAGCATCTATTAGCTGAATTAGAAATTAATGGCATAGAAATCTTACCTCTTCACGCCTAGGAATCCAGTTGTTCATCCGTAGGTCAAGAACACCGCGCACCATGAACTTCAGTCGGGGAGCCAGCTGAGGATTTGATGCCAGTTCCTTCAATCGACCAAAGTACACATCATTTATTCGTCGCGACTTTGGGCTTTCATCAAGCTGCTTACCAATGGTATTAAAGAACTGGCATATGGCCTCAACACTTTCTTCTGCAGGACAACCTTTATTATCGGGCCCTAGAAGCTCCTGTTCACATAGCAAAGTAGCTGTAAGCAATCCTAAGAACCTCCACCAGTGTCACGAAAAGTTATACAAGTGGAAGCTCCACTGCTAACCTGAACAATATGATGGACAATCTTTTCAGGAACCATGCTCTGCTTCAGAAGCTCTCCAATCAAACGCATGTTTCCAAGAGTGCGAAGCTTGACCAGTTTTTCCTTATCCCTACGCTCAAGCTCTTGCTCTGGAGCTGTCATCTGCCTTAATTCCTCCCTCAGCTTATCAGCACCTTCAAATGCCTCTTGACAGATATTCAAGAGCACCCGCTTAAATGTGATCTCTTTCCCACCAGGTTCATCTGATGGGAATGAGGGGAGCTTTTCATTAAGATCAGAGCACAGTTGTGCGTACATAGGGCAGAATGTGGGTTCAAGAACAGCCTTGTCGAATATAAGTGATATCACACCCTGCATTCAGAATCAACCTTAAGCTCAACTGGCAGCTGTATAAATCTAAAGGAATAGAAAAAATATGAACCAAAAAGTTAACCTTCAAGATATCAGTTGATGTAATTCCAGAGTCAATAAGTTGACCCTTGAGAACATCAAACTTCTCAGGGGTGAGCTTGTTCAGTATACTGCACAGAAAACAGAGAGCATTCAGCATATAGCCACCATAAATACTTGTATCGAACAAGCCCTTCAGATTTTTTGAAAGCAATGGCATGAGTCTGAATCACATAAAGAGCCATATAATCCAAATAGGTAAAAGTACAGAAGGAAATGATGAGAATCCCCGGCAATTTAATGGGTGAGAAAGAACCAAGGTTAAGAAAATAAAACCGAACCAGAATCTACATGGACTGACATATCCATTTAGGCTATCCATTGCTGTCAATGGCAATGATGACAATCAAAAACACATGTTTATTTTCATGTTTGTAATAAATACCAGTTCCAGGATAGTGAAATGTCCTATGGTCAGAAATCCAATTTGTTATGTGGTGCATACTATATACTTCAAACAAATTCTAAAACCATGGCTGGGAAATTCTTGAATTGTAAAAAACTATTCTAAGTGAAATTTGATGTTTCGATTTTAAGAGCTTGCAAGTTCAAAGACATTCAAGATTACAGCTGAAGCTTCATGGATGCTTTCATTACTCAAAATTAAAATCAAATTATACAGATTTTAACATAAAAAAGAATATGCGAAAACCCAAGGTGATTGTGCAATTGAGGACACTGCACTATATTCCAGATATAAAATATCACCAAAATGCTGTCAAGTTGCCAACAAGTCCACATTTTCATGTGGAGATTTTAACATAAAAACATGATGCTTGAGAAGCCAACCATGTCTTGGGTAAAAGCACAAGTAAGCCTGTACCCAGACCTTACTGCATTCAGGCCATAACCATGAAATGACACATGTATCCCATTTGATATTTTCTGACTCAAAAAATAGTCACATAGGAAATCATCAGCATCAGTTACCCTTTTACAGTCTTCAAGACACGTTCCTTTTCAGAAAGATTCACCCTTCTAGTAGACCATGGTACCTCAGCCTTGACCAAAGCAGGAGCAGGTCCTCCCTGGTTTAAAAGGAAAATACAGGAGTTGAAGCTAAAATAAAACATGAGCACATAACTTAGTTTAAATAAAGCACCAGAATACAGCATAATAACAAACGAAGAGTAGAGTGAAGGAGAAGGTCAAAGAATTCATAGTAGAACTAAGATCATCTAGATGAGGAACCGACCTGAAAAAATTGTATTAATATCTTGAACCAGACAGAGTTATTATATTATGGTTCGATAGTCATTGTGTTCCATTGAACTAAAATGTTACCAAATTTATGTAATACAGCAAAAGAATGAGACAAAAGCTGCCTGCACTTTTGGTACATTATTCATAATTAGAAGTTCAACAAGAAGCTAAAGGAAACTTCTAATGTTATGCATTTCATTAAGATGATATGGTTGATGGCAAGAGCATCTACAATTTAACTGCTTCAGGTCAAACTTTCCATGATATACAAAAGAAAAGGTGTTGGATTAAAAATCTTGTGAGTAAATTATTATTCTCGATATAGTAAAAAATTTACTTTAGAAGAAACTCTAGTTCTGACAATGCCATTAAATGGCTTTACACACTACAAATTAAGTGTGTATCGGAATAGCAAATAAGAAAATTTTAGCTGGATAGGTAAACAATTATTCAAAAAGATTGCCATAAGCAAATAAAAGGAGGGAGGCATAAATTACCTGATGGGAAGAGATTTGTGCCCTCGCGAATTGGGAGTTGAGCTGGTCTTGACGATTAGACTGATTGCCTTCTTGCTGTCTGGAGTCATATCTCCCACCAAAGTCTCTATTTTCTCGAATAGAATCCCGGGACCTCTCCTCTCCAGATGGAGAAAATTGAGCAGAACGACCACGCCAATCACGATTGTCTGGCTCAGAATAACGAATCTGAGATTGAGTTGGAGGCTGGAAGGAGCAAAAGAAATCATTACTATAAACACCATCAATCTACCACAAAGGACTTATGAAACATCAAAATAACTAGATTCCATTCTTATCTAGCACTTTTATACCCCCAGCCGCTTCTTGCAACGAAAGGGGTAATTTAAGGAGGCAAATCAAAATGGAACAAAGACTCACATTGGTTTCTCCACGACTCCAGCTCTGATCTTCACCAAAAAGCTCAGCTTCAATTTCTTGTTTGATTTTTAGAATCTCATCAAAGATTACAACAGCCTATGAGAAAATAATGGCCAAGATCAAATAACAAATAAACGAAGCATACAAAAATATATACCAAGTGATATGAGCCTCCCAAAACAATGCTATTTACAGAATACATCTCTGTGCTCTATTCACCATTATAATCATTAGGATGCTTCTGAACAGAAAGTATATGAAACCAAATTTTAAAACAGAGTGAAATAGCATGCAAAAGAATGCAAAAGTAAATTGAAAGGATGAATCCGTATATGAAAATTGAAATGAAACACCCCCCATATATTTACACTAATTTTTTATGCTCTATGCCAACAAATAAATGCCACCCATATCAGCACACGAACCAAGAATTAAAAGTTCTTTGGAAAATCAATGCCAACAAGCTTAATAAGTAATCATGTCCTCATGCATATTTAAGATCAATACCTCTCTAAGCTGCAACAGTTGGTCTCTAGTGTACCGAACACGCTCACGACCCTCAAACCGCAAGTCTCCAGTCTATAAGAAGAATACAATTGGAGTCAAGAGCTTCCAACAAAATCAACCAAGTTTAACATGCCAAAAAAAAAAAGCTATTGCAGGAAGCAAGTGTTATGGGAAAAACCCCGACAATAGCATAACTGAGAAAAATGTATGGTATGGCTTACAAAACTAAGATACAGTGTCGAAACCGATGCCACAGATATACACTAATATTATTAAACTATTGCCTTGAATCCACAAAAAGATTGCTATCATCATCTGTTTTTCCTTGGTAAATAATTAAAAGGTGAATAGGCAGAAGAATTCAACTAAAACATGCATCATACCAGCATAAGTGATTTACATATTTGGATTCTAAAATATGGCAGAAGTGGGCATGCTTAACATCATTCACATGGATAATTAAACTCAAGTCGTCAATGGACTTTACAATGTTCTATATGGAGGATTCATGAATAAAAACAACGGTGCTAATAGAACGGATGAAATTTACTTGGCCCGACCACATTCAAAAGCTCCATTCTTTTTTATATAATAAATCACAGGCAAGTAAAAAGCTGAACTTCGACCTTGCAGAATACAAAGCTCAATGAATGCTAAACCAGAAGCTACTACCCACATCAAGTAGAATAGACTGTGAAGTAGAACCTAACTAAACTTCCAACGTTTCATCATCAATATTCCTAAGAGTCTGAATGTGAGTAGGTCCTTTATGGGCAATCTGAAACTCAATAGACACCCACCTAAAGCCTACATATTGCTGTTCGTCCATATTTACAGCAGGTACACATATCAAGTGGCCAGCCAAGAATTAGGACACTACAAATTCCCAACCTTTCCAAGTTCTCATTATGAAATAACCTTTTTCATTATCGATCAACAATATAACAATCTGACTCTTAACAAAATCAAATCAACAGAACAGCAACTAAGAACAGCAGTTTAACAACATGGTAGATTGCTGGATGTCAAAAGTAGCACTTGAACCGATTATCAGAACAGTTACCAAATCCAACAGGACATAACCAAGCTTCAGTTTTTAATCCAGAAAAAACCAACCTCAGTCACTCTTAACAAGATAAAATAACAAAAGAAAAAATAAGAACAACGATTAGATATTGCAAGTAAAGAAAACATAAATAACAGATCCAATTTTTCTTCAAATCCAATCCACACTTAACCCAGACAAACCAATCCCACAAGACCACAAAACCAATGGCATAAAATCAAAACATACAGGTTTTCATAGCAAAGTTTCTAGATCCAAAGATGGGTAATGATAAAAACCTTAAAAGAAGTAGCACCGCCATGAGGACGCAAGAGAGGGAGATCACCGAAAGAAATAGAAGAAGATGTAGAAGAAGAGGACTGCTCCAAGCGAGGATTGAAGAGTCTACTCCCTCGACCACCACCAGGTCTTAAGCTTAACACCGTCTGATCACCTTGCTGCATAACTCGGTCTTTCACTCGTTTTTAAATTCCAATCCACACAGTCCAATCAAAAAGAAAGAATAAACCAAGAAAGTGACAGATTCAACTGCTAATAATAAAAGCAAGAGCTGATTCAAGATAGAGAAATAAGAAGAGAGGTTTTTTTGGGTTTTCTACTCTCTCTTCTGCGAAGAGCAAAGAAGAGAAGAGAGTATGTGAGGCCGGTCGACAATGAGAGAAAAACCAAACCCTTCTATAGGTGGTGAGTTTTTTTCTTTTACTTTTTTCCTGCTGTATTTAGGACTGCTTATGTAATTACGTCGGTGTCCTTCCGCTTGGGAATTTTAGTAAAAGATGCCGGATGAATTTTGCTTTTTCATAGAATTAAAAATAACAAAGAAATCATCTTTTTCTGGTGCTTTTTTGCAATGATAAACACTATCTCAATAGTTCCAATTCCTTTCCAAAGAATATCC
>Ga0307517_10009212_pt1 | contig 14034 bp, 6 predicted proteins | sample 23_EM_MG_FD_194515 | JGI IMG/M metagenome (GOLD analysis project Ga0307517, IMG submission 194515) | Populus trichocarpa ectomycorrhiza microbial communities from riparian zone in the Pacific Northwest, United States - 23_EM | ecosystem: Host-associated > Plants > Roots > Unclassified | place...
TAAATAATTTATATATTGAATGCAAAATGTTTTGTTTGTTTGTTTATTTTGTTGCGGGTTTGAGCAGAAGGCTTTAAAGGGCTGAACGCCAGCCCATACATTAAGCCCGACTGAAAGATAAAACCCACTAATAAAAAAGAAAACCCACTCGAGCAACATCTCCCTCTAGAAAGAACTCGGCGGGAAAACCCCCTTTTCCCCAAATTTCCCCATTTTATTTTTTTAAAAAACAAGAAATCCCTTAATCCCCAATTTCCACCACCATAAGCGGTGATGATAAAAGTTCTGAACGTGGCGGAGAAGCCTTCTGTGGCGAAATCGGTGGCGACGATACTCTCACGAAATCAGCTTCGAGTGAGAGACGGACGGTCCCGGTACAACAAGATATTCGAGTTCAACTACTCCATTAATGGCCAACAATGCCACATGCTTGTCACTTCCGTCACTGGTCATCTCATGGAAGTCGAATTCGAAGATAGATTCCGTAAATGGCATTCTTGTGACCCCGCCGATCTCTACACCGCTCCCGTCCGCAAATACGTCCCTGAGGTGCCTCTCCTACCCGCTCTATTTATAGTCATATAGGAGTATTCTGCAAAGTTGCGCCTGCTGTGTTTTGATTTTTTTTTTCTTGGGATAGGATAAGTTGGACATCAAAAGGACATTGGAGGAGGAAGCGAGGAGGTGTCACTGGCTTGTTTTGTGGTTAGATTGTGATAGAGAAGGAGAGAACATTGCATTTGAAGTGATGGAAGTTTGTAAAGGTGTAAATAGAAATCTTACAATAAGGAGGGCTCGGTTTTCGGCTCTAATTGAGAGGTTTTTTTAAGGCCAAGCTTCTTTCTTTTTTCGTGACGAGTTGATGTCTTCTTGAGTTTGTGTTTGCTTATGTTTTGGTTTTACAAATGTAAGGGATATTCATGAAGCAGCCCAAAATCTTATTGCTCCTAATCAGTGGTTTTCAGATGCAGTGGACGCTAGGCAAGTGAGTGTCTTGAAAATCTTCCAGTTTTATTGTAGTTGCTATCAAGTTAGTTTCTATAATGCGGGCCATCTTGTGCTGTGAAACTATACATGTTTATGTATTAGATAAATTCTCTTTGCAGAGTCCTTTTCTGTAAAAAAGCTGGGAATTAATGACTGCTGTATTTTTTCATATCTGTTCATACTCTGGATTCTTCTATTATGGGAAACAAGATTGATTTTCTTTCATTTGCAGGAAATTGATCTCCGAATAGGTGCTTCTTTCACTAGGTTTCAAACGATGTTGTTGAGGGATAGGTTTGTTATTGATTCTGCTCAAGATGATAGAAATCTTGTTCTAAGTTATGGGCCTTGTCAGGTATGTTGATAGTTGGTAGCTGAAAAGTTTGCATATAGCATTTATTTATGCTTATGAATTGGTCATTGTTCCCCTCTATGAATGCAGTTCCCTACCCTTGGATTTGTTGTGGAACGTTACTGGGAGATACAATCACATGAGCCAGAAGAGTTTTGGACTATCAATTGTACTCATAGATCAGATGAAGGCCTTGCTTCTTTCAATTGGATGTAAGCTTTGGAGGCTCACTGCATTATGCATCATTTCCTTTTGAGTTCCTGAAATATATGGTTAAATCTTACAATATTTTAGTTTCACAGGCGTGGACATCTTTTTGATTATACCTCATCTGTTATACTTTATGAAATGTGTGTTGAGGAACCAACTGCAACAGTAAGTAACAGAAATCACGTGCCTTGTTTAGTTTCAATTTTGAAGTGCAGTTCTTAGGAAGCTTAATTCTTTTTTACTAATTGCCAATCAGGTCACGAAGGTCCAGCAGCAGGAGAAGTTGAAGTATCCCCCATATCCTTTGAGTACGATTGAGCTTGAAAAACGTGCTTCACGGTACTTCCGGATGAGTTCTGAACAAACCATGAAGGTTAGCCTTTGGGAATTGGGATTTAATATCATCTTATGAAGAATACCTGCAATTCTGCATCTTGTTTATTGTTTTAGACTTCAGGGTCTGCTTTGTATAGTTTTTAGATTCCTTCTAAATTTGCTCAACTGGTTAAAGTTGCAAAGAACAAGAAACTGAACTAGATTATGCACATGAGCAATTGAGTGCATTCATGACAGATTATGCACTTCAATGCCCGAGTTAGTTCAGTGGTAGCTTAACCTTTTCAAAAGAAAGAATACAGTGCAGTTTGTCTGTTGTGTATTTCAAATTATAATACCACTGTCACCAGATTTGTTTCTCCAGTTTTAGTTATCAGAATCCATTACAAGTATAATATATACATATATGTGTGTGTGTGTCTTTAATTATTAGGAGTCTCACTTTGTCTCCTTTTAATCATATACCATTTGAACCTATTTGTGTCTAATTGCATCAAAATAATTTTTTTTTAATCTTTCCAAAAATTCTGTAGCCAATCATTCGTTATTTCATTTTCTTTGGTTTATAGGTGGCAGAAGACTTGTACCAAGCTGGTTTCATTAGTTATCCTCGTACGGAGACTGACAGCTTTTCTTCCAGGACTGATTTGCATGTGGGTAACCTAGTTTTTCTTGTGTGGACACCTATTACTTGAACAAGTTCTCTTAAGCTTCTCATGTTGCAATTGGTTTATGAATTATGACTCAACCTGATGTAGACAATTGTACAAGAACATCAAGAGCATCCTGTATGGGGATCGTATGCACAAAGATTGTTAGATCCTGGAGCAGGACTTTGGAGGAACCCTAGTAATGGTGGACATGATGACAAGGCCCACCCACCCATCCACCCAACAAAATTTTCAGCTGGAGAATCCCGGTGGAGTCAAGATCACCATGTAGTCCATCTCTTGATACTTGTATCTACATGTGCTTGGCAATCTTTCTTTTCCTTCTGGTCCAATTTGGTGATTATGGCTTTGACTGAGTTCCTGAAATTTAGTTACTCTCATTTTCTCCAGAGATTGTATGAGCTGGTTGTTCGACATTTTCTGGCATGTGTCTCACAGCCAGCTGTTGGGGCAGAAACTGTTGTTGAAATTGATATTGCTGGTGAACGCTTTTCTGCATCAGGGAGAGTGATATTAGCTGTGAGTAGTGTCATATCAAATCATAAGCACTCATTGTTTCGTTTCAATTAGTAATTTTGTTTTGCTATTGTAGATCATTTGCATATTTGCCATGGAATTAATGTCCCTTATGTAACAATAATGGCTATGGTGGTCACTATAATTTTACAATTCTATTGTTTTGGATTATTTTATTTTATTCTATGTACAGTTGTTTATCTTTTATTAGAAGCACTTGGAATTGATTTTCTTGGTAAATTCTTACTGTTAATATTTTTAAATGGATGCTGTATTTAGAGTTAAATATTGTCATCAAGGCATGCACTAGTATGGGCAGTGTAGTTTGACACTAAATTGGTACATTTTTTCAATTAATCAGGTAAAGCAGCACATATATGTTTACTTATGAAAATTATGTTATATAATCATTTGATGTATTAGTATACTATTTTTTAATTAAATTACTTAAACTTTGTACTATGGAGATGATGTTCAACTAGTCTTGTCACTTTTAGGTAGATTATTAAATCTTCATATTACAGACAATTTGCTAAAATTTGTGACAGCTGTGGCCATTGCATAGAACTGTTATGCTGCAAGTGTGAAAGCGATTTGAAACCTGACTCTTACTATGATTCACATTGTTGTGTCTAGCTATTGGAGTTCTCAAAGACATTTTCTAAAATCACGACTCAATTCTAGAAATTAGGATCTGGTAAACTAAAAGTAGCTGTTGAATTCCTGTTGAACCGGCAGTTCAATTGATGGTTACTAGACTATAGACATAATTAATAAACATGTTCATGAGTATTTCAAAAAAATTATGATAGTGCTACCTTTAGGTTTTTTTGCAATTGTTTTATATGGGATCTAACAATATCTTGTATGGCCAGAAAAATTACTTGGATGTTTATCGCTTTGAATCATGGGGTGATTCAATGATTCCAACCTATCTCCAGGGACAACAGGTTTGGCGTTACCTTTCTGATTTGTAGGCTGTGTGTTTCTTGCTGTTTTTGTGAGTATTTGATATGCCATGTATCTGTTTTCAGAAGTCTGATGGAATGAAGTTATAATTTTTATGATATGCTATCAATGAGATGGATTTTCCAGCCAGCTTTTAAACATCACTAATTTGCCAAGCAAACTTGTGCTTGATTTCTGTCCAAGATAGCATGCCTCATTCACCACTTCCATGATTTATCTCATCATTTAGAAGATTAGAAATTTTTTTGGTAAATTGAGATAGAAAGCAACTGCTCACCTTCCATGCCTGGCATTCTATGTCATACAAGTTATTCTGAATGCTTAATAACCATGCCAGCCTCAGTTGATGCTATCTCAACATTCAGATAATAGTTTGATGTAAATCTTGCCTGATAGAGAGTTAACCACTGCATTAGCATTAGAAAGATGGAAAGTTTGAATAAAAGGTATTGTAAGTATGCTTTTTTTAGTATAAATGTCATTTCCTCTTATTAAAAACAGTTCTACAAAACAAATGGACAGGTTTGGTTTGTTGTTGTCCTGGGGGTCTTCTCTGTTTCTCTTTCTTTGGTTTTTTCCTTTTTGGTGCTTACAAGGGCATAAAGCCCACAAAACAGGAAACTAATTTTGTGTTGAGTTGGTCATTTTTTCAAGGCCTAAACTTAAAAATGACAGTTTGATGGTCGAAGATTTGGAGTTAGGATTTACTTTCTTTTATAAAACTCTTTTATATTTTGAACTACAGATAATTATACTATAGTTTTGGACAATGTTGCAGTTCATTCCGGCAACATTGACTTTGGACTCTGGAGTCACTAGACCGCCGCCTCTCTTAAGTGAAGCGGATTTGTTAAGTTGTATGGACAAGGTGAGAAGACTGGAATTCCAATTATTTTTGTTCTGGCTTTGTACTCTCTATGCTAGTTCATTATTTTCCCATAATTGTATAATTTTAAAATTGCGTCTTCTCCCTCTGCTTGTTTTTGTAAGGCCGGGATTGGTACAGATGCAACAATGCATGATCACATTAAAAAGCTGCTTGATCGATTCTACGTCACAAAGGATGCAAACACTCGCTTCTCACCTACTAATCTTGTAACTTTACTTAAATCTCTTAATGCAATATCTTTGTTGCTCTTATGCTTGATCTTCTTGTCCTTGTGGTTACTTGTATGAGGTTCCTATTTCATGTGCTGGTACATATGAAAAGGCACAACTTTTTAGGATATGAGTGAAGATAGGCTGAATGTTTGCAAATTTACTTAAACTTTACAGTACCGTCTTTTTAGACATTAATGGGTGTAAATTTTAGTCTTACTTTTGAAAGTGTTTGATTGGTCTACTCAATTATTATGGAAGTATTCCCTGCTAATAGGTTCAACCATGCAATTTTTGTCACTGTTCTTGTGTCTCGGTCAGGTTGGAAACCTGAGATATTTGTAATACGTTGTATGAGTTTATATTTTAAAATATTTGACTAAATGCAATGTCAATAGTTTTGGATTGCTAATTGCATCACTGCATTCTTTCATAAAAAAGTTGTATTTCTACGAATTTGAGAGTTCCAGATGTTGGCTTTAGAATTTTAAACTTCTTAGCATCAAGACAAAAATACAAAAACATGCTTGGTTGTTGATCTGGCAAGGGTAGTTTTCTATAGTTGACTAAACTCCTTATTTTTGCTTTACATAAGAGGTTTGTTTTAGTCATTCAACAGGATTTTGATACCATATATTGATTTTGATGTTTCTGTCTCAGTGTTTTTCATTTGTTCTAGCACTGTTATAATGAGGCATCTAAAGAAGAGAGGTAACAGCAATTAATTAAAGTGATGAACAATTCAACTAAAATAAGCCTCAGTGCAAAACTAGTTGGGGTCATGTCAGTGATGGCAGTTGGTTAGATTTATATGCTACAGTTGTCACTCAGGTCTTTTAGCTGTATTTGAAGTTATCTTTTTCTGTGTTGAGTTTGTTGAAAACCTCTGCCATGTAAGTTCATTTCTATCTAAAAGATTTTGTTTTCTGTTTTCATGGCTTGATTTTCCTGCCGAATCTTCTTATTTTACTATTGATGACAAATTGTGATCTCTGGTTCGAGCCTTCATGCAAATCTTTAATCTTTGAAGTGCTTATTAGTCTGTTCATTACTACAATTTAAGAGAAGCCAGTTTAGGTACTTAGTGATGGAAGGAAGATAAAATGATGGCATGATTATTTCCTTTAAATTGTTAACTGTTTCTTTACTAATTATGACTTCAATGCATTTCAGGGCGAGGCACTTGTTATGGGATATGATGACATGGGGTAAGTAGTTCCCCATTATCAGCTGCCAAAGATACTGTTAGATATCTGAATGTTTATTTTAATGTTGGCCTGTGATGGAGAATGGACTCTGTTCTCTATTCATTTGATTATTTCGGAGTTGTAAATTAATTGTTCTTGTGAGGTTACATGGGGGTATCCACTTGTTGCAGAGAGATTAATGTGATATAATTTGTGTTTGTTAGAATACCTGGTTAAGCTGTTATTCTTGTTGTTGATCCTGCCCGAAGTGGCAGATCCTGGAAGGATTGAGATGGATTGGTTATGGCTCTAACTTTCAATAGTTCAACCTTTTCTCCCCATTTTTGCATCAGTAGTCACAATCTAGATTTGAATCCCTGCATTTGTGTGATTATGCCTGATAACCCACTAATATTCTTTTGTTATAATACTCTGGATATCAATATTGATCATATATCATGATTTTTCTAAGCCACCTCATTAAATCTTTCTGTAAATACATAGTCTACACGCACAAACTTGCAATATGATGTCCATGTAGCATACAGGTATGCCTGTTGCTACAGCTTCCTAAATGGGAACTGATATTCAAGAATACATCATCGGATAGACATTATAACAGTGTATTCATGGTCAGTTAAAATATCCATGGTTTAACTAGTTTAGATGGTTGACTGTGACTTTGGTGGCAAAACTGGTTTCAAGCTATGAAAAAATCAAAAGCAACATTTTCCAGGTACTACTGAAAGTGCATCAGATATAAATTAATGATTAACTAACAACAGCAATGAAACAATATTAACGACACTTTCTGACGGGCATGTCAAAATCAGCTGTTGGATGTCTTTGCGGCCATGATAATGCATGAATATGTGCATGTATGTGTGCAGGGGGCTTAGGGAGGGGCTGTATGTGGTGCACTGTTGTTGTGTGAGTAAATATACAGTTAGGAGCGATGCAGAATGAGGATTCTTAAGAAAGCAAGAAGTTGTAAAGATTCACAAAAAAATTGAGATGCAAATTTTGAAGCATGCCATCCTGATGATGTTCCATGCTCTGTTAAATAGATATGCTGGTCTGGTGCTGTTATTTTGCTTATGTGCTTAGTTACACTGCTAAATTCAACACTTATTTTGTTGTTTGAGTACTTCCTTTTCTATTTCTTTTTTCCACAGGAAAAATCCTTTTAGCCTAAGTGAGAAGATAAATTTTTCCTTTCAGGTATGAACTTTGGAAACCCAATCTGAGATCACTGATGGAGTGCGATATGAAAGAAGTCAGCGTGGGCAATAAAAGTAAAGCTGAAGTTTTGGCAACTTGCTTGCAGCAGATGAAAGCTTGTTTCTTAGATGTACGTTGGAATTCACAGAACATAAGCTCCATGACTGTTTGGTTGGGAGGCCATGTTATAGTTGTCTTTTCCTCAAGAAATTGTGACTATTGTTCATAATCCTATGTTAAGTTCCTTTCTATATTAGCATGGTGATTCACTGTTGCAGTTTGTAGATAGTTGTATGCTTGATCTGATGGACACAGTAATTACTAAATGAAGGCTAGTATGAAATGCTTGCATGCAACAAACAGGTTGGATTTATAAAGGGGATCATTGGTCGAGAACAGTTCTAATGCATTATCTAGCATATGTTGTTTTTGTTGAGGTTTACAAGTGTTTGGCCCGTTCTTTTTTGATAATTTTCATTCCTCAAACACTTGAGCTTGTTTCTGAAAAAGATTACTCAAATTACCCTGTACAATATATACAGCAAATGCCACTTCTCTCAATTCTTAACTCAACTGGAAACTTTTGCAGGCAAAGGTAAACAAAGTAAAACTCTTGGAAGCCATGGCAATTTTCTTTAACAGGTGGGTTCTTTCACCTGCTTGTAGTATTACAGATGATTTGTTTCTATACCATTAAGCATATCTTTTTCTTTTATTCAGATCTGATAGATCGAATGGAGATGACAGTAGCGCGTTGGGGGAAAATGTTCGGCCATGTGGACTTTGCCAGGAAGCAAATATGGTGCTTAAGAAAAACCGGGTAATGATGGTTATTTTGTGAATTTCTTGGTATATATGATCAAAACTTCTTTCCACTTATGCTTTCCTGTATTTGATATTTATGAAGATCAGTTTCTGAGTTAACCTTCACTTTTAGTCAGTAGAGGTAATTAAGTATTTAGTTCCATTACTTCTGTTTATGGTATTCTAGAAACACATTTAAGCAAGTCATTGTTTCTCACAAAACTAGCATTTCCCCTCTGAACAGGATGGCAATTTCATGGTTGGATGCTCGGGTTTTCCACAGGTCAGTGCACTTGTGCTCAAAACCTGTAATTCATTGTAAATAACTGTATTTTTGAAGGCGCATCAAAGTAAACTCCCTAATTACTGATGAAAAGAAACCAAAGGTTGTTTGTTCCACTTCTTTTAGTGGTGCCTAACTTGTAATTGCCACAATCCTCTCTGTTCTACTCCAAATCATGGCCGACAGAAATGTGCTCTATGCTTGTGTGGATGTGTTTTTTATCTTATACAGTACAATGAAAGATTATCTCTCTTTTTCTGTGTTGATAACTAAACTCACAATTGTTTAACTTTTAATTTATAATACCGATTCATGATTGTTGTATGTTGGAGGATTATTTCTGCTATAATATTTAAAAGATCCGTTTGTTTCATCTTCAGTGCAGGAATGCTGTATGGCTCCCTGGACCTGTTTTAGAAGCCACCATAACCAACAATATTTGCAACTCTTGCACTCCAGGTTTCTACAGCTAATTGCAACATGTCACTGCAATATTGGTAGCTAAGACTAGTTTTGCATGCAAGTTTACGTTGAGTTCAATTTGTGCTTGTTCACCAAAAGACAAATTCAGCTACTCACCCTATCTTAAGCATGCACTATAAATTGCTGTGATGCAAACAATCCCAAAATCTCCATCCAAAGTAAAAAATGTCATGGACTTTGGCAAACCCTAATTGAGCTTCATTATTTGATGTTTATAAAGAAATACTGACGTTGTTCTATGTAATATATCCTTTGGCTTTTTTGCTCTGAATCTGAAACTAAGACATTCTGTACAGTCTATTTCCTTCATCATAGCATTTCACCTTTTCTGAGTGTTCATGTGGCATAAGCTATCTCATGCATTACATGGGTTTCTACAGCAAGTTATTGCTGATATGATGTTTTCTTTCTTGAGATCTTACTTATTCATTATTGATGCACCTTTTTAAGGTCCTGTTTACTTGATCCAATTTAAGTTCCGCCAGCTTGAAATACCACCAGGCTTCAATGTCAACCATTTAGGTAAGGGCAACCCTATGGTATTGTAGGGATTGTTTGTTTTGATTTTTCTTAAACTATGATGTACATGCTTTGGGTTATATATACATAAATCAGATTGTTTTGTTTGGATTTGATATTTGGTAAACTTTTGATAAATAAGGAGATTCGTTAGGAATGTGATCTGTGTTGCATCATGTTTTATTTGAAGTTTGAATTTATCTGGTAAAAATTTGGATGGTCAAATTTGCTTCAATTTTGCTTTTGAACAAGTGTTTCCCACTCTTTTAGATGCAGAAGAAAGTGAAGAGCTTGCCTTTCACCAATGATTTGGTGAAAGAGATTTACTTAGATCCCTAACAAGTGTTTCACACTCTTTTAGATGCAGAAGAAAGTGAAGAACTTGACTTTCACCAATGATTTGGTGAAAGAGACAGACTTAGGTTATATGGAGATCTATCTGGGTCTATTAAGGACTAATAGACGTAGCTGGGCCCATATCTAAAATTTATTCTTGTAATATGACATTTTTATAGTTGTCTGACCCACTATCAGATTGTGCTTTTGCTTGGTCATCTTTTCTATTTGAGGCATAGTTTGAGGCACAGTGCTACTGGTTAATTAGTTGAGGGGCAGGAAGTGCAAACTGGAAAGGCCTGAGAGAACAAAACTTCGTAGTATTAGTTAAGATACAATTTTTTCTGCAATAAAACAGGCCCTGGCACAAGGATTCACCTCCTTTCATTGACAGTCATTTGAAGAAGCATTAGTTTTTCTGCCACGTGATATTTCAGCCTTGATATTTGAAGGAACGGAAATATGAGATGCACCAACATAACTGTTTCAATCATCTATTCGTAGTATTAGTTAAGATATGATTTTTTCTGCAATAAAACAAGGCCCTGGCACAAGGATTCACCTCCTTTCATTGACAGTCATTTGAAGAAGCATTAGTTTTTCTGCCACGTGATATTTCAGCCTTGATATTTGAAGGAACGAAAATATGAGATGCACCAACATAACTGTGCCAATCACCTATTCTTGATTGAAAGACATTTCACTACGTGGAAGTTGATAGGTTATTTCAAATCCATCCTTGTGTTGAAGGAGAGTGTTTATGCAAAATCCATTTGCGCTCTTAACTCAAATCAATAGAAGAAAGCCGTAGACATTAACACTCGTGATGTCTTTTTAGCCAGTATGCCCTTATCATGCCATCTATCAATGCCATTTCTAGCTTCCCCATATGCATGTCTTTCAGGGCTTCTTGAAATGGGTTTCATACACATCAACTTCATTTGCTATTTAATTTTTTCTGCAGATGTTCATGGATGCACATGTGCACTTCCACATAGCTTTTTAGCAATCTTTGCCAGTGTTGAATCTCTTTCACATGTTATCAGGTTGCATTGGTGGTTGTGATGAAACTCTTAGACAGTTGATAGAAATCTGTGGAACCGGTTCCCGTGTTCAAGGTGGGTATATATGTTCAGCTTGATTTGTTACATAAACATGTTTAGTTAGTCATATGAAGTAGAGTAATTAGACTACAGGTTTGAAGATGAATGTTCACAAGTCCATAACTAGAATTGTGCCTGCAAGAAATAAACATGATATCCTTCCATGTAATTTAATGGTTCTATGCTGTTTGGAATTTGTTTAACATCCATCTTAGTGTAATTGTGCCTGGCTTCACTTCTTGATAAGAAATGTTGTTAATGGAAAGATTAACAATCCTTGAAATGATACTTATATAAGGGAATTTTAATTTGGAATTCGTTTTCTCCTTTCAGGAGAAATCTATTTTTTAACTGAATTCCAGAACATGTCAAATATATTGGGAAACTTGAATTACAGGATGATTATGTAACAGAAATGATCATGCACATGCAATTTGCTTTGTTAGGAAAAAAGTAGATTAATAAATGAGTTGATCTTTATATATTCAATATATTATGCAGCAAGAGGTCGACCACCAACTACAACATCCAGCAACGGACCACCCACTACAACACCCAGCAACCCCCAACGAAGTAACTCTAGGCAGGCACCCTGCATATATTGTTATCAAACAGGGCATGCTTCAACTGATTGCCCTTCACGGATTTCAGCCACTCGACATGTGCAGTCTCATGGAATGAACCAACAGAATGGTACTACTCATGAACTTTTATTTTCTCCAAATCATAAATGAGATTCCTAACAAGACAATTTTTATTTTTTGGTCAAATTAACTGTCAAAGAAATACACACCAGATTGTATTATGATAACAAATATGGTTGTTGACGTACTATCTCTATACCCTTTCAAAATTAAAATAATTGTTACATGGGGAATTTCAGCTGCCTTTTACTGTGAATATTTCACATTTGGCAGACACTTGGACTTCTAATCATTCAAATATATGTGGTTTTTCCTTTCTTTAGTAGAATTCTTTTGACATACACACCCAGTGACCTAGGAAGCTTACTAGTGATTCACTACGAATCCTACTACTTTTGGTGAAGACTATAATTTCCTTTCTTGTCTAGGATTGAGCTTTAGGCATATATAATGACAGCTGTAGGAGGGAATTGTTATTTCTCCCTTCCTCTTGCCCCTTCCCAACCGCATGTCACTTTTTTCTCCCTTGTTCTTTGCGGTATAGAAGAACCATATCACCTCACAGTTTTTAGAATTAAATCTTTAATCCAAGTTCAAATCAAAATATTGTGAAGTGTTGACTGCAAACATATAGGTAGAAGCATTATATTTCGTTCTCTGAATAATTTCAGAATGGGCATCTTTCGCCCATTGTTTATATTTTTGGGGTTTAAGAATACACTAGCTTGCTCTATTTTCCTCCTAAGCATGTGAATTGAAAGTAATCTCAGAAGTGTATGGACTTCTGGAAGCATTAAAATTGTATATGCGTGGTATTGAGTTTTAGTACGGTATCTGTTTGCCATTGTTAGAGTTGTTAACTTTTTTTTTTGTGCAGATTGTTAGAGTTAATGTACCCTTGATACCTGCTCTTGAAAATGCTCTTTGTGTTGCAGGAGAATCTTCAATTCCATGTAGCACATGTGGAACGCCATGTGTTCTGCGAACAGCTAACACAGCAAATAACAGGGGAAGAAAGTTCTATTCATGTTCATCACAAGCATGCAACTTCTTTGTGTATGTAAACCTGAACCTAGATATCTCTTTATGTTATACTAGAAAAATTGTTAAAGTGGACTGGTTAATGCAGAAATTACTTGATACTTCTAATGTGTACAACTCTTCTCTAGCACTCATGCGAGACTCATTTATGAGAGGCATCTGTGCATGAATGTCAGAGATGAGGTGTGTACACTTCGAGTATTCAATAATTTCTCCAGTTAAAAATTTAGCATTCGAAGGATTATCGTATTCTAGTTCCGGAATTCTCCTTTCATCCTCTTCTGATTTTATTCTGTCATCTGCTTACGGAAACATCATATTTTATATGATGTATCCTATTTGTCTGCGACGCAGATGGGAGGATAACCTCAACAACGGCTCTGCCCCAAGAAGTGCTCCTCGTCCAAATATGAGTAACTCGGCATCTAACCCTAGCAGGAGGGGCGGTCGTGGGAGGGGTGTTCAGAATGCAGGACGTGCAGCTGATGTAACTTTTGTATCAGCTACAGGTGAGCCGATATCTGGAAGAAGATGCTTCGTGTGTGGTGATCCATCACACTTCGCAAATGCTTGCCCCAGTCGTGGTTCCTGATGCCTTGCCCTCTCAAAGAAGAGTTGAGACATGCTCAAGTACGTCGAGGACAGGTTTGGTACCTGCTACCATTTCGGCTCTTGAGTGCCGTAATTTTGTAAAATTATGCTCTAGATATGATCGCATAGAGTGTACACACTACACACTGTATTTATTGACTTCGTTCTTCACCATTGTGGGCTGAAATCACAAGAGCAAGTTTATGGCTTGTCCTCGATCGGGCCACCCTACGCTTATTCTGTAGTACCTTAAGTAAACAGTACATAATTCCGGGGCATTATTAATGATTATGATTAATTAAAATTAAATTAACTAAAAAATAAAAAGGTGGTGATTTTACTGTGCACTACATCCCAAAACACCATTTATTTTTAACAGTTTTTTTTTTATATATATAAAAAAATCAGTGTTTATTTTATTTTATTGGTCAACATTTGGTTTATTAGAGATTTAACTTCAAGATTTACTGTGTTTTGTTTTTTATATAGTTATTGAGTCTAATGACACGAGTTATGGATTTAACGGGTTATTCTGATTGATTCAGGGTTTTTTTTTTTTTTCATTAGTATTTTTTCTTTAATTTTATCATTTAAACAGATTATTAAAAATTAGATTTTATGATTTGTTTCAGTTTATTTTCTATTGAGTTATTTTAGTTATGAATTTGATAAATTAACTCATG
>Ga0307517_10009213_pt1 | contig 14034 bp, 7 predicted proteins | sample 23_EM_MG_FD_194515 | JGI IMG/M metagenome (GOLD analysis project Ga0307517, IMG submission 194515) | Populus trichocarpa ectomycorrhiza microbial communities from riparian zone in the Pacific Northwest, United States - 23_EM | ecosystem: Host-associated > Plants > Roots > Unclassified | place...
GCTCACAGGAAAAAAAATATGTTTTTTCAATGTTGGATAAAAAAATATTTTTAATTTAAATACTTCAACTTAAAAAGATAACATACTAACATAATATTTTTTCAATGTGAGATAAAAAATCTTTTAAAACAATATTTTAAATTTCATTATTTATAACATGTATAGCCTATATTCACATGAATTATATTTTAACCTTTTTCATATAAAATATTAAAACTTTAATTTTTTATTATTTTTTTCGGGTTGATTCGGGTTGACCCGAATCAACCTGTGTAACCTGGGACTCGGCTCCTTAGTCGGGTCCTAAGTCAGATCTGATAACCATGATTACTAGACCTATTAAATATTTTCAAAATATTTTGCAATGTTTCTATCTTGAGATATTATTAATTTTCCCTCCTCAATCATTCAATCCATCTTGTGTCATTGATGATGGTGGTCATGTTATCATAAGTGTTTTGTAGTGATAATATTGATATCATGATATCTATACATAAAAAAGAATTGAAATTGAAATCCATTTTATACTATTTGCAAAAATCTATTTTAGCTTTTTAAAATCATTCATGGAGAAAATAAACATAATTATTCAACCAAACATGTTTTTTATTTTATTTGTTTAAAAAAAACATATAGACTATAAATGGAAAAGGAAAAATATAATGAATGCTTTAAAAATATTTATTACTCTAGTGGAAATGGACAAAAATAAAGTTAGAGAAAGTAATTAAATTTTTTTAGGGTTCCCAAACCTAAAACCTATGGTTTGTGCATCATCAATTTTCTATCAAGACCCCATTCAAATTATCATTGGATTCCATCTAAAGTATATACTTTATGCTATAAAATTGTTGATATTAATGTGCTGCATGGTGATTAGACTAGTTTAAAATAAGTAGAGTTCATTGTATACTAAAAGTGTGTCAGATATTATATATAAAGTGCTTTTGAAAAGTATTTTTTATTTAAAAAAAATATTAAAATATCTTTTTATATTAGTATATTAAAAAAATTTACTTGATTTGTGATGAACAGTGATTTAAATAAATAATTTTCTATAATCGGATTATGTTGGCTTATGAGAATAATATTTTTAAAATTTTTATCCCTTCACTTTCATCCCATTTCTTCATAAATGAGTAAAAAAAATACCTTCAAGATTGTCCTTTTTCCTTTATCCCTTTTCTTTTCTCTCGTTTTTCTCAAAAAAAAAAAAAAAAGAAGCATTTTAAAACACTTTACTGGTAAACTTTTATATTGTGATGAGAGAAGATAAAGTGGAGGAATTAAAAATTTGAGGTGATTGGATTTTTTTTTTAATAGTTAGAAAGGTTTATTAGAAAAAGTAACATATTTTTCTTAAAGTGTTTTTTTGTTTATAAATATATTAAAACAATATATTTTTAAATTTTTTTAATATTAATATGTCAAAATGATTCAAAAATATATAAAAATTAATTTAAAACTATTTTTAAAAAATATGGTGAGCCACAAGGTCAAATAAATCCGAGATTGAAAAAAAAAAGTGAGACAATGTACAATGGGAGGGAAATTTCTTATGTGAGACCACCTTTTTGTTTCCATCCCCGTTAAGGAAAAAAGAAAAGAAAATGTCTCTCAAATTTAAACAAATTTGTGCTTCATCAAGTTACTTTTACTTAAATCAGGATTGAAAGTATCGGGTGTTTGGTACTGAGGTTATGATTATATTTTAAAATGTTTTCTATTTGAAAATATATTAAAATAATATTTTTATTTTTATTTTTTTAAAAATTATTTTTGATATCAATACATTAAAATAATATGAAAATATCAAAAAATATTAATTTGAAGTAAAAAAATAATTTTTTTAATTTTATTCAAAAATATTTTTAAAATGCAAAAACAAATAGGGCTTGAGATATAAAAAGTGAAAGTACAAACGCTAAAATAATAAAATTAAAAAGCTAAAACGTCGAAAAAACAGTGCTGATATTGTTTACATGTTTTTTTTATCATAATTTTTTTTAAATATAAACTAAAATGTTTATATAGATATATATTCAATAAAATAAATTGAGAATTATATATTTTAATAAATAACAATAAATCCTTTAAATTCAATCTGAGCCATGAAACGGAGATAAAAATATTATATTTTAGAAAAAAAATGCTAACATTTATTTCAATTTAAAATTAGGTCTTTAAATTTTTAATTGATTTGAATCAATAAAATTGAATTTTATCTTATCAAATGGAACATTAACTCAACATCAAAATCTATTTATAACATTACGAGAGCCCTATGTAAAATCAATCAAAATAAAACATCAAATCCAATTATAAGTTAATTTGATGTAAAATGATTAATTTGAAAATAAAAAAAGTTAAGTAGTAATTTTTTTTTAAAAAACATTATGAATAATTATTGCAATTCGAAATGGATCATGTCTTTCTCCTTCATTGCAATTTTATTTTTTTTTATACTAACTCGTGCATTTATAATTTCAAATATTGTTTCATAATTTATTAAGGGTTAATTTTGTAAAACCAAACAATAATTATTAAATAAGAAGCAAATGACATGTTAAAAAAAAGCAAATGAAAAAAAGTTTGAAAGACCAAAAAAAATTAAATAAAATTGAGATGCTAAAAAAAAAAATTTGAAGTACCCAACCAAAGAAAAAGAAAAAGAAAAAGAAAAGTGTTGTTTCCACCGAAAGTTTTAATGAAATAGTATAATAATAGTTACAGTGGACCAAATATCATGGACCCAATTGTTAAAATCCAATCAGAGAACCCACCCATCCAAATTCAATTCCAGCCACGTCACCAAGTACTCTCACACCCTCAAAGACGTGCTGTGTGCTCTCTAGTCTCTAGTCTCTAGTCTACAAAACCCTTCTCCTTGCTGCTCACTTCTCATTTCTCTCTCACAAAATCAGAATCAAATCAACTCTAGACCTTGCATTTTCTTAGGGCAAAGCACAAATTCCCCTCTTTTCTCTCCTCCTCCTCCTCCTCCTCCTCCTCCTCGTGGAGGCATAAATAATAGAAAACACAGACAGCTCTCTCTAAAATTCTCTTCAAAAATTAACGTTTCGATACGATAAACCCTATGGAGCTGCTCCGATCGAATCTCTCTCGGGTTCGGATCCCTGAACCAACTAATCGCATCTACAAGCATGAGTGCTGCGTCTCCTTCGAAACTCCGGTATTCTTTTCATCTGCTCTTCGCTTGTTTTCCGAGAAACTGCAATTTTTCAGCGAAAAGACCACAAATTTGCTTAATGTAGATGATAACTCACTGAGTCCCAGTACTTGCTTACTGTGACGTTGTTGTGGTTCACTCAAATGTACTTAGACCCCGTCAATAGCTTTTGTTTTTGGATGATTTTTAAAAGTGTGTTTTCCTTGGAAAATCATATTTTTTAAGCTTTTTGATGATTTTGATGATTTTGATGTGTTAATGTGAAAAATGATAAAAAATTCTGAAAACAATTATTTTAATGTATTTTCAAGAAAAAAACACTCTGCATCACAATGCCAAACGAACATTCATTATTTGGTTCCCGAGAAAGTGAGAGAAATAAATTTTCATTTTATTCTGTATTATTTTTTAATTTTATGTTATTTCGTTGCAATTTTAGAATTCTATATATATATATTTTGTTTTGATGAATTTCAGAGGTCTGAAGGCGGGTTGTTTGTCGACATGACCACATTTCTTGCTTTTGGGAAAGATTATGTGGATTGGAATTATGAGAAGACTGGAAACCCTGTTTATTTACACATAAAGCAAACCAGGAAGGTGGTCCCTGAAGACCGGCCTTCCAAGAAACCAACTCTTTTGGCTATTGGTAATCAAATATTTATGTAATTTTATTGCTGCTTTCATGATCATTTAGTGTTTATGATTGACACTGGGGTGTTCTTAGAGAAGATTGTGGGAATCGATATTGAGACTTGGTTATGAGTTGCAATCACCAATGACTACAGCTTGTTGAGAGAGAGAGCATGCATCTGATTGGATTTGTTATATTGTTTAGAGAGTGATTTTGTAAGAGGTGTATTTATATTGAATTGAAAGCTTACAATCTAATATTTAAGCTTTCGGGTTTGATGTGGTGCTGCTTTGGTATAGATCCTTTTGTTTTGATCCCCCTATTGCTTATAAGAAGAACTGGCTTAAAAAACGAATTTCAAGCATTGAAAGCACCTCTTTGCTTGCCATCAGATAGCTTCCCCTCGTTTCTCTCAAATATATAAATTATCTTTTTGTAGGTGTTGAAGGGGGATTTGACAACAATGAACCTCAATATGAAGAAACTCACAATATAGTTATATTACCTGATTATGTTACTTTTCCATTCCCTTCAGTGGAGTTGCCAGAGAAGGTGCATTATTGTTCATTAGTCATTTCTTTTAGTTTTTTAATATAAATAAAATTTTACCACCCAGAAGAAGACCTTATTGTGGCTAGTGTTTGCCTAATACTGCAGGTAAGGTTGGCTGTTGATGCTATCATAATGGCTGAAGGTGCAGAGAGGAAAGAGCAACTTGCTGCCTGGACAGCTGATAAGAAGCAAGTTAGTGCATATGCAATGAATTTACCACAGATTGACAATGGTGTTATTGTCCCGCCGTCTGGATGGAAATGTGTCAAGTGTGACAAAAAAGAAAATTTGTGGCTAAATCTTACTGATGGAATGATTCTTTGTGGGCGAAAGAATTTTGATGGAACTGGAGGCAACAACCATGCCATTGAACATTACAAGGAGACAAGCTACCCTCTTGCTGTGAAGCTTGGGACAATTACCGCTGATCTTGAAGCAGCAGGTAACGCCAACTTGCATTGTGAAGGATTTGAAATTTCCCATATAATAATTTTCTTTGCTTAGCTATGTGCTTGCATATAAATGCCAAAATCATGCATCTTTTGAATGAAGGGTACAAAGTCAAAACTGTATCTATTCACTCCTTGCACCATTACAAGCAGTTATATGGTTCCATTTTTTTTTTTATGTTATTGTATATGCTACACCGTTAAGCAATGTGATGAGTGTACTCAACTAGGAGTAGATTCCTAAAAGAGGAAGAAGTTAGATGCTGGGTCGAAAGGATAGTTGCCTGCATGAAAATTTGTGCATCCTTCCATTTGCTTGATTATCTGTTCTTTAATTGAGTGTCATGAGTGATTTGAAGGTTGCTGAGGACAAATTATAGCATGTATTGAACAATATGAAGTGGATTAATGATTGTGCACTATTGTATGTGATAAGTAAATCTTTGTCAGACATCTCTAACAGGCACCAAAGGGTGCTGCTAGAATAAAACCTCACCCAAGACAAAAAAACTCACAATCTCTACAGTGTATCTATGCTTCTGATTTCTAAAAGGTTTATCTGTAGAAGTTAAATGTCCTAGTCCAGTAATCTTGGGAAGATGATAGGATCTATCTGTAAAACTTTTGCCACAATTCGATGTTATGAGCAGCTTTTAACTTAAGTAGTTGGTGCATTATTGCTTATTAACAAAATACAATTGCAATCTGCGGAAAGTTAGAAATCATAGACTAGGAAGTTGGAGTATTAAAAGAACAGCAACTGGGAGTTTACTTTTTGTGATGATACATGCTAATCATGCACTTGCAGCATGTTTGGAGGATTTATTTGCCTTCATGAAAAGCTGCTAGGTATTCCTCAGTTGCGTTTCTAATGAAATTTGAAAGAAGTGAACAAAATGGGATGTTGTAGAATGTAGCAGCCAAGCCACCGAGCATTAATTTTGACGTTGTAGAGAAATTTAAAGAAAACTTGACATCTCTATTTATATTAGTCTTAAAATCCTTTATGGGACATGATTCTTAATTAAAACTAAAATCCTTTATAGAAAAAGATTCCTAATTAAAACTTACCTAATTAATAGAATCCATATAAGTAAAATTAGGATTTCTAAATAGTAAAATATTAAATTAAATTAAAAGTCCTAAGTTAAATATGAAAAAGAATCCAAATACAACAAGGTAAGTAAGGACAATCTCGGACAGTAAGTTCTGAGCCTTTTTTAAATGCCTTTCCGATCTCTGATTATCATGAAATTTTAACCTAATAGAAAACAGGGCCTTCAGAATCTTTTGTTAAAATTTCAGCTCGATCCAACGGATGGATTAAAAGTTATGCTTGATTTACCAAACTGCACATTGGACTCTTCTTAAACTCTTCAAAACCTAGAAATCTTAACCATTAATGAAATAATGCAATAAACATTATTATGCCAAGAATATGGAAGAAATTTCCCCACGCCAAATTTTTTATTTTTAATTAAGTAGCTTAGGAAAATCTTGAAGGATGAAATTAAGGCTTATTATTATTGATTGACAATTAATTCTGCAAACTGAATCGATGTTATAATGGTGCCCAATGGTTAGTTAAAGGAAAGAGTTCTAACTTTAACATTGAAGGGAACACATAAAACTCATAGACTAAGATGGACAATACACAAATGTGCAAGTGATTGGTAGAGACAGCCTGGGAATCTTGGGGCTTTGCTGACTTTCCATATTTAATTCTGCTTGTATGGATGTGTTGTCTTGTTGATTTGACGAAGAGAGAGAAAAAGTGTCTTTGGTTTAACATTCCATGCATTCCAGTTTCTTCTTAATTATTCTTTGAGGATTTGTTTTGCACAACCTCAGAACTAACCATGGGTACATATTGTGGTAGCTCAGATGTTTTCTCATATCCAGAGGATGATAGTGTTGTGGACCCGCTTTTAGCACAACATTTGGCATTTTTCGGCATTGATTTTTCTGCCTTACAAAAGGTTAGTCATCTGTGCTGTTTACTGTGAACTATTAAGCGGTACATCTGACATTTAGGTTGACCCTTTTTTTAATGTTATTAATTATTATCAAGCAATTTTCATGCCATTCACACTGTCCTTTTATGATGATGGATGAAATGGAACTATTTTTGACATTAACCTTGATTTGGAAGCTTAAGGAAATTTATACCTATATTTATTCTATGCTGATATGAGTATTACAGGGAAGTTCTTGTTATTCATAGGTGGTAGAGTTTTTGATAACAGTGAATAAGAAAACTAATGGTGTAAAGATGGCCATCTATATGCATTTGCATTATGGGGACATGATCGGTTTTTGGTCTATATATTTTATGCCACAATGATATGTTTTGACAATATCATGTCTTAGTGGTCATCAATATTTCACATTCGCAGCTGTAGTTCGGAAACCATCAACAAAGTTGGAGGATTTTGATTGTTAGTCAAGTTTTGAGCAGCTTTGTAAAACTAAACTCTGAAGAGCTCTGGTTTGTCTTATATGCGGTTTGGAATGTGTTTCTATTGGTTTATGTTTCATTGTGTTTGCTGCATTTTTGTCACAATCCATCACTTGCTTTTAAGGAGCAGGCATTATTTTTCATTTAACATCGTCTTTTTGTCATTTGGCTGAGTTTGCCAGTTTTTGCCATAATTTAATACCATGATGTCTCATCAATAATGATTCACCCTTCAGGTTTGACCAACTACCAGTATCAATTTCTTGTTTTCAGACTGAAATGACTACTGCTGAGAGGGAACTTGACCAGAATACCAACTTTGATTGGAACCGAATTCAGGAAAGTGGACAGGATTCGGAACTCATTCATGGACCCGGTTATACAGGACTTGCGAATCTTGGAAACAGGTAACCCTGGACTTCATCAAGTGATGTCTTGAACCATGCATTTGTTTGGCTTTCATGTTTACTAATTTTCTTTTTCCTGGCAGCTGCTACATGGCAGCAACGATGCAAGTTGTGTTCTCAACACGTTCCTTCAATTCACGGTTAGTCCACATTAAATATGAGTAAAAATGCAGATATTCATAGATAGATATATTTATATGTATATAAATGTTTCTGCATTCACATGCATGTGGTGCACAAACGTCCACCAATCACTTTTTGGTCAGACATTGTGCTTATTTATTCATTATTTGGTGCAATAATGTCATCAGATACTACACTAACCAAAGCTTAAAAATGGCATTTGAGATGGCTCCTGCTGATCCAACTGTAGACTTAAATATGCAGCTGTAAGTATAAAGCAGATTAAATATTATGCAATTTTTCACTTGATAATTATAAAACGAAATTCCTGCTACTCATCTTTGATGTTCATTATGTGGCAGTACAAAGCTGGCACATGGTATGCTGTCTGGCAAATACTCGGTTCCAGCACCCGAGGTATGGAAAATGGGACAATATGATGTGCTTGATACAATAGATCACTTTTTTTTTTCCCGATAAACATTTTTCTTATTTGTTGTTGTCCAGAAGGATGATGAAGAGAATGCTGCTATCTCAACAACCAACGTAAGCTTTCTATTTAACTTTTTCCTCTTTTATTAGCTCTGGATTTTGTTGCTGGAGATTTAAAAATCTTAAATTGCATTATGAGATGAATAATCTGTTATAATTCTTATAGAATTTTAAGTTTTTGAATGTCATGGATATAGTTACCAAATTCTGAATTATTTCATTTCAAATGCAATTTTCAGCTAATTATATAAGCTACTTGTTAAGTTGGTACCTTTTTTAAAACACAGATTATAGCTCAATGCGTATGATTTTCTTGTATATGTCACACCCTATTGTCTTTTTGCTCAGAAATATGCCTTAGTTGTTTTTCTTATCTGACTTTGTTTCCCTTATATTTTCTCTCTCATTTATCTTCTTCTATCCTTCTTCAAATAATAGAAACAGGAAGGTATACCCCCTCGTATGTTCAAAGCAGTTATTGCTGCCAGCCATCCTGAGTTTTCTTCCATGAGGCAACAGGTATGAATCAATGGAAACTGCAAATTTGTTGCTTTCCACATGCATGAATTACTTTTAGAAGATGAACATTCTAAATTGTATAATAAAGAAGCTATATGAATCGTGAAATTTCTAAAGTCTTCCCTTCGAGCTATTTGAAAATCATTCAACTTGAATTATGAGGTTATGAATTAATTTCCCCCCTTTTTGGTTGACAAAAATAAGAAATAAGAAGGCTCTAGTTATAGTATAACTGGGTTTTGTACATATCAAATTTGACATCAGTAATTTTATAAATTGACAGAAATCTGTACCATTTTCTTTGGGTGCATGAAGATAAATTTTCTCGTGTGCTGCTTTTTTGTTTTTGAGGGGGGGAGTGGAGTGTGGGATTCTTGTAATCTACCTCTATCCAAAATAGGTCATTGCAATTGTTGTCTGATCCTAAAACGAAAGAATAGGTTTTGAAAAAATGGGTTTCCATGCTTGGGAAAGAAGAAAATACTTGTAGAAACATTTCCTTGAAAAATGCATTCAACCTTCACCAAATATGCCATAGTTAGCATAAAGAGGCTTGTTAAAAAATCTAGGAGAGAGGAAGTCAATTTGGTGATTAAATATTTAGAATCATCCAGAGGGTACAATTTACTAAATATTTTTGTGTCTTAGCTGCAAAATAAAAATAAATAAATATCGGTTGGGTGGGGAGCCTAATAGACAACCATTACTGTTCAAGAACTGATTTCGAGAAATATAATGCCCACATATTTGTAGGATGCATTGGAATTCTTCCTACACTTTCTTGATCAAGTCGAACGTGTTAATGGCGGGAGTTCTGCATTGGATCCTTCAAGGAGTTTCAAGTTTGGAATTGAAGAACGTATCCTGTGTCCATCTGGAAAAGTTGGGTTCAATAAAAGGCTTGACTATATTCTCTCTTTGAATATTCCCCTACATGAAGCTACCAATAAAGGTGTTTTTTCTTTGTTCTATCTCCTTCCTCTGAAACATATACCTGTAGTTATATGTTAACAGTGTACATATGTGGGAATTCAGAAGAACTAGAAGCCTTCCACAAATTGAAAGCAGAAAAGATTTCTGAAGGAAAGGATGTGTAAGTACAAATGTTTAGCAATCCTGTTTTACTTTAAATTTTGTCTTAGTTTAGTGAGTTGTTTCAGGTCCCATGATGAAATTGTGCGTCCAAGGGTTCCCCTAGCAGCATGCCTTGCTAATTATTCAGCTCCAGAGGAGATACAAGATTACTATAGCACTGCCTTGAAGGCTAAGACAACAGCACTGAAGTATGCTTTTTGATATTTCTCTGGTTTATGATGATGTCATTAGTGTGTTTAGACACCCTGATGCAAAGCTATTTTTTTTTTCCTTTGTGGATATATGCTGCAGGACTGCTGGTCTAACTTCATTCCCTGATTATTTGGTGTTGCACATGCGAAAATTTGTATTGGAGGAAGGCTGGGTGCCAAAAAAGCTTGGTAAATTTTAGATGGCTTCAACACTTTTCTTACTTTGTTGGTCTCTAAAATACAGATTTATAATTATTGTTGATTGTTTTTATCTGTTCAGATGTCTACATAGATGTTCCTGATATCATAGATATCAGCTACATGCGAAGCAAAGGCCTTCAACCAGGGGAGGAGTTGTTACCAGATGGGGGTACACAATACTCTTTGGAATTTCCAACTTCTATATTTTATTTGATTTTTTCTATGGAAAATTTAGGATAAATTTTGTATATGTAACAGGTTAATTCATTCAAGTTATCCTACATGCTAAGTATTTGGTATTGTGGTGCAGGGTGTTTTTTGCTTGAAAATGCATCAAAATATTTTTTTTTTCAATTTTATTTATTTATTTTTAACATCATCAAATCAAAATCATTGAAAAGCATCAATGTGATGCTTTTTCAAGTGAAACACTCTTTTGAAACACATCCAAAAACATAAGCTACCGCATTCCCAAACACTCACTACGTTACAATATCTCAACGCTGTAACAGCTCTGCTCGTTACATACTTGTCACCCTATGCCTCGAATTGTTTTTTTCCATTCTCAAATTAGGGAGAAGGCTTGGGGAAGAGGGGAGTGGCTGAACTTTATGAGTGATCTAGAATTCCTACCAAATTATGAGGTGCATTTCCACTGGTGACATTGCGACTAATCATTTGATCAACTGTTCACAAGGAGATTGCATGTTAGTTGCTCACTAGGTGTAAACTGAATTAAGGTGACCTGTATCATTTCTTCCATTATTAGAAAACCACTACAAGTTTTCTCAAGTATTTTTTTTTTTCAATTTTTTGTTCCTCTGCTGCTGAATAACCCCCTCAAAAAATAAACAAACAAATAAATAAAAGAAACAAAATTGAAGTTGTCGGTCATAGAGACTAAATTGTTGATCTTTCTTTTTGAGAATAAATTGTTGCATTGTTGCATAGATTGATGCTTGTGTTTCTGATCTGTGAAACCTATGCTCTTGGGTTGTTGTCGCCACTATTTAATGGTGGTATATGGTCATCTATCTCAGTTTTTTGTTTTGGGCAGAGATTTAGAGCAGTTTTATTTAAATTCTTCTTCCATGCTTTCATACTGCACAGTCCCTGAGGCAGAGGTGGAATCAAATAACCCTGTGGCCAATGAGGATATTGTTGCCCAGCTTGTCTCAATGGGGTTCAATCATCTACACTGCCAGAAAGCTGCTATAAATACCTCAAATACTGGAGTAGAAGAGGCTATGAATTGGTTGCTTGCTCACATGGATGACCCAGGTATATAAAATGTATGCTTCATTGTCAGGGAACTAAGCTTCTATTGAGATCCAGCTTCTGCGGATGTGATGTAGGAGGCAGTAATACAGTTTCTGTAATTGATATGATAACATGCCTTCTTTCAGATATAGATGTTCCTGTTTCCCAAGGGGCACATGGTAATGAAGTTGATCAATCGAAAGTTGATACCCTACTATCATTTGGTTTTCAAGAAGAAATTGCTCGAAAGGCACTTAAGGCATCGGTAAAGATATGCTTCTTGTTCTTTTAGGCTTAAGGATTACATTTGGCAACATTGCTGTACAAAGAACTGTGAAACTTAAACTATTTCATGAATTTTTTTTGGGAACTCTCCAGGGTGGTGACATTGAGAAAGCTACAGATTGGATATTCAACAATCCTGATGCTTCTGTTTCATCTGACATGGACACCTCCACATCAAGCTCAAAACCTACTCCTGATGACACTGAATTACCTGATGGAAGAGGGAGTGAGTTTTGAACCCTTGTCTTCACTTTATTGATCATAAGCATTTTATAATGCTCACATGTTTTGAATCTTACATGGCTGCTTCGATGGAATGTTTATTGTTCCTTTGCACATGCTATCTATCTTATGTGGCCTGGTGCATTTTCTATTTGCATTTCCCTTCTGTAGTCGTTCTTTTCCACTAGAAATCATTATAGTGGCCTTAATGGAGATCCCTTAAATATTTGGTGTTGTATTTAATTTTCAACTTAAAGATAGGTTACCATACTGATATGTTAAAAGACTTTTGACTATTGGAAGGACAAGGCAAAACCTAACTTTCTTTGGTTCAATAGTGTTCTCTTCAAATTGTGCTACATAAGTCTTTTATTTCTATTCCTAGAGTTTTCAGAAGCTTAGATTTGATGGAATATTATGTATCTGCAATGGATTGCCAGCATCTGCTGTTATTTTCTTAAAACTGTTAAATTATACATTTCTCTACATAGCATCGTTTCCTTTATCTGAGTCATATAACGTCGATCATTCAGATCAAGACCAGCTGTTTAGCATTTGATCTTGGTAGCACTTTTGAGCGGTTGGACATTCGCATTAAGTAGTTGGTTATGTGGCTTAATGCAGGATACAGGCTTTTTGGGATAGTGAGCCACATGGGAACCTCCACCCACTGTGGACATTATGTTGCTCACGTCCTGAAAGATGGCAGATGGGTAATCTTCAACGACAACAAGGTTGCGGCCTCCATAAACCCCCCCAAGGACATGGGGTATTTGTACTTCTTTGAGAGGCTTGACAGCTGAATTGTGTGGCGTTTGACATTGGATGGGGGAGAGATTCAGCGGCAGAAGAAACAAGATTTATGTCTTTTGGATCTCTGACAGTTGACTATCCATGGGTTCTTGGCCTTGCATATTGTGGCTTGATGGAGCAAGTCTTGCCTCCTGGCCAGAACAATTTTCCTATGTACGTGACTTTAATTCTAGACATACTTGATCCTCTTTTCAAAATAATATGAAAAAAATCAAATCATTGAACATATGAGGGTGAGTAGTATTAGAATTTGAATTTGGAAAACATGTGATGACCTGCCATCTCCTTCATCTTACTCCTTTATCTGTCAATAACCATGATTTTTGTTATCTCCATATTCAGAGTAGTTGGGAAAAAAAAAAAAAAAACTTTATTTTGTTATTCTTTACTGGTACTGCCTCCCTGTTTTCTGCAATTCACAAAGAGAATACATTTTCTAAATGACCTTTTTAAGCTCTTAATATTCTGTAAATCTTTTAAACGAATTTTGAAGGAAGCCCATTCCTTTATTTTTGTTTTGTTGGGTTCGATTTTAGGATGAACACTGTCTGTTGCAAATCCACCGGGGGATTTGCTTTCCATTTTTTTCCTGCAGCTAGGTGTCGTCTCATTGAGGATGTATACTCGCTTGCCTTTTAACCATCAAGCCCATCCTACTTTTTATAATTGGGTTTATATATGGTATATGATTGAGGCTGGATAGCTTCAAGATGACCATGCTTTTGGATTACATGAAAGCAATGGGAAGAACCACTGTCCAATTCACGTTTTTGCATTGAAAGACGAAGGGAATCGTCAAGAGTGGTGGCAATAATATTTTTAGCTAAATTGGCTTGGCTATAATCTAGACAATATTTGTTTTTTGTTATATATATTTTTTTTAACTTAGGTTGCAATGTTTTTCGACACTGTTTGAGGGTATTCTCAGTTTGGTTTGGTTTGATTTTTGCTTAAAAAAAATCTGATTTTTTAAAAATTTAAATAAAAACTGAATCAAAACCAGTTTGTTAGGTTAGTTTATATAAAAAACCAGGAGAACACATCTTCTTTCGAGGTTCTTGTGATTTTTTAAGGGTTTTTGAAAGCCTTGTAAATTGTAATTGATGTAAAAATTCATTTTGATTAGGTTAGTTTTTAAGGGTT
>Ga0307517_10009214_pt1 | contig 14033 bp, 15 predicted proteins | sample 23_EM_MG_FD_194515 | JGI IMG/M metagenome (GOLD analysis project Ga0307517, IMG submission 194515) | Populus trichocarpa ectomycorrhiza microbial communities from riparian zone in the Pacific Northwest, United States - 23_EM | ecosystem: Host-associated > Plants > Roots > Unclassified | place...
TCATAACGAAGACGTCTATCCTGATCCTTTCACCTTCAACCCGGATCGATTCATTGGCATAGATGGCAACATCGACAAGTCAGTCCGTGATCCAGAACACGCTTGCTGGGGCTTCGGAAGGCGGTACGCTCTGAGAATTTAAAGAGCAGCTGTTTGTATGATCCTGAAAGTTTTTTTAGGATCTGTCCTGGACGATACATGGCCTTTTCTGCCGTTTGGATCGCAGTGGCCTCTTTACTTGCCACTTTAGATATCGAGAAAGCTGTCGACGAGAATGGAAACGTAATTGAGCCTACTCACGAATATATCCCGGCGCTTGTTACGTGCGTGTGCCATTTTTTCCTCCTACATGTATTCCTATTTCACCTCACCGCGTTCCCCTAAATCAGGATGCCGAAACCTTATAAGTGCTCAATCAAACCTCGCTCTACAGAAGCGGAAGCCCTCATCCGCTCTGTTGACCACCAGGAAGTCTTTTAACTTTGTACATGATCTTGTCATCTCGCGCTCCTCGTTGACCAGCAATACGATCCATTTAACGAGCCTTGCGTGTTCAGCTCTTCCTTCCTATAATTTAGTGAATGGAAACTCACTAATCTGTTCCTCATCACGTTCACGACGGGAATGCCATCAAACATAAAGGTAAATGTCAGAACTCCACAACGACAGAAAGCCACCGCGTACTACAAGGCCCGTCCCGTCTTTTTTTTTTTTTCATCACTTGATATACCACTTGACGACACCTTCATCCGGTGTTATTTTTTACACACTTCTTGGATCACTCTCGGATCTTTCAGATAACATGATTATACGCTCACTTTCATACCTTGGTGCACGTATTTGGATGGTGAATATAAAGGGCACGTACCTGATGGCCTTGCAGCTTACAGTACGTGGTCGAGAATAGAGTGAGGCGACGTTCAAAACGAAAGTGTCCCTTACACACGGGGGTTTTGCTATTCGACATGAAATCGTCGCATCAGCAGAGCGAGCATCTGCTCATTCTATCAAATAAGCAACGGAAAGAGAGCATGAAAATGATTCACTAGGAACGTCGGGCGTTACAACAAGCGGAATAGCGTACGGGCAGAAGAGAGAAGGAAACTTCAGGAACCTACCTCATAGACAAACCGGACATTCTTAACAGCTATTAAGGATCCAGGAGCAAGGGAATGATCAACAATTGGTTATTTATTAAGGCAGAGCACTAATTCCTATGTACATCTTCAATACGATCTCAGTAGAGCATTTTATGAAGATATCCAAAGTAACGCACCATGTCAGGGAGCGGCACTTTCACCACTCTGAGTCTGATCTCCGTCTTTCACTGCCCGCCGTTTCTCGGTCCATTCCTTTAATCTCTTCCGCCGAGCCTCTTTTGCCGCATCCTCCGCACTCCCGGGCATTGCTTCGTGAACCTGGGATTGCTCTTCGGTAAGAGGTACATCGGGTACGAGGCCCTGATCTCCTTCGTTGGCTTCCTGATCCGAACTGTTGTCGTCGCTGCCGTACCCAGCGAGTAACACAAGCCCAGCAGTGTTCTCGGCCTCTTTCTCCTTTTCCAGTCGGGCCTTTGCCTTGGAAAGACTCCAGACATTCTTCCAACGGCCACGAAGGAACGAAAACCGTCGATCACCTCCGTGGTTTGCCAATATACGCATCTCAAGTTGAGCAGGGTTGGGAGCAGAGAGAAGGTGCGACGCCGTTCTTCTCATCAGTTCTTTCTGCACGTCGTCAGGCTGGAAAACGAGTAAGAGGAATAAAATGTGGGAGGCGGGGTATAAGACAAACCTCTTCGTCGCTGCCGCCCCAGATATCTTCCTCTTCCGCGGGATTGTCGTCACCCTCACCATCTTCTTCCATTCGAGCTTTCAGCCGTTCCTCTCTCGTCTGTTCAAGCAGACGTCGACGTTTTTCGCGATGAAAGTCCTCAACTTCATTGGGGGTGAAAAAGAAGGTATCCTCGGCGTCCGATGAAAGATCTGACCATCCTGCTGGTGAGGAAGGTCCTGGCTCATGTGGTGGATTGGCAGGAAGGGCATCTAATAGAAGGCGCGCATCGTATCTGGAAAAATATTTATTAGTACATGGATAGTGAGAGGAATCGAGGAGTGATTAATTGACTTCGCTGTGGGTGTTCGGGGTTAGTCTACGAGGCAAATATATATGACAACGGCTCATGAAACAAGAAATCCACGAAGGCTGAGAATTGGCTAGGACTAAAGCTATTGGACGTACCGGTCAACCCAAACCGCTGACTTGGAATCCTTTCTCGTATGATGCACGGGATCATCGTCGGCGTCTGTCAACGGTAATTGAGGAGCACTGGCACCATCTCCCCATTGGATTAATGCAGACCCAATTTTTCGGACGACGTCCACACTGCCCGGCGAAGTATGATACTCCACAACTTCAAGAGACCGAGCGGCCGTTGTGGCGGCGGCACCATGGATAACATCGGCCTCGTGTGCCTGGATATAGAGCACATTCAAGGGGTCGGGTTCACTGGATTTATCCTCTGTGCTTTCTGAATGTAAAAAGGCATCATGGTGGCCGAGGAATGTGGGTGCTTGCGGGGAATGTGCTTGGGGATGCGAATCGTGGCGAGCTGGTGGCCGATGTTTGCGCTTTTTATGATTCGATTTCATTTTATCTTTTACAAGGTAAAGAGTCGTACAGGGATGTGATGATGTATTTTGTTGAAATTTGGTTGACAGAATAAAAATCAGTGGGTTCGTTCGAGAAGTCCAGACACAAGGTAATGGATTTTGGAGCTCCGCTCCACATTATTATATAGTGTTGATGGCCAGTGGTCAAAAAGCACTCGCCACTCGCCGGCAAGGCGAGTGCACTGGCGTGGGAGAATGGCGAGTCCTGGCGAGACTGGCGAGTCGAAAAACCTTAATTTTGGCCATGAGACGCGAAAAAAGTTTTAGAAAGGTTATCTTTGTAGTTGAATACATGTACTTATACACCAAGCATGCAAGAGAGACTCTGGATCTCGTGTATCCTTTGAACCATCACCTTGCATTGCTAGACCTAACTCCTTATTAACATTGACAAGGGCTTTACCCACGTGGATGTCATCTAGAGCAGTTAAATTATCAATGCAATATTGGGGGTTATCGGAATATCAATCAGCTGTATTTAGGCCGAAATTTCGGCCCTTCATATCACGATGGTGGTTTTCGGGGCAGAGCCTCGCAGAAAAAAATCCACAAAAGGGACAAAATCCCACTTCGCCAGTGAATTTTCCGCGATGAGCAAGCCTGAGGAACGAGGGGAAGCCCATCATAGGATAAGATAACGACCAGCGTCAGAACCAAGAAGCATCTGCTTCTTCCCCCATAAATCATAGATACAAATAATGAATTGATTATTCTTGCGTTGGGGAGTGCTTCTACCCCATCGCTTCGGGTCCTGTTCTGACGCGGGAAAGCTCTTTTCTCAGTCTCCCTTAAGTTTTTTCGACCCACCCACCATCCCCTTCAGCGCCTGGTACAGCTGGTTGGTTTTCGGCCCTTGTTCGCCACAATTGAGCTCACCAGACACTCAGGACTTGCTCGGGCTCCCTTTCAGATTGAATTCTGAAGGTCTTTGGATCACGTGATTGTGCCCAGAACTCTGGCCAATCTAATCTTTCCCGAAAGACTGCGCCCAAGGCCAATCTTTTCGGGCGATCGGGCCCAAGCTTTGGCCAATCCCGATCGGCTTTCGAGATCCAAATCCAAGGAGCCTGGGCAAGCCCTAGGCACAAACAAGAAATTCGTGCTTGCACGAATTTTTTTGTCCTGAAATATTTAATGACTCCAAAGTAATTAAATATTTCCCTTCCATTCATCTTGGTCTAAATACGCGACAGTTATCTTATCAGTGCAACCGTTATCCTCCGATCTCTGCAGAGATCTTGCGGAGATTTGCAGCTGATCACGGAGTTGACTTTCACTGAGTGTGACGGCTGTTCCCCTGCCTTATCTTACTCGATATCATTAACAAACCCCCGCATATATATGTACAATTTTTCTAGACCTCCATCGCCACCCTTTCCACGAGCCAATCAAGAGTGGCCGCGTCCGTAACCATTGTCGGAATCTTGATCTGACCAGGGTTAATCCCACTCGTCTCGGCCTTCCAATGTCGGTACTCTTTGAACGTGCCGGGTTTGAGGATTCTTATCGTAGGATCGCCAATCCCGTCGGAATACAGCTTGTAGCCCATGTCAGTTAGCAGCTCCTCTTTGATAATAACGAGGGCCTGAGCGGAGTCTCCTCCTAGAGATGAGGCGAGTGAAGCACGCATGGTGGGTGAATTGGTCGAAAGTGAACATACCAATTTCCCCATCGACCTCGACCAAAAATCCATAAGCTCGCAGGCTTTTCCTGTCATCGGGGACAGTGGTAAACTCGAGGATAAGACCGATGGAATCAGTTATTGAACCCATTATATCCCGAAGGAAGGATTCAGAGATAAATTCGCCACGGATGCGGAATCCCACTCTAAATTCGTAGTAAATGAAACTAAACACCACTTGAGGTATAAATTGCTCTTGCGTACCCTTTGCGCTCGATATATCGAACAAGCGGAGTCCCTTCTGCTGGACTGAATCCGGCAACCTCGACAATGTCGTTCAACTGGTACCGCCATAATCCATCGCTGTTCGTACCGATAACTTCATACTTCTTCCCCACCTCAACTTGCCACTTGAAAAAGGCTTAAGTCAGAGGGTGACGGGTCAAAGAATCAGGCAAGTCACAAACGGGTTGAACGATATTTGCAGGCACATTTTCCTTCCCGACTTCCAGAAACTCGATGAAGACGTTGAGTGCAAGTCGATATAAATTAGTATCGTTACCGCCGTAAGAGAAGCCAACTCGATATTCTGTCGCCCCATACCCCAGGCTTCGCAAAAGTACACTAGGTCCAAAGTGGTATTGAAGCTTGAAACGAGGTCATCCATCAATCTCAAAAATGAAAGTGGATCATATCGAACGTACTTTAGGTAGGAGAGTCACGTATATACCACTGAACGTCGTATTGATGACCGTCAGGGAAGGCCAGACTCTGTTAAGCCAGCCTCCTTTTCCCTTTTCGATTTTGCGGAGCTCCTGCGCACGGTCAAGATTCGGTTTGAAATGTGCCTGAAAATGGAAATCGCGTCAGCAACTAGTGATCATGAGATGACTTCTAAGAATCATAACCGTCATACTTCAATGTGGGGCCGATATTCGCCGAGGTCGTAAGTGTCAGGCAAAGTTCCGATATGAATCGCATTGATCATTGTGTCCCAATACTCTTCAAGGGTACGGACGACATCATAGATGGAGGTTGAGAATGCCGATTGCATGACAGAAAGAGCGGGATCAGTCAGCGCGAAGAGGGTTGACATGAAGATATGTGCATTGTATGACGGGAGCAGCATCACTGCAAACGGCGAGGTTATGAAATTAGCTATGAAGAAGAACTTTAACTTTCATATCGATTTCCACTAAGAAATTTACCTTCAAACCTTTTTTGTCAATGATCTTTGGATCGTCCCTGGGTCCTATTCCCAAACGGAACCTCATGGTTACAGTAGGTGAAATGGCGACCGGAATATCTTGGATAATGTTGTTATCGTCATCAACGACTTGTCTCCAACGACTGAGATTAAGGATGGTAATCCGGCAGAGTTTGAACCCAGGAACGTCTGGATCATCCCATCGTCTACCGATGTCGCTAGAATCGGGATATTTGGGAAGGTGTTTAAAACGACCACCAGATGTTCCAGAACTGTGGACGATGTAGGCAGGGAGACCTGGAGAGAGCAAGTCATTGACATCTGATAATCTAGGGAATTTGTTGTCCAGTAATCGGGAAACAAACGGTTGATAATCTTCGTAACTAGTGGAGGGAACGCAGGAGAAGAACTTGCAAAGGAGCTTGTAATTCTCCAAACCATCGGGTAACAGAGGTGTAAATGCATCCCCCAGAGCGTCTCTCAAAGTGGCGAGAGCTGGAGCCTCCCGGAAAAAGATCGTGCCTAAGAGTTTCGACAGGATCTGAAAGAGGGTGGCTTTCGCCTGTTTTTCTGAACTTTCTTTGAGCTCGGGAGTCAAGGTAAATAGTGGTGGAAGAGGGATATATGGAATGTTGTTGGGAATGTTCGCCATTGAGTTCCTGGATGCTCGAAGGAAGCCGGGTTATAATATAATAAAGGGGACAGAAAGTCGGACCAAGTATGTATGGATTGGAAATCGTTTCATCGATGTGGTGGCATGTGATCGATATGTGATCACACCCTAGTCCAGTCCTGGTTTCCCCTAAAAGGGCCTAAAAGCCGGAGCAAAACAGTCGTTCCCACGTATTTTTGTTCCATTTGAGTGCAATTCAAGCGCGCCAGCGGTGCACTGAGGAAATGCTCATCCTAGTGTAAGTATTCTTAGAGACGACGCATTCGAGGACAAAGTCGCTGAGATCATAACCAAAACGGACCAACTACACGCTCTGATCCCAATATCTGACATATTCCCCCCTGTGGTGGATGAACAATGCGTACACTTCATTTTTTCAAGTCCGCCAGAGAAATTTAAAGGCTTATGCAAGTATTACGCTTCGTTTGATTCGAGGGATACTTATCCACCTTTCAGCAGATTGGGCTTTACGATCTCCCGATGTGACGACTGACTCGCAGGTGGCAGGGCGCTGCCTACCATCCCCCAATAGGAGCGACGGGCGAGATGAGTTGCTTATGGAATCGAGACAGAGCAACATATTGAAATTCAGGTAGAATGAGGAAACGGTTATAGGGAACTTCGTGGCAAACGAGTGCCCATCAATATTAGAAATGGAAGGATTAAATACGTAGACAATAAGCATGTGAAATAAGTGCCAAGTGTTCCTGGAGGGTTCATTCCGCCAAGCGAGCAACACTAAGGAATTTCCAACACAACAGAAATTTGACGCCATGTGTCGACCATACCGTCGCGACGATTATTCCGTGCAAGGAAAAAAAGAGTAAAAAGAAAGTCGAGAATTTGCACCTAAAAATCAGAAGACCATATATTCGAAGCTCAAGTAATTCACACATGTAAGAAATTCCAGTTCTTCGAATATTTATCATCAATGTTCGATGATAAAACCAGAAGGTACTAGTACTATTTATTGAGTGTCAAGTGCTACTACAATGTCAGCGACTCGTTGCCAAGACACCATTTATGGTCAAATCTTCATACAAGGGCACAGCATGCCTGGGTAACCGTATACATTGTGGTGCGACATTTCACCCACGAACACTACATAATCGTATTCTCATTGCTATAATCCATGGGGTGCATTCCTTCAAAGACAGCGAACTCCGATGTCGAAGCCAATGTGACTAGAGGTCAAGTGAGAGCTCAACAACACCCACAGCATACCGTGTGTTATTCGTTTTTCACCTCATGAGATGCAAGCTGCACCTGTATCAGCTAACGATTTGACCTATCGGGCGAACAGATAAATACCAGCCCACCTCTTAGACCAGGAGGTGAAAAAACGGTGTGTCCCATGCCCATTCCCCACAAGTTACTTGCATCATTCGTGATTCTCGATACAGGATACCTCAAATCTGCCAACAAAACATGTCGATCAACGAATGTCGCCAACGCCCCCTAGTAGCGCTTTCAGCACCCCAGGACGCGTTTTGGGTGGCGCTTCACCAGAACCAATGCGCGATGCGTACACCGGCCAACGGATTTACTCACCCACCGACCCAAACCACCCTTCTCGGCGCCCAATTTCGTCGGCGTTCAAGAAAAAGTACAAGAGGTACTATGATGAGGCATCCCCGCAGATGCCTCAGCATCTTTTCGTACGTCCTGTAAACAGCCTTTATATGTTTCCATTATGACGCGAATCGCGATACAGTGGGATTAGTCCTGTCTCGAAAGCAACTCTTCTTATCGTCCCCTTATCTTCCCGTATACAGTCCTTATCACCTAGTACTTATGTCCTCTCCCTTCATTATTATTCTTGACTCGTTCTTTATCTCACCTCGTCATCCTGCATTATAACCCAGATGACCCACTGTCCCTATTATGTATAAATAGTGAACAAATTGTACTTTTTACTCCTGAAGCTCTATAATGTTGTTCTCGCCTTACTACCTTGCCGTCGCGACGATTATTCCGTGCAAGACAAAAACCAGGTAAAAAGAAAATCTTTGCACAACCGTATTCGAGAAGACCACACTTTTGAAGCTCAAGTAATTCACACAAATAAGAAATTCAAAACACCAAGTTCGAATATCTATTATCAATATTCGATGATAAAACCCGAAGATACCAGTGCCATTTATTGAGTATCAAGTGCTACTATGATCAAACGAAAAGCACGAAGACGTGAGGTCCAAAAAGAAAAGTAAAAAAGGACCTGGGCCGGAAAATCTACTTAAGATAGAAATGTGAGGAGATGGATGTGTATAATGAAAACGATTGCATCTAGGTTATCTAGAGCGGTTACAAAATGTGGTTGTCGTGAATTGTCCAGAATCTAAATGATAAATGATAAACGAAAGAATAAATTGAAGGGATGGTGGTACAAATGAGAGATGAGAAATTCCGATTGCGTTGTGAATGCCGATAGATGGATATACTGGATGTGATGGGATGAATGAGAAATGAAGCAATTCGAAATTGAGAAAGCGGAACGGGAGAGGGAGGGGAGGGGGGAAAGATAGTCGTGAAATCGTCACGACGATGCCTGGAATTGTGCGAATTCCTCTCAATCGACGGATAACAGATGATTCCACTGGCAACTCGAATCAAACAAGTTCAACTCTTCATCGAGTGAGTCGCCAGACGAAGCCATCGAATAATCAGCAGGCGAAAAAATAAACGTTTGCCCCTGCGAAGTAGAGATAACAGGCGACGGTAAATGGGAAATCAAAGGCTGGAAAAGATAGAGGCGTAAAATAAATTTATTGAGGACACCGACCCCACCCCAGGTATTGCATTAAAATTTTGGAACCTCCTTGCTAGCCAGTAAAATATTTTTTGACAGTAAATAGATGATCCCCATTTTAAAATAAGGGGCCCACCTTTTTTTTGGATATCTTGCAGTGTGCCAGATGTCAGAATGACGATGGGAAGGTGTGGGGGAGAAGACAAGCGAGGAGTGTTTGCCAAGGTAGAGTAACATTAGCTTATATAATATTACTGATGTTCGATATCCGGTATCCCGGTCCGGTATACACCATATAAGTTATTATGACATCATGATCAATACAGCCATCAAAAGTACTTAGTGCCAACCGCCAAATAAATTCCTGCTCTTGCTCAAGCAGCTCTCCCTTCCTAAAAACTTGACAATTGTATTTAAATAAGACTCAAAAGTGATCTGAAAAAAATTGAAGGATGGGGGTTTTGAGGGAGGAGAGAAAATCGAGTATTACAAACTCCCGAAACGTTTCAAGCTCCTGGTCACTCTTCACACTCCTATTCAGCTGTCTCGTATTTCGCTACTTGGCTCCTCTCAACTACTGGCATGTCCTCCACAATTTCCCTCAACTGCTGGATCCTTGGTGATGATCCCAATGAACTCTTTGTCGTTACAGTCCCTAGTTCTGAGCCCGTCGTCTACCTTAAACGCGCGATCAAACAAGCATATCGCAAGGCACTCAAAAACGTCGATGAAAAAAATCTCATGTTCTATAAGACCTCCATCTTCATAGACGATACATTCATGGATAAAGTCGCTGAGATTACGGCTAACGCGGACCCAATACACCCTCTAACTAGAATATCTGACGTATTCCCACCTGTGCTCGACAAGCAATGCGTACATCTGATTGTTTGTTTGGCATCTCGTGGTTAGTACTGCCCATCTTTTGCATTGAGGCGTACTTATCCACCTTCCAGCTCGTCGGCCCATACGATTGCCTCCGGTGACGGCCGAGTCGGAAGTGGCAGGTCGTCGCTTACGATTCCTGAATGCTTGCAAGTCGCATGCCCATTTCAGCCAGGGGAAACCCAGAACTTTTCTACGTGATCAGCAGAATCAATCTGAAACGATTCTCTGCAACCCACCTTGCATCACTTCCCATATAATCCCCCCAACTCTACTCCATCCCGTCTTCGGTCAATTTATAGATGACTGTGAGATTCATCAGCCAAAGACGGAGGATAACCAACTCGTGCTTGACCTTTCAAAGGCCATGTCAGATATCGATCGAGTTGAACAAGAGAGACGAGGAAAAATTATCCAAGTATTTGCAAAACATGGAATTGAGTTGAACTCGACACGGATTATGGGCACAAATATCATGACCGATGGTGATATTTCATATTGCCATCTCCGCTACGCAATTGCAGTCCTAAAACAAGATATTGGTTCGACGGGTGCTGAACCGTACCTCCAAGGAGGCCTGTACCACCTCGAATCCTCTAGAAATGTCGCCGTCGAACTGTCGAATTCTGTTATACCATGCATCCTGATTCTTATTTGCGGTGGGTGGGATCTGTATTTCATTCCCAGCTATGCTTACCCACTATAGGTTCATATATCGGATTTGCGGGCTCCGCGTGGACCGACCGCCCCAACGTACAGACGCTCTCGACTACAATCCCAATGCACTGTCACCCTACTGATACTGCGACGAGGTATGCAGCTGCCCGCCATATTGGTGCGCTTCGAGCTGCAATCCACTCCCTGAACATCTACTACCGTGATGAACTGCAAGCTCGTGCTACGCCGCTCACCTCCCTCACTTCTCCGCACAATCCTAAGTTTCCGTATCCCTCATGCTTTAAAGCACTGGATAACTCCACAAAGAAGACTTTCACATACACGTCGCACCCCATGGACGACAAACTAGTCTTTTTTGGAAAGTTATTGGATGATGGGGACGATATATGCATTAAATTCGTCCGGGAATATTCCCCAGATGCACATGCATTTTGTGCATCAAAGGGATTTGCGCCGGCCCTTCGCGGGTTCGAGAGGTTACCAGGCGGTTGGTACATGGTGATCATGGACCGTATTCCCGGCGATTACGTTAATTTGGGCGACTTCCTCAGATTCACCAATGACACATGCATATGGAAGGCCCTCTCTGATGATATCCGGCGCCACCTTCATAAAATGCACTGCGCCAATTTCGTCCACGGAGACCTCCGCGACACCAACATCATGGTCAAGCAAACAGCTGCGGGATTCTCTGTTTTTTTAGTTGATTTCAACTGGAGTGGAGAGCACGGAGTGGTCAGGTATCCAGCAAACATCAACACTCAGAATATCTGGCGGCCAAAAGGAGCACGTGATGGCGAGTTCATTACCGCCGAGCATGACCTTGCAATGGTTGGCTACATAGTTCCTATGTTATTTCATCTTCCCTCCTAGTCCTTTCTCCTTAGCTCTGTTCCTTATACCACTTAGTAAATTGAGGTAATGCAGTAATGGAGATAAGCACAACAGTGATATGATCACAGCCTGAAGGATACCAGTTTTTTGATTGACGATGCATCTGTTTATCACCACTTGAGGTCTATTTTTATCCTGGTGGCGAGCGCTACTATGTAAGTATGTTGAAACGAAAAACAGCATCCGAAAATGGGTAAAAAGACGTTGGGCCGGAACATCGAAGATAAAAATGTAAAATCAAAATGATGCATCTAGGTTATCTAGAGCGGTTAAAAAATGTGGTTGTTGTGAATTGTCCAGAATCTAAATGATAAATGATAAATGAAAGAATAAATTGAAGGGGTGGTGGTACAAATGAGAGATGAGAAATTCCGATTGTGTTGTGAATGCCGATAGATGAATATGCTGGATGTGATAGGATGAATGAGAAATGAAGCAATTGGAAACCGGGAAACCGGGACAGGGAAAGGGGGAGAGGGGGGAAGGATAACCGTGAAATCGTCACGACCATGGCTGGAATTGTAAGAATTCCTCCCAATCGACGGATGACAGTTGATTCCAAGAACTCGAATCAAACGAGTTAAAGAACAACTCATCGAGCGAGTCAACGGACGAAGTCATCGAATAGTCAGCTGGAGAGAAAATACACGTTTCCCCTTGCGAAGCAGAGATAACAGGCGACGGCGAGTCCTCGTACGTGATCGAGAAATCGCTCAACTTGGGAGAGGGCGCGGGGTTATAGAACACATCATCGGGGATGGAAAGACCACTGGCACTCAGGCTGCCAGCCATCATCCCAGGGAAGAAGGACTTATCGCTCCCACTGAGATCCCAACCAAACAGCTCGGCAGTGGTCTCGAATCCAGGAACCAACTCGGGTATCACACGCGCGACCTGGCCAAACATGTCGTAGTCGTAGTTCTCAAACAAAGAACCCACGAAGAGGTCCTTGGCGGGCGCATCATCAGTGAAGATCGGCTTGATGTAATCGGTCGTGTTCGCGGCGGTGAGCTGGTCCCATGCCCAGGTGAGCGGTTCAGCTTTCATGTCCATCTCTCCGAATGCGAAATGCATCTTCGAGGAAGAAAAATCGACCGGGAGTTGGATGTGCTCGGTGGTCATACGATACACGGGCGTCACGATCTCGGTAGCGTTGGGGGATGGCGAGGAGTATGGAGTGGAAGGACCATCGCTGAGGTCCTCTTCATCCGAGTGTTCAGATTCAGTGAGGTCGGAAATCTCAGAGCGACCCTCGTTAGAGCCCGTGTCACGGGAATTCGATGGATATTTGGCTTTCGAGGAGTGGTTGAAGTCAAGGATCCGGAAGTTATCCAACGATCCAGCAGGAGCATCAGATGCCGCAACAGTGCGTCTGACAGCAGCAGGAAGACGGCGGGGGTTGGCGGTGCGCGGGGGTGCGCTCGCGACGGGGGCTTGGTCCCAACCGGGAGGAAGCTGTGGTGCGCTAGACTCGGGAAGAACCCTGACGGGCTTCGCCTTTGCCAGATCAGCGGGGCTGATGTCGGGGTGCATCCTCGTTTGCGCGATGTGCACGACCACATTGGATTCTTGTTGCGATTGAAATCTGCATGTAGCGTAGAATGGGCACTGGAAAGGGACCCTGCAAATCAAAAAGAAGAAGGGTCAGAGATCACTTCGAAACGATTGAAAGAAAGAAGGATTACGTACCAGTCAAAATGGGTGCGGTAATGACGACGCACGTCGGGTTTCTTGCTGGTGGTTTTCCGGCAACCCGGGAAAGGACAAGACCATCGCGTCTAACAATAAAGAACAATGGACAATCAGTAAACAATGGATTTCGATAACAAGGTCAAATCGCGTGGCGCTTACCTTGACCTCACGTCCCTCCGGGGTAGTGGCCTTCTCTTTCTGGGTGCGGGAAGCAGGCATAGTTAATCGCAGTAGATGTGTGTCGGAAGATCAAGGAGATCGGACGCGGGATGGGATTCGCGTCGGGGAGATTGCTCGGGGGTGCAGGTTCTGACAGATTGTGAGAACGATGCCCAATCCCCCCGACGTCGACCCTACTTTATAGCCAGTGAAAAAAAAGTTGGATTGGTTTTCGCCCCCAGGTACACTGGAGGTGAAAATTCCCTTATCAAACCTCGCCACTGCCGACATTTCCCTACTAAGGAAGGGAAAGACCCTGCCGAGCCGCATCACCACCATTTGCGGGAATAAAACGGATTGGTTAAGACCAGATTTCGATATTTTATACCGGGTATAGTAACAGTCAAAGCGACAAAGGAGGAACACGAGGCGGTGTTGCCAACGACGAGGCGGAATCAGTACCAATCGACACAAAAGAAAGGAATATGCCGCGTTAGGAAGGTGATATGTTGTTGAGGTGTATTTGTGCCTCCAGTGGCCCAGCTTCATCGAGTAGAAATAATTTGGAGGTTCAACTGGAAGGGAGAGGGCGGAAGGCGTCGGGGGCAGCTCTGTGATGGTTCGTACCACGGTGTTCAAAAATGATGGGGGCTAAGAATAATATTGACAGGAGTTCACATCTACGTAAGACAATGCGGGCGTGCAGGATTTTCTCACTGTCATGATTTCTCGGAGAGATATTGATAGATATACTCCATGCTGATTTTGAGTTGTCATGTGGAACGCTGGTAGTCGACATCGACACA
>Ga0307517_10009215_pt1 | contig 14033 bp, 10 predicted proteins | sample 23_EM_MG_FD_194515 | JGI IMG/M metagenome (GOLD analysis project Ga0307517, IMG submission 194515) | Populus trichocarpa ectomycorrhiza microbial communities from riparian zone in the Pacific Northwest, United States - 23_EM | ecosystem: Host-associated > Plants > Roots > Unclassified | place...
TTTTTCCTTGCTGTAAGCTAAACCTCTATCCGTAAATACACTGCAGATGAGTCTTCTTTTATATTCGATCTTCACATTTAATATATCATGACAAAGTTTCCCCCAGATTTCAAACATGGCAGAAAAGGTGCCATCCTTTAAAAGTGGTGGAGCATACTGGTTTGTTGACCTCACAACCCCAGATGGTTTATACATCTTTCCAGTTTTGACAGCATTAACTTTCTTGCTAACAGTGGAGGTAGATACTTGTTCTACCCAATTAGGTGGTTATGTTTTTATGCTTGGATATTTTTTGTTCTTTAAAAAAAATAACAAAAATTGCTTGTTCTTGTTCTACTCAGTTTTGATTTTTATTATTTAGCTGGCTAATCTGTGCTCTTCTTCAGTGCAATACGCAAGAAGGAATGGAAGGAAATCCTGCTGCTGGCACCATGAAAAACGTTTCAAGGGCCCTTGCTGTTGCTTCAGTTCCTTTGACTATGAATTTCCCAAAGGTTATCTTTTGATCACTTGCATGGTATCTGCTAAGCACATGGTATTATGAGATCATAATTAAGCTGTTTTCTGCATCTGCATCTTGAAAGTTGAGATTTTCTTTTGGTAATGGTCTGTATAAATGAATGTCAAGGAAAAGTTGTCGTTCATTAGATCCCCACAAGATGGTGGCTTTAGGCTCTGCTCACTACCCATCTCTTCCCTCCACTGTTATTTGGAGTTTGAGAACTTGTTTGTTTTGGAGTCTGACAAATTTCGTTTTTGTCATTGCAGGCTGTATTTTGTTATTGGGTTACATCCAACTTGTTTTCGCTTGCTTATGGGTTAGGTGAGTTTTCCAGGTTCTTAGATCTTTTTTCTCCCTTTTAATTTTCTGTGTAATCTTCAAAGATCAGTGGAGAACTTGGCTTTTGAGATTATTTTCATCTGATGTTCACTTTAACCACCTTCGGTACTTAATACCCTACTTGTATTTCAGTGTTGAAAGCTCCTGGGGTAAAAAAGTTTTTGCGTGTTCCAGAAGTACCCGTGGCACCTCCAACTACTGGTGCAAAATCTTCTCCCTTTGATCTGTTTTCAGCACTCAAAAAACTCTCAAAAGGCAGAAAGGAACCTACCCCATCATTGCCTGTTGAACCACCAAAGCTTTTACAGCATAAAAAGTCTTCATCTTCGGGAATAGGTAAGAGGATAAGCAGTCTAGATAAAGAAGGCGAACGCTTCCAAAGGCGACCCCTTCAAGGAAGAAAGAAAAATAAGAAGAGGTGAAAATGGTTTCTCCATAAAAGGAAACTGCTAGTGAAGTTCTCAAGTCGGTGTAATACTGCCAAGAAAAATTTTATTGGTTAAGCATGATTCATATATTGTTTATTAGGCTATAGGTTCAGCCTTGTTATTGTCAATAAACTGTTAAAATTTTGATGTACAGAATATTTGGCTCTGATATCCGTTTTCTCCTTTTCTTCTAGCATTCCATGATTGATATTTTCACTAATAGTCCTGACAATTCCAGCTTGAGCTCAGGAGTTGCCATTTTCTCTTCTCAGAACTTGGCCCAGAGCAAAACTTTTTTTTTTTTTATTATTTTATTGCAGACAGCTCCAAATGGGTTCTTTTAGAGCTTTGAGAGCCTGATTCTTGTCTCAACTGCGTTTTTCAGTCTGGTAACAGACTTCTTTTCTGCAAGTGTACTTAAGGATACTTGCACAAATTGAGATGCAAGTATCCTTAAGTATAATACACTTAAGTGTACTTAAGGATACTTGAGGAGAATTTTTGCCTCGAAATTTGATTCTGATTTTCCCCATTTTGGACCACCGTATAATACACTAAAGGAAACCTCAAATAGCTGTGAGAAGCTAAACAGAATAGATGGCTTCCATTCTTTAGTTGACTCAAGTTAAATAAGAAACGGGAAGGCAAAATTGTCAAGAGTTTGATAAACGTACAGAAGCACAAATTGCCACATTGATGAATGAAAAGCTGTGCTTAGCACATGCAAGTAAAAATGTAACAGGACCAAAAATCAAGATTCATCACACGAAGATGTCACCGCCGATCAATCTTCATCTGAATAATTGAACTTAAATGAGTGGGATTGCAAATCAATCTGCCCTCCTCTGTATGTCCCACGCTTCTTCTTTGTTTTTTCATGCCTAAAATCCCTGAGAGCGAGAGAGAGATAGTTCGGTAAGAAAATTTTCATAATGTACAGATCCCCAAAATATTGAAGGCCTATACCAGTTACCTTTTTTACAATTTCAACCTTTCTAACAAAATTTTCCTCAAAAAAACAGAAGATGATAAAATGACCAACAAAAACCAAAACCCTTGATTCTTTAAACATCCTAGGTTACATTAGTAACCACAAAACTCAGCTTTTACTTCCCTTCCTTTTAACAGCAATGCTTGGATCAGTATACATATATAAAACTTGCTGAAAGTTAAAACTACTGGAAGAAAAGAGGTTCCTAAATTGAAGAAAGGAGTTAGAATTAGAATAGCCAAGTCAGCAGTTTAGATCAGATCATTAACTCGCCAATAAAATTATTGATATGGTTCCACTGGTAGAAAGAATGACAACATGATAGCAGGAACAACATTTTGTTTGCACATCTGAAACTAAAGAAATAGAAATGCAATAACTACAAAATGTACCTTCCTCTAACTTGCCCAAGAACATCTTGTGCTTTTGCACCATAGCCCTCCTCGGCACCATCCTACAGAGAATTTATGGAAAATATTAAAGAAAATAAACCAATGAAGGACCAAAAAACTCAAAAACAAATATGGAAAACTTGTCAAACCTTTGCCCAGTATGAATTATCTTTAAGCCTCTCATCAGAGAATACCACCTCATCAACTTTTACTCTTTGAAAATGCTTAACAGTCTTCGGCTGCAATAACATAATTCCAGTCCAAGAATACACACAAAAATCAATAATACACTTGAACAGAATTATTCATGCTGATATAGAACGGCTATCATGAATTTTAACAAAAGAGCTTTGCTCATAACAATGAGAGTTTTTGAAGAGCTGGTAAGTTAATCGTCATGAAAAATCAGTTGTTGCTCAAAGCCTGGTTAGACATAAATACTTAAGGTTTTGGCTCCACCACATGGACAAATAGGTTTTAAGCACATGTATACAGGAAACCTGATAAACTTATAGCACAGGAACAATTTGAACATGCTTTAATTTGGAATTTTAAAGGGAATTCAGCTTCGGAATTTACAGTTGAAAGTAACAAGCTTCCCTAAGTTAGAGTGTTCAAAACCCTACCTCAACTGAACCATTCTTTTCCTTCTTCATTGATTTCTGCAATGATGATTTCTCTCCATTTTTCTCAAGGTTTCCATTTGCCGAGCCATTTTCCTTTGGTTCTTCTGAACTTTCCATCTTTCTGCGTTTAGAATCTTCAACTGCCTTTTCATCAGCAGGTTGAGTGGCATCATCTTCAGAAGGCAATCTTTTCCTCTTCTTGGAACTTTTATTCTCTTTGTCATTTACATCCTTCTCTGAGTTCTTAGAATCATCTTTTTCAGAATCTACTTTATTTGATTTCCCTTCATCAAGTGTCTCAACAGACATATTTTCAGAAACAACAATATCCTTCTTGTTCTTCCTTTCTTCGTATTTGACATTCTTGTTGTCATTACTGTCAGCATCAGCATCAGAAAGCTTGTTTTTCTTGTTCTTCTTATCCTTTGGTTTATTCTCTGTCTTAGAAACAGTTGCTTTATTTCCCTCTGAAGATGACACATCCTTAGATTTTTCTTCTGTTGCCACAGGTTCCAATGAATGATGTCCAACATTATCAACTTGAGACTCAGATTCCATGTTGCTTTTCTTCTTCTTTTTGTCCTTGCGTTTCTTATCAGGAGATTCACCAGCAACATTATCAGCAGGTTCCTTCAAAGCTTCGGTATTGTCTTTTTCCTCTTGTCCATGAGAATGAGAGTTCCTTTTCTTTTTCTTGTTCTCTTTAGACTTTACTTCAGTAGACACTGTATCATTTGTTAAAATCTCTTCAACGCTCTCAGAATTGTTAACTTTATCAGCAGTTCCTAGTTTTTTGTTTATGGCATCAGTATCACTCTTCTTTTTCTTTTTTGTAAAGTCATTTGTCTGTATATCTGCAGTTAAATAGAACTAGACTATGAGCTAGTATTAACATCTATCATATAAGAACATTCTACTAACAACGTAGAGAATGGTGATACAGTTGCCAACTAGACAAGCAATTTCATTAATTAAACACACCTTGCACCTGGCTGCTCTCTAGCTTTTTGCAGGTATCGTCACTGCAAAAATAGAGGAAGTCATGCAATTTGAGAATGCTCATTCAAATTTGACACTTCAATCAAAAAACAACAAAACAAAACTTAAATTCAGGGAAATGTGTGAAACACATTCATTCTTAACGACTGACAGAAAGTTTGTTCGTTGTTTTTATATCAAATAACACCATCTTATAGCCTTAATGGTTATCGATAAAAAAAATTCTCTTCGTACAGTATATAGCTCCATAATAGAGATTCATATTGTTAACACGAGAATAACCAAAAATAAAAACAGTGATTTTAAAATCATCCTACCTGGTCTTCAAAAACTTGCAAAACACCTCCTCCAAATCAATCAAGGAACCACCACCCAAATCATCTTTCTGCACAAAGATCACAAAACAACCAAAAACAAAATCAAATAAACAAACAAAGAACACCCAAAAAGAAACAGCACAACACTGACACATAATTGCATTAGGCTTCATTAACCTCGATCATCTCATATACATCCAATACATTAACATCAAACCAAATCCACAAAACCCATTTGTATAAACACAAATTCAACTCAAAACACAAACAAAAATCCAATCATTTTATCTCTGTGACTAAACTTGCATGATTTGATAAGCCAAGAGAGAAAGAGAGAGAGAGTAAATTTGTTTTGTATACCTCAAATTTGGCTTCTGATTTGAATTTCTTTAATGTTTTAGAAAACCCACCAGTGTTTTCAAGATAATTAGCTATAGAGTGAAGCAAAATTGTCTTCTGTTCAGGCTTCAAAGTTTGAGATTCGGTGTTGTTTTCTTGTTTCATGATTGGTGGTCTGTTAGAGTTCAACAGTACTTGGCGAGGCTTAAATGATAAGAGATTAGGGTTTATGTTTACCGTGTTGGCAACTGGGGTTTTGGACATAAAGAGAAAGATGGATAGCTAGGGTTTTGTGTGTTTTATACAGGTAAAGGAAGAGACTACCTGGGTCAGAGAGAGGAAGAGGCTAATAAACTCAACGGACAGAAGGGTTTTAGGTAACGGGTTTGGTTTGGCATTGATGCTTAGGACTTTAGAGCCGCTAGATAATAAAACTGGACAGTTTAAAATAAGGGTAAAAAAAATGCATCTCTCAAACCAAAACCCTTTGTCCTATTAACATGTTGAACTTTTTCTATAATTTTTTACGAGAATATTTATTTTTTGGACTAACAAAAATCAAAATTATTGTTCCAATCCATAGTGAATTCTGTCTTGATAAACAATAATTCCATGATGGCTATTGTTCCTAGAGTAGTGTGCCCTACCAAGATAGTAAGCGTAGTTATTTATTAATTGTAGGTCTATATTTACATGATATGAGAAAAAAGAATACCAATTTGAAGTATATAATTTTAAATATGAAGAAAATATAATTATTTAAAAAGAAAAACTTAAAAAGAGGGGGATTTCACTGTACTCTTTCTCATGAAATATTATTTATTAGAATAATATTTTTTAAAATATTAAATTTATTTTTTCATGGATCATAATTCCACTCTTATGGCATGGATTGTTAAAGCCAAAAGTACTTTTTAAGCATGATAATGATTTTTTTAAGCATGAAATCTCAATAATTAATACTTTGTCTTTAATGCTTTGTTGTTCTTCATTTTACCTACCTAGGATATTTGCAATAAACCTTCTAAAATTCTAATAACACTATTTTGTTTATATACACTTTCAAACAAGGTTAGTGAACCAAGAAAGTAGACTTAAGTTTTTGTGATCGAAGACCACATGACTTAAACTCTAGATTAGGAGTAAAATAAATCACATAGGAGAGCATAAAAACAAAGAGAAAAAAAATACTAAAATTGAGGCGAGGAAGAGATCTAAAATCTAAAAAAATAATTTAGAAAACTCTTTCTACAACCTTTTTTTTATAGTGAATTTTAAAACTAAAACTAATAAGAATTAATTATGATAAATACCAGAATAAATCCCCTCAATTTTCAATTTTGATTACCCACCATAAAATAAGAACTAAACCTGAAATTTTTGGTTTTAAAAAGTTGGAAAAATTGACCAAATTATGAAAAATCAATTATGGAAAAAATTGAAGAAACTTACGAGACTTAATTTATGGATTGGGCAAGACAATGACTTAAAATAAATAATTTTTCATGGACCATATCCAAGCTCAAAATTAATTGTAAAAAATAATCTTTTGTAGCCAAAAAAATTATTTTATGGTAAACCTAAACTTTTAAGATTTGAGAAGTTAGAAGTTTAAGTTCAAAGCCTAGTTTGCTTCAGATCTCTCCCTCTTAAAATGTATGTCCTATTTGGATCAATTTTTAACTTCTCACATTTTCACCGTATAATCAAGAAAAGTTTATTTCTTTCTTATACGGTGTAAAAGTTTTTAGAGATTTTGAGTTTCTTCAAAATATATCAATTAAGAGTTCTTTTATATCAATTTCTCATTTACCAATAATTTATTTTAATTATATTAATATTTTATGTTAAAGAGCTTATGTTGAAGAACAATTTCTAACAAAGTTTTTACCTAGAAAATAAATGGACCTCACTTTTAATTTGACTTCAAATATGCCCATTAACCTTATTTTAAAACATATTTTTTCAACAAATACCACAACATTTTCTTTTTTCTTAAAGAAAATACCACATCATTTTTTCTTATTAAATTCACAATTGTTATGCATCATATTGTCTGTATTTAAACAGCAACAACATAAAATTTCTTAAAACTTTACAAATAAATGCAAACGTGGGAAAAAAAACATTTTCTTGACTCAATAATTTAATAGCCCACTAATAGAAAAATATAAATGCCTTACGTTTAATAAAATAATTTTATATGGATTATTATACATATTTTTCATGTTACCTTAATTTTAAATAGATTATTGATTTTAAACAAATGGTTTTTTATTTACTCTTAAATAATAATCTTGTTGAAAAAGCTAGAAAAAGAACAAAATGAAAGTATACTTAGATTAATGTTGGGCTACTCCAACTTAGGGCCACATGATCTCAAGGGTTGCAACTTACCCAACAAGGCCCATACAAAAATCGACCTTGCTAAGAAACCCTAATCCTTCGTACACATATATTTTGCTTCAGAGCCGCGAAGTTACCTCTCCTCTCTCTGCAGATCGCAAGTCGCTACCAGCAAGCCAAACAAGTAAATCTCTCAAATTTATCCTCATTCTCTCTCCTCAGAGCTTTCTATCATATCTCCTTTTCTGTTAATCGTTTTGTTTAAGAAATTCTGTGATCACTTCTGTTGGATTTTGAAACTAAAAAAGCTAGTAACTTTTCTTCTCATTTGGCTAAAACAAACCTCAAGAATCTACTTTTTTGCTGTCATTTTACTAGGGTTTCTTTGTCTTTGATTTTGAAATAATGGGCTGTTGATACTAGTGTTGAACATTTGTCTTAGTTAATCAATTTGAAGCTGTTCTGTTGGGTTTAGAAGCTTAAAAAGCTAGAAAATTGTCTTCTTTTCTTGCTGTAATTTTAGGTGGTCTGCTCAGTTTTAGATTTAGATGTAACGGGTATTTGTAGTTTCTGCTTGAAATGCAGAAATTGATCTATTGATTCCATCTAGTTTGGGGTAATGCTTTGTTTTTAGAGCGGTAGCATATTGATATTTGGTTGATTTTCGATGATTATTTATTTTATAGAGAGAGATGGGCGGGGAAGAAGTTAAGGTAGCGGTACCAGAGTCTGTGTTGAAAAAGCAGAAAAGGAATGAGGAATGGGCTTTGGCTAAGAAGGAAGAGAAGCTAGCTATAAAGAAGAAAAATGCTGAAAATCGCAAGTTGATTTACAGTAGGGCTAAGCAGTATGCCCAGCAATATGATGAGGAGGTAGTATAACACATCATATGATCATTCGTGTGTTTATTTATTAATGGAATTTGTGATGTTTTGGTAGTAATATGAATCCTGACTGTTTAAACTGTGTTTTTTTTGTTGTCTTGATCAGCAAAAGGAGCTTATTAGGCTGAAGCGTGAAGCAAGACTCAAGGGAGGGTTCTATGTCAATCCAGAAGCTAAGCTGTTGTTTATCGTCAGGATCCGTGGGTAAGACTGTTGTAGAAACTTTAACTTGTAGTTCTCATTTTAATGGCGCATTTGTTTAATGTGGATTTTATGACTTTCAGTATCAATGCCATGCACCCAAAGACAAGATCCATCCTGCAGCTTCTGCGTTTGAGACAGGTGATGCTTCATTTCAATTCCAGTAAATTCCTTGATTCCATAATATGGCTCGTCTATAATTGTTGTCAGTCTTTATTTTCATTAAAGTGAACTGCTAAGTGTTGCATTTTAGTAGATGGTGCCTTAAACCTGAGGCTGATATGTTGAGCGGCTGAGGCATTTGTTTCACTCTGTGTTTTTGGTTTCTTCAAAATATTTACTAAATAAATTAATGTAAACATCAACTAGAATATGAAATATGTGTCTATTCACATCTTTCTTTTAGCTTTTGCAATTATGCTAGCTCAGTTTGTTTAGGAATATTTGTTTGTTTCATACAATTTGTAGTTTGATGTGTTTTTTGATAGGTGGTGGTGTGTTCTAACTTCTCCACAATTAAGATCTCAGTTTAGGAAGTTCAAGGACGTTGATAATGAGGTCTTTTATAATAATGTGAAAATGTGTGTACTGGTCATAATTATAATTCTAAAGGATTCCTTCAGGTTGCAGTTGTTTGCCATGAGCAACTTTTCAATGATTTAATTTGTGCATGTTCTTTTTTCCTGGAGATAAAATGGCTTAGGTACTAGTGCCATCATCTCACGAGAAACTGTTTCTTTTTTGTGAGAAATTGACATGGAATCATGTTTGATTAATCACATTGCCTGGTGTTCTGTTTGCAGATATTCAACGGAGTGTTCCTGAAAGTAAACAAAGCAACTGTGAATATGCTTCACAGGGTTGAGCCTTATGTGACTTTTGGGTATGTTTTCATAATGATTCTAAACTGTTTACTTCCTGTTCCTCTTAATGTGCTAAATTTCATGACTGATGCAAATGGATCTAGGTATCCCAATTTAAAGAGTGTTAAAGAATTGATTTACAAGAGGGGCTATGGGAAACTGAACCAACAGCGAATTCCGTTGACTGATAATTCAATCGTTGAACAGGTCTGTAGTTTGAACACTGTTCGAGTTATCAATGGCGTTGCCAGAAACTGTTTATGTAATTAGTGAGCTGTTTATGTAATTAGTGAGCATGTTTCCTTTTTACTGCAGGGATTGGGCAAGCACGGAATAATCTGCATGGAAGATCTCATACATGAAATCATAACTGTTGGACCACATTTCAAGGAGGCAAACAACTTCCTGTGGCCTTTCCAGCTCAAGGCACCACTCGGAGGTTTGAAGAAAAAGAGAAACCATTATGTTGAAGGAGGTGATGCTGGAAACCGTGAAGATTACATCAATGAGTTGATCAGGAGGATGAACTAGGTTTTGATGACATTGTTCAAGTTTTGATGTGGTCGTATTTTTGTCATTCAAAAGTTATCAGACATTGGTTAAGTTTAATGATAGAACTACTCCAGTTGACAGGGTGGTGGTCATTTGACCATGAGTTATGTTTAATCTACCACTCGTTTTTCAATAGAAGTTTTTGTAGCTTGTTACTGAATTTTTGCTTTATTAAGCACCAGTTTTATACAAATCCCAGAGGCAATGCTTTGTCATTCCTTTCATCCATCATACTTGTGCAATATAGACCATTGACCTGATCGTAGTTTGCTGCATGTCTCAGTGATAGCACGAATAGCTTTTGAAATCAGCATGGTGCCACCATTTTGTACGAAATTTAGGCAATCGTGCCTACTGAAGGGAATATATTCAGGCAACAGATGGGGTGATGCCAACTCCAAGATTTTTTTTTTGTTAAGTAAGGATCTTGGGTTATTGTCAATTTGTTCATATGCTTAGACCGGCTCTGTACACAATATTGGTGTGATACTTAGAATGCGTTTGCGAACGTTCCCAAAAAGTTTTTTTTTTTAAAAAAAAATTTAATATGATTTGAATGTTTTGAATTGTTTTGATGTGCTGATATTAAAAATAATTTTTAAAAAATAAAAAAACATTATTGACATACTATGAAAAGTTATTTGAAAAGCAATCGCTATCATACTGTTAAGAGTAGATGGCTTTCAAATTTATGCAGAGTGGAATTGAGCTGCCAAAACCTGATATGGATGTATAATTCAGGCTGGCTTTTATAGTTTTCTTTTGTTAGAGATACAAATTCCTTTAAAAAGAAAGTGATACTATTAAGTTTAGAGCTCATTGACCCTAATTTTCTAATTGTTAAAGTTGATTTTAAGTAAGGAGACAATTTTTTATGAATATTTCTCAATCATGAGATATCATTGGTGTGTGCATATATATATATATAACTTTGATTCGTAAAAGCTCATAGAAAATACCACATATCAAGGGTGATTTACAGCTAGTTAAGATCATTTTATTACATTGACATTCACTAAATATAGAAGCCATACGTGTATTGTTCTGCTTCTTTGCATGTAAGAGCAGCCACTCCTCGCTGTTTAACAACAGCCACGCGTAAAAGCACTGCAACCCCACATTTCTTGCATCTGTATTTTAACTAAAAATGAGGCCAAAGAAAGGAGAAAAAAGTAGCAGTAGGAAAACTAGAGGCAGTGTAAGAGTATGGAGACAAAGAAAGAGAGAAAAGAGCAATTAGAGAAGGAAGGGACAGAAGAGAAGAAAGGTTCATCTACAAAGGGTGTTGATGATCCAATGGCAAAGATTTTGATACGTGAATCAATAATTAGTAATAGCAGTGATACAGTTGGTCCTAAAGAAAACAAGCAGGTTGATGTTCAAGATCCTGATGATGTTCTTGCCTTCTCCAGATCAGTTCACAAGATTGACTCTTCACTTGAGTGAAACTTGAAGGCAACGGAGATGATCAGAAAAGAAGTAATTATATGTATTATTCAGTAATTCCTGATATGAATCAACAATGGTTATAATGACCTTTAGTTAATTAGAGATCAATGTTAGTTGTTGGTATGTATGATTTTACTGCTATGCTTTTATTTTATGATTGTCATTTAATTTCCTTGATTTTCTTGATACGTCCATGGTTTCTGAGATGGCTCAAAAGTTGGTCCACGTACTTTTCTTGACGATCTTTGACACCAATCTCAAGGATTCAGCTACTGAATCCCTCGTAAAATATCCCTTCTCCTCATTTCTTGGTATTGAATACCTTTTTTCTTCTCTTCCAGAACCCTTGCATTTACCCTTTGGTCAGCAAAGAATGGCGAGGTATTAAGAGCTCTGGCATGTTAAAGTGCCTCAACTACAAAACTCCATCCAGAATGAGTCAAGAATCCACCTACCGAATCATGTTAAACTCTTCCAAAAAAATTTTAAAAAATATTATTTTAATATATTTTTAAATAAAAAATATTTTAAAAAATAATAACAAATTACGAACTCCCATTTACCCAACATTTTATTCCAGGATATACAGAAAACACAAGAATGACGTGGGGGAACCGGTGATGCAAGGTGTTCAATTTTTTCAAGAAACAACATGCGGTTTAGAAGGAGAAATACTATGAACAGTATAATATTTGACATATGATAGGAAAATGCATTACAAATCAGTGTGGATTCAGCAACAAAATATGTTTTTTCCTTGTTAGTCGAAATCTGTAGACCGGTACCAGATCACCTGGGCAGCATTAAATCCCAAACAGAATTAGTTACTCTACATTATCCTCCCTCCATTTTTTAGATTCTCAAATATTGAGTACTGTACGCAATCTAGCAACTTTGTCCAGCAACAGACAATTTTGTCCAGCAACAAGAATCAAATATGGATATCAATGGCGCCCAGACCAAATATATTTCTTATGGTTTATGTACATCAAACAACTCACAACGAATTAGAGCTCAATTTGTTTCAAATGAGCCCGAAGCTCAGAAACGACAAACGATACTTGATATTTAGTATAATTATTATATAAAAGCAGATGCAACAAAGTTTTTCAAAAAAGTCAGATGCTGGCATCATTTTATTCACTCGTTTTTTGGTTTCTTTGAATACAGCAAGAACTTAAAAACAGTTCTCCAGGTTTTCTTTATCAAATCTGAGAAAAAGGGTCCAAAAATGCAACAATTTTATATCCAAATGGAACGAGCACTACTTGCTATTTCCATATAAACTCCAACTAGTAGGCCAAACCGGCCCCTCATCACATTGGAAGCAATCGATGCATGGGACTTGACGAGGCAAGAAGTAGGACTTTTGCAGAGGATACAGAACCCGTGTGTAAAATTTATTGATCATCTTCTGCCTTTTGCAAAGGGGAACACATGCAGACATTTATTTGGTGGAGTGGTCCAATCTTCATTGCAATTTCCTCTCCAGTACTATTTGTCTTTCTATATATCATCTTCTGACTTTTCATACGAGTTATAGTCTCTAGAGTGGCAAAAACAAATTAACCTTTCAAAGGGAACACAAAGATCACAGTGTTTTTTCTCCCTGTAAATTAAATTGCAATTTGTGATTTTTCTTTTTTATTTGGTTCAGAGAGAGACTAAATGGACCTCAGGATACACGATGGAACTAGCCCTTCTGATCTATCCCTGAATCCCACCAGTACCTTCTAGGGTTGAGGGAAAGAAACTTTATATATGTTTTGTCGATATAAATCTAAATTTGTAAATGGTTGGTGCAGACGATCAATCTTCGTTGAACTTCTTAATGCCCTATGGTTCTTCATGGACAGCAATAATATTTGGTTGATGGGAAATCTAGATAGCTCTAATCGCTGCTATGAGAAGAGTACTAGTTGGCTTTTCCAATAAAATTAATATGCTCTGATCACATGCAACAAAGGAATATTGCTAGGTTTCCTGTCCTCCAACAAATGTGAGGTTGGAGCAGCCTTCTCTTTTCACTGAGAAGGAAGACGCCAAACCTGAAACAATGCATGTGGTTGAGATTCAACCTCCCTCTTCTCAGTGAAAAGAGAAAGGCTGTTTTATGAATCAGAGACTCGGGGAGGGGGCCGGGGATATGCTCTCCAGCCAATATGTCCCTCTCTCTTCCTTTCTCAGTGAAAAGAGAAAGGCTGTTCCAACCTCACATTTGTTGGAGGATAGGAAACCTAGCCACATTCCTCACGTTACTTTCACGAATCAGAGACTCGGGGAGGGGGGATATTGATAGAAGCATTGATTTTATTTATGTAAAATATATTTATAATTAATAAATATTTATATTTTTTAATAATTAATTATATTTGATTAATAAATTTAATATTTAACTAATGAAATTAGAGTAAAGATAAAATTTATAAAACAAAAATGCTTTGCATATAAAATTATAAAGTTATTGTAATTATAATATTCACATTGCATCAACTCATTGTTTTTAAATAATTCTAGTCAACGTTCTTTTAGCATTGGACATTAATTAGAGCTGTTGAAACTGGTGTATATTATATTTTTTCATTTATAAAAAGAAACAGTTACTCATAATCTAAGATACGAGAGATACCTGGAACTAATATGCATGACACATAATGAGTCACATACATACACAAGATCAATGATATGTTATAAATTAAAAACTTGGTTGTAATAAATTCTAAAAATTGAGGACTACAATACAATTAATATAAGGGTTACAATTCTAGACCTAAAAAAATCAAGTAGAGACTTAATTGAATAAAT
>Ga0307517_10009216_pt1 | contig 14032 bp, 18 predicted proteins | sample 23_EM_MG_FD_194515 | JGI IMG/M metagenome (GOLD analysis project Ga0307517, IMG submission 194515) | Populus trichocarpa ectomycorrhiza microbial communities from riparian zone in the Pacific Northwest, United States - 23_EM | ecosystem: Host-associated > Plants > Roots > Unclassified | place...
ATTTTCTTCTTAGTTTAGGGTTTATTTATATTATTTGGGTTTAATTGTAAGTGGGCATCATATAAGTCCACATAAGGGGTCCATTAGGGTTTATTTTAGTTTGGAGTCACTATAAATAAGGGCATAATCAGACATGTAAGGTTAGACAATTCAGATTAATAAAACTTCTTCTTTGCCGCACTTTGTGTGTATGTGTGTGTGTGTGTTGGTGAGATAATCTCCCTTCCATGGTTCTCTAAAGAACTGAAAACGACTTATCGAAGAACAACTAGCTTCATGGCGTCATCGTTATACTTCTCGTTCGCGAATCAATATTCATTGGGTGGGGGTTTTCCGTTTCCAATAGTGCTTGTGCATAGGTGCAAGTTATCTTTATGTCACACTTCTATCAAACCTGATTTACTTGGCTTTTTGGGAATTGGTGTCTTTGCGTGTGGGTTGCGTGACCACGTGATCACGAGGTTCGCATCATTCTTTAACCCAAATGACATCACTTTATAGCAAAAATTTCTTTCCGGGTTGATAAATATAGTCTTCTCTTTATGTGGAGTCACCTGACATGGTTTCCTACCTTGGGTTAAATTTTCAGCTCAATCAGAGTTCGGGAAGGCATCGCAGTATGGGTCAACAGAGGCTGTACGAATTTTGTTATTTACTTCATTTTGACTTGTGGACTTCCTATTTGGCTAGGATTCTTTTCGTAAAAGGATGTGGCAGCTTATTTTGGGAATATCCTAATTCTTCAAAGATCTTTAATGGGCTGCAACATAGTTTCCATGTGTGGCAAAGATTCATAAATGTTTCAGAATCCTTTTCTTACAAGGATTCCATATTCATCCTAACTACAAAAAGGAAAGAAGATTTCAGATTTAATTCTCCTGGCTTATATGGGACTTCTGAAGGGCAACAAATATGATCCTACCATATTTAGGATATTAAATTCGGATTTATTATTGCTATTATTATTTTCTTCTTATTTAGGGTTTTATTTATATTATTTGGGTTTAATTGTAAATGGATCTCATATAAGTCCACATAAAGGATTCATTGGGGTTTGTTTCAGTCTAGAGTCAGTATAAATAAAGACATAACTAGACATGTAAGGGTTGGTGAGATAATCTCCCTTCCTTGGTTATCAACTGACTTATCGAAGAACAACTGACTTTGTGGCGTCATCTTTATACTTGTCATTCGCGAATCAATATTCGTTGGGTGGGGGTTTTCGTTTCCAATAGTGTTGGTGCCTAGATACAAGTTATTTTTGTGTCACTCCTATCAAACCTGATTTACTTGGCTTTCCAAGAATTAGTGTCTTTACATGTGGGTTGCGTGACCACATGATCACGAGGTTTGCATCATTTGGTATTAGAGCCAGGCTCCATTAATCAGGTTGTATCCTTTTGAAATTTTTGTTTCTTCTTGTTTCCGCAAAATTCCTTAGTGTCCAATTTCTTCTTCTCCTTGAATTTGCAGCATATAAAAAAATTGTTATTTTATTCTGTTACTATCTAAAATATATAAGTAGTATAAAAAAAATAAAGAAGAGAAAAGGAAAAAAACAATCGTTCAAAAAGATGTTTATTGGTTTTTGCCGCAGAAAACTAAACAAGGGAAAATTGGATCAAATCAATTCAGAATTAGCTCAAATTTGAAACTCTGAGTACTAGGGTCGATGTCGCACAATATATTAATTTTGGGGTCAATTAGATATTGTTTGCTTTGGTTTTCAATTTCAGGTTTAATCAGGTCTGATTCATAATGTTTTTGCGTCAGTTATCAAACCTTATCGTAAATTGCTCACATTTTATATTCTGTTTATTTGGGTTGAAATCACACTTCAATTGAAATCTGAGCTAAATTGGATATCATTTACTTTAGGTTCCAGATTCGGACATAACTCGTCGTAAACAAGTCTGTTTTGTGTTAACTTTTGAAATTCGCTTTCTTTCTGTTGTTTTCAATTCTTGCCATATATTTTCAACATCTCCAACATATTTAAGTGTTGTTTCATATTTCTTTTATGTTTTTATTCGAGTCTTCAGTTTCGTTCATATTTCGGATAGATTCGCTTGCTACTCGTAAGACTATCATCGTAGTTTTGTTTTGCTTGTTTTCTGGTTTTTATTGCTTATTGAGATATACGTATTTGAGCGACGTGAGGATATTTGTTTTAACCACTAATCAATTTTTGCAGGTACTATCATGTCAAATCAAAACAACACCCCCCCTCCCGAGGGAGAACTTAAGTTCCAAATGCAAGCCATGACGCAGATGATGGAGAGGATGAATTTTGTGATGGGGGGAACGTATGTGACAGACTTGATAGGGTGGAGAAACGTGGTAACGAGGATGGTACAAGCACCCAAAATGTGAGGAAGGTTGGGGCTGAACCGAAAGCAAACAGTGGAAGTAGGGCTGGAAAGGGCACATTGCATCTCAGTGTCCAAACCAAAGAGTTATTCTTGTAAGAGACAACGGGGAGGTTGAATCTGAAAGTGAAGAGATTGCATATCTTGTTGAGGGAAAACATATTTCACACTCGATGTCACATCCAAAACAAGGTATGTAGCATGATAATCGATGGAGGTAGTTGTGCTAATGTATCTAGTGATACTCTTGTGAAGAAATTGAATCTGAGTTGTATTAAGCATCTTAGGCCTTATAGATTGCAATGGTTGAATGAGTGTGGTGAAGTGAAGGTTAACTAAGCAGGTATTGATTGCATTTGCTATTGGAAAGTATTCTGATGAGGTTATGTGTGATGTAGTCCCAAATGCATGCTAGTCACTTACTTTTAGGGCGTCCATGGCAGTTTGATCGGAAGGCGATTCATGATGGGTTTAGAAATAGGTTCACTATTGTAAAGGATGCTAAAACCATCACTCTTGTACCTCTTTCTCCAAAACAAGTGTATAATGATCAAACAAAATTAAAAAGGGAGTGTGAGTACGGGAAGAGTGAAAATTCACATGAGGACAATGGTGAGAGAAGACCATCAGATTCGGCCAAACCTAAATCATTAATTAAACTGGTGGAGAGTGGAGGTAAAACCCGAGGAGTGAAGAAAGTAAGCTGGTGTGATGATAATAGCGTGGAAAAATTAAAGAAACAAGCCGATGATCTTACTTGTTTATAAGGAGGCTTATTTTAGCTCTAACGATCTTGATTCTGCTATTCCTAGTGTGGCTGTTTCTTTCTTGCAGGAGTTTGATGATGTATTCCCTGAAGACATCCCTGGTGGATTACCACCATTAAGGGGAATTGAACATTAGATCTGTGTTTTTATACAAAAGGACCGTTTTGGGTTGTCGAAAGGCTGAATGATAATGCTTGCAAGGTTGACCTTCCTAGCGAGTGCAATGTTTCGACTACTTTTAATGTAAAAGACTTGTCATCTTACTTGAAAGATGTTGATGATTCTGATTTAAGGACAAATCATTTTCAACTCGAGGGTGATGATATGCATCATGATTCTAACATGGAAGGGGCTGATTTTAATGTGTATGGGCATTCAGCCAATGGCGAGCTCGGGCAAAATAGGTACAAAGTGCTTTAACAAGTCAGATTAGCGCGACTGAAGCTTCGATGAGTTTAAGGGCATGCAAACTGAATGGAAATGGTTCAAATATTTTTGTTTGTCTACAAATAAGGCTTGGGTCATGATTTTGGGAGTTCTAATGAGTTTGGGTTTGTTGTAAGCCAATGGACCAATTTTGTCCCGAAATTTGCTGTTGTTTAATGTGTGGGAAAATAAAACCTATTCTACATGGTTTTCAAGTTCAGAGTATCAGCTTTCCAGATTGTCTAACCATACATGCATTGGAGTTTTATACAAAAATTTATGGTTGTTTTAATTTTGTGTCTGTTTGTGTCTTCTATAAATTATTTTGGTATTTCCTAGACTTGAAGGGTTGTTTCAAGTATATAATGATGTTTTAGACCATGTATAGGGATTTTTTTGGCAATAATATTGAAGTTTTCAACTTCTCATTTAAAGAGTTTTCTTCCTTGTTCTACCATTTCCAGAATAGGTTGAAGAATAAATTAGACTTATCACTCTTAATTACAAAGAGTGTGGTGTCTTTCTCCTGATTGGAATTTTTTTGTGGTTTCTCCGACTTATCGAAGAGTTTTATTCAGACTTTATCCCTCATTTTCATTATAAATTACGTAATTTTTAGTTTGTTTGGGTTGGGAAGCTAAGGCATATCAACTTGAGCCTAAGAAGGATGGAACATGGAGGATGTGTGTTGATTGTCGAGTCATCAACAATTTAACAGTAAAGTATAGACATCTCATTCCTAGGCTTGATGACATGTTAGATGAGTTACATGGATCCTGTATTTTCTCTAAAATTAACTTAAAATGTGGGTACCATTAGATTAGGATGAAAGAAGGTGATGAGTGGAAAACAACATTTAAGATGAAATATGGTTTGTATGAATGGTTAGTTATGCTGTTTGGACTTACAAATGAACCTATTACGTTTATGCATTTAACGAATCATGTATTACGTGCATTCATAGGTAAGTTTATGGTTTTATATTTTGATGACATTCTGATCTATAACAAGAACTTAATTGAGTATCTTGATCATTTGCATAATGTACTTAGTGTGTGAGAAATTGTATGCTAATCTTAAAAAGTATACTTCACAGGGTATCAAGATGGATGAGGAGAAAGTTAAGGCCATCCGAGATTGGCTTGCATCCAAATCGGTAAGTGAGGTCAGGAGCTTACATGGGTTAGCTAGTTTTTAGAGGTGTTTTGTGAAAGATTTCAGTATAATAGATGCACCCTTGAATGAAGTTTTTAAAAAGTCAGCTGGGTTTCAATGGGGGGAGGAACAAGAATTGGCTTTAGTTCTTTTGAAAGAGAAATTATGCTATACACCTGTTTTGGCTTTACCTGACTTTACGAAAGCATTCAAAATAGAATGTGATGTATCTAGAAGAATAGGTGCTGTTTTGATGTAGGATCAGAGACCTATTGTGTATTTCAGTGAGAAGTTAAGTGGAGTGACCTTGAACTATCCCACTTATGATAAATAACACTATGCGCTGGTAAGAGCATTTGACACATGACAACATTACTTATAGCCAAAAGAGTTCGTAATCCATTCAGATCATGAGTCATTGAAACATCTGAAAGGACAAGGTAAGTTGAGTAGGAGACATGGAAAATGGGTTGAATTCATTGAAACGTTTCTTACATAATCAAGTATAAGCAAGGCAAAGAGAACATAGTAGCTGATGCACTTTCACGCAGGTATGTTCTTCTAAACACCATGAATTAATTGTTAGGCTTTGAATATGTGAAGGAATTGTATGATAATGATTCTAACTTTGCCAAGATTTATAATGCGTGTGGACATTCGACTTTTGGTAAGTTCAAAGAGAATAAATTGTGTGTTCCTGCTAGTTCTTTGCATGAATTGCTTGTTCGTGAAGCACATGAAGGTGGTTTAATGAGCCACTTTGGGGTTGCAAAAACCTTGGATGTATTGCATGAGCATTTCTATTGGCCAAAGATGAAAATGGATGTGCAACGAATCTGCGAACAATGCATTGCTTGTAGAAAGGCAAAATCTAGAGTACAATCGCATGGACACCATTGTCTGTGCCTGTTGAACCTTGGGTAGATATCTCTATGGACTTTGTTTTTTTGGTTTACCTAGGTCAAAGAAAGGTAAAGACTCTATTTTTGTTGTGGTTGATAGGTTTTCTAAAATGATGCATTTCATTGCAAGCCATAAAACAGATGATGCATCTCAAATCGCATACTTGTTCTTTAAGGTGATTGTACGTTTGCATGACATACCTAGGAGTATAGTGTTAGATCATGATGTTAAGCCCTTAGCTACTTTTAGAAGACTTTGTGGGGAAAGTTGAGAACTAAATTCTTATTTTCGACAACTTGTCATCCTTAAACAGATGGACAAACTGAGATGGTAAATAGAACCTTATCTCAACTTTTGCGTGTTATTATTCAAAAGAATCTGAAAAGTTTAGAAGAATGTTTGCCTTTTATTGAATTTGCTTATAATAGAACTATGCATTTGACTACTAGCTTTTCTCATTTAGAAATTGTTTATGGGTTTAATCCACTAACTCCCATGGACTTAATTCCTTTACCTTTTAAAGAAAGGGTAAGTTTAGATGGTCAAAAGATGACAAAGATGGTGAGACAACTCCATGAGGGAGTTTGACTGTAAGCAAATAAAAGGCATAAACAAGTTGTTTTCCAACCCGATGATTGGGTTTCTAGGATTAATGGGCTGCATGGAAAGCTATAAGTAAGCTTTGAATAAGTTCTGTAATATTTTATTTCCTTCTCTTCTTCTCATGGAAGAACATGGAGTTAATATTATTAGTTTTATTTTTTTAGCTACAGCCCAAGGCTTGTTTGGGCTTAATTAATACTTTGTTTTCAGTTAGGATCCAAGGCTTGTTTGGATCAAGCTATGAGTTTTTTTTTTTAAAAGTGTTTTTGGTCATTTTTTTAAGTGGGCCAAATCAGTCCACTATGGTAGATCTATCAGAGTTAATTTTTCAAGAACTATTTAAACTCATGTAACCTAAATTTCAGCAACCTATGATGAATATTACTTCTGAATTTTTTAGTTTTAACGTGTGAGAGTGATTCTTGTACTGTCGAAGCCTCTTTGCACTCCATAACAAACTACACCACAACTTCTCTATCATACTATATAGCGAGATTCACACTTGGTGAGTTTCTTATTAAAGTAATAGATGGATTGCTCGCTTACCCAAAAAGCAACCAAACAAATAAAAATCATGGCATATCCATGATACAATTAAGAGGACATGCCCTCAAAACCTAAAAAGCCAAAAAAACATATCAAACAGAATTGAAAATATCATTAGCAAATCCCCAATCAATATGAAGTCTTCTATTAGTAATCGAAGAAGCCATATTGCAAATAGGATTAACATTTGAAACAATACAACTAGCAATGTCTCTGTAAATCATCGAACTAGTATGAGGAACATCACCATGAAGACGAGCATTCCTTTCCTTCTAAATATAATAAACGGCAGTAGCTAACATCAATCTCATAAGCACAGAATGAAGTGATCACCCTCCCCTTAAGTTCGAGAGCCAAGAGATGATGTTAACCCAAGAGCAACGACGAAAGGGGATGAGACATTTGGAGCCTAGATCAATCCAAATGCAATGAGAGAATGGGCAATTGAAAAATAAGTGATCAACATCTTCCTTATCACCTACATATAAAAGGCATCGGATAACCTGAATAACACCACAAAACCTAAGCATCAGCGAAGCATAAATGAGTAATTCTGAGAGCACTTCCATAGCAAGAACCACCAAAGAAACCGTGAAGTTCTCCATTGATAGAGACCAAAAATCTAGTAGTAGAGACACATTCACCAATCCAATTAACCATATAAGAAGGAAAGCTAATGGTCCGACGAACAACCAATAAGAAATCTCATCTCACCGAGTCATTAGATCCACCTTTAGAGAGCACCTAGGAGCCCCCCCTTCATGTCTATGATAATTATGAAGAAGCTCTTGACAAAGTAAGATACTATCACTAATATTTCTCTCTATAAAAAACTGAAAAACAACTATCTTGTTTGCTGCACTTTGTGTGTGTGTGTTGATGAGATAATCTCCCTTCCATGGTTCTCTAAAGAACTGAAAAACGACTTATCGAAGAACAACTATCTTCGTGGTGTCATCCTTATACTTCTCGTTCGCGAATCAATATTCGTTGGGTGGGGGTTTTCCGTTTCCAATAGTGCTGGTGCCTAGGTACAAGTTATCTTTGTGTCACACTCCTTTCAAACCTAATTTACTTGGCTTTCCAGGAATTGGTGTCTTTGTGTGTGGGTTGCGTGACCATGTGATCACGAGGTTCGTATCAGATAATCTTCAAGGGAAGAGCCCCAAAAAGAATAGGAGAATCAAGAACCAAATCAGAATTAGAACCCCCCCCCAAAAAAAAAAACAATGCTTCTCAAAGTAACTCTTAATGGTATCCTTAACTCTTAATAGGATCTTGTTGCGGTTGTGATAACCTTTCACCAAATTGAAAAGGAACTTAGAATTTTTATCCCCTATATTCAACAAATCCTTCCACCAAAGGATGCTCTCTTCAACTTCAGTAAGCCTTACATACTCCTTCATAAGAATAGGCTCAGCTATGTGTATCTTTAAATCTGAAGGATTTGTTTGCATCAGACATTAAGCCTCTTCCATTGCCTTCTTAGCTAAATGGAATCTTATTAAAGTACTTCCTATCCTAAATCTTACCAAAGTACTTCTTATTAAAGTATCTCAAAACTCCTTTAACATTTTTCAACTTGTTACACAAAACAAACATAGGAGTGCCCGTGACCTCCTTACACCAAGCCTCAAAAATTAGAGGGAAAAAAGAGGATGATCAGCTCAACAATCAAAGAACTTGAATGGAATCTTTGTTTCCAACAAACTCGCCATCTTCACTAATATAGGAGAGTGACCTGAGATACCGAAGGTAAGAAAACAAGTTTCCAAACCTGTAAAATCGCAGTTCCATTTGACATTAATAAGAACTTGATCCAACTTCTTCAAGATAGTATTGTTACATTGTCAATTAGTCCAAATGCATCTAGAACCTGTGAATCTAAGATCTTCTAGACATGCCTGAATCACACAATTGTTGAGGTCATTCTGCCACCCCGACCATGATGTAGTGCCACCTGTTCTTCTCATCGAGAGATCGAATAGCATTAAAATCTCCCAACAAAATCCACATAATAGTCTCCCAAGCACTACAGTAAATAATATCACCCCACAAAGCCTCTTGTTTAGACGAACAGGTATCTCTATAGATAAGGGAAGTATTGAATGAAATGTTTGATCCCACCATAGTGACACTGACATGAATAATCTGTTACGAACTATCCAAAAGATTAACCTTCAACACATTAGGATCCCAACATACCCAAATATGACCACCATTAGATTGATCATAATTAAACAAGTAGGACCAATTCTGAAAAAGAAATCTAGAAACACTATCTTTATTCACCTCTCTAACCCGAGTTTCAAGTAAGCTAAAACGCTACCAAATGCTTTTGTATAAGACAACAAAAATAATACGGTTCAGCCTTGTGATACGGCACAAGCAAGGTCAGATTCGGATTTTAGTGTAAAATTTTCTACCGTCCAGTTTATGCTATTGAGCATAACTCCAATTTTAACTGTTGGATCGAGCTGAAACTTTACCAGAAGATTCCAGATGTATCTGTCTATGTTGGGGTAAATTTTCAAGTGAATTGGAGTTTCGAAAGGGCTTGTGATACAGGTCAAAACAGGTTGTATGAATTCTGTTATTTACTTCATTTTGACCTATGAACTTCCTATTTAGCTAGGATCTTTTTTCTAAAAGGATGTGACAGCTTGTTCTGGGAATTTCCTATTTCCACAAGAATCTTTAATGAGTTGAAACATAATTTGCAAGAGTGGCAACAATTCATTAATGTTCCAGAATCCTTTTCTTACAAGGATTCCTTATTCATCCTAGCTACACAAGGAAAGAAGGGTTGCTGCTATTTAATGACAAATTAGTTATTTTTATTATTTTCTTTAATTTTTGGGCTTAATTAAAACTCTTTTTTTCAGCTAGGATCTAAGGCTTGTTTGGATCAGGTTATGAGCTTTTCAGTTTAGGGTCAGTTTTGTATGTGGGTAAGTTCAGCCCACAAGGGTAGATCAATTAGGGTTAATTTAAAAGAACTATTTAAACACATATAACCTAAATTTTGGAGACATTGATGAATATTTGATGAGGATCAACCCAACACCAAGCATAGGCATGCCAAAGACCCATTGGAGGTGCTTATTATGCCAATTACAAGAGCTAGGGCAAAAAAGCTTAAAGAAGCATTGAATGGGCTTGTTCAGAACATATAAAGCAAGATGGAACTAAAGGGGCTTGGGACATTTAAGGAGTATGAAGGACAACCTTTAATTCATCTAATTCAGGTCCAAGAAGAGCCTAATTCCTGTGGAACAAGGGGCTGATGTGTCCGACCCCATACTAGCCTTGTTAGGCTTGTTTTTTCCTAATGCTACAAGGATAGAGAAAGTCAGCAGTTTATTCTTCGAATTAAGTAGGGAAGTTGGCCAGATCTTGTTCCTGAAGAGGGAAGGATTATTTCATGCTTTTCCTAACCTAGGAAGACAAGTAATTAAATTAGCAAAGGAGGAAATTTATTTTCTTATTTGTCCAAGTTAAACAAGGAAATCCAAGCTAATCAAAGACATCAAAGGGGGTAGCAACACAAATGTTTCAAATCAGATTTCTCCTAGTTTATTTGGGACTTCTTAAGGGTGACAAATCTGATTCTAGCATATTTAGGATGGTACTTTTTGGATTTTTTTTATTTTCTTGTTAGTCTTTGGGTTATTATTACTTATTTGGGTCTATTGTAAGTGGGCGTCATATAAGTCCACCTAAGGGGGGGTCCATTAGAGTTTCTTTAATTCTAGAGTCAGTATAAATAAAGGCATAACCAAACATTTAAGGGTTACACAATTCAGATTAATAAAACTTCTTGTTTGCTGCACTTGTTGTGTGTTGGTGGGATAATCTCCCTTCCTTTGTTCTCTAAAGAACTGAAAATGACTTATCAAAAAACAACTGGCTTCGTGGCATCATCCTTATACTTCTTGTTCGCGAATCAATATTCATTGGGTGAGGGTGTTCCGTTTCCAAAAGTGCTGGTGCCTAGGTACAAGTTATCTTTGTGTCATAATCCTATCAAACCTGATTTACTTGGCTTTTCGGGAATTGGTGTCTTTATGTGTGGGTTGTGTGACCACGTGATCACGAGGTTCGCAACAATATTACTTCTAAATGAAAAGTTTTAACATGTGAGAGTGATTGTTGCATTCTTCAGTTCTTGAACAAACTGAATCTGACTTATCGAAGATTAATTGGCTTTGTGGCGTCATTCTACACATTCCATTAGTGACGGTGACTTGGGGCTGGTTTCCATTGTATCACAGTCCTATCAAACCTATTTTAGCTTTCCGGAATCAAATCTCAATTTTGATTATGGGTTCCGTGACCACGTGATCACGAGTCTAGCTCTGATACCAACTAGTATCACGCAACCCACAATCGAGATTGAAACATGCATGATCTCGTTAAAATTTGAAAGGATAAAAGAGCTCAACAACAAAACCTTATTGCCATTATCTTGAGTCATGATTATCAATAAGGTACATTATTAAAAAAAACATGGATAAAGCATATTATTACTTTTCAAAAAAATCGAGACTTCCTAAATCTCCAAATTATTCAATTCTTCCCCATCGGCCAACCTTCTCACAAATTTAGATGGGCCTAAATCTTCTTTATGGTTTTCTTCTTTAAACGTCTCAAGATAGTTGATATTAACGCTATTGAATTCCTTTCTTAGTCTATCTTTTTAGGATAAGGTAAGTATATAAATCGCAAAATACAACAAAGGGTTTAAACCCTGCATACGGGCAAAGGCGGACAAACTCGCTTACTCAAAAAGTCAGGGCATATCCAGGGTACAATTAAAAGGACTTGCCCTCAAAACCTAAAAAGCCAAAAAACAAATCAAACAGAATTGGAAATATCATCAGAAAATCCCTAAGCAATATGAAGTCTTCTATTAGTTAATCTATACTACTACGAATAAGATTAACTTTTAAAACAATACAACTAACAATGTCTCTATAAATCATTGAACTAGTACGAGTATCCCCATAAAGACAAGCATTCCTTTCCTTCCAAATATAATAAATGACAGTAGCTAACATCAATCTCGTAAACACAGAATGAAGAGATCACCCTCCATTTAAATTCAAGAGCCAAGAGATGGTGTTAACCCAAGAGCAATGACGAAAGAGGAAGAGACATTTGGAGCCTCAACATACCAAATGCGATGAGAGAATGGGCAATCAAAAAATACGTAATCAACATTTTCCTTATCACCTCCACATAAAAGGCATCAGATAACCTGAATAACACCATGGGACGTAAGCTAATGTGAACCTTTTGAACACGCGATCAAGCAACCCACACACAAAGACGATAATTCCTTGAAAGCTAAGTAAATCATGTTTAATAGGAATGTGACATGAAGATAACTTGTACGTAGGCACCAGCACTATTGGAAACGGAAACCCCCACCAACGAATATTGATTCGCGAACGAGAAGTATAAGGATGATGCCACGAAGTCAGTTGTTCTTTGATAAGTTGTTTTTCAGTTCTTTAGACAACCAAGGAAGGGAGATTATCCCACCAACACATAAAAAGTGCGGCAAACAAGAATTATTAATCTCAATTATCTAACTTACATGTTTGGTTATGCCTTTATTTATACTAACTCTAAACTGAAAAAAGCTTTTATTTCTTGTGATAGAAAAGCCAAAAAAAATAAATAAAGGATGGAATATAAGAGACAATGTTTAGGAAATTATTTGAAGCGGATATTAAAGAGAATGAGAAGCTAAGATGGCGAAATGCTTTAATTAAGCAATAAAAAACATGGTAAAAGATAGTGACAAAAGCTCTATATCTGAGGAGGCTGATATGCGTGGTTTCTTCATTGGTGGAGGTGAAGTGTGCTGCACAATAAGTTGTTGACCATTGTTCGCAGAACCTGGTTCTTGTTGAGGTTTGCTGCATTAAAAATAAGGAAGAATTGATCAAGCACTTGAAAGATGATTAATGAACTATGAAACCAACACATAAGGAGGATTTAAAGGTAGAGAAAAAAGCGAGCCTTGCCTTGATAGCGTTGCGTCTGTCAAAATGCAATCTTCTCTTCATTTCAACTGGGAAGCCTGGTGAGCATGTTATTGGTTGGGGCATCACGCTTGCAGGGCTAATATCGTTGTGTGGTTGTGGTGGAGTTGAGGTTGAATGAGTAGCAGCCAATTCAAGTGATGTTGATAAAGCTGCTTGTTCGTTATGTTTGTTAAGCTCATTTTGAGGGACATCATTAAAAAGTCTACAAACAACAATGTCACATTGATTTTGCCAATTTTGGTAATCATCTAAGGCGCGACAACAGAAGGATTGCTGAATTTTTTGTCATAAACATAACGATGTCCACACAAACCAAAAAAGGTTTCAGCAGCCTTTTCGACCTAAGGAAAGCTTGTCACATCTTCTCCATCAATCACAACATATTTTAGTAAGAAATTTATAACATTTAAGACAAATTGATTAATTCTTTTAAAGATGAAGCCTGTTAGATTATAATGTAGCACACCATGGAATAGGTAATGAGGCAATGGCATCATGTTCAAATACATATGTAATTTTTTTTCCAGATCCATTAAGTTTCTTATTGTATTTTGGACAACTTGGATACCACCATCTTTTTTATAAATCAAAATTAACAATCGATGCACAACATTACCTTGTATTCTAAAAAAAAGAACATTTAATATCCCATAATGAGGAATCAAAGGTGACACTAACAAAAAGTTGATGTCTTCTTCCAAGTGTAGGAGTGTCGAAGTAATAAATAACCTGACAAGACCGGGGTCGAACCATAGGGAGGTTAACTGTATAAACTACAAATAAAGAAATAGATAATAACATAAAAGGAATTGAAGAGAGCTTTAAGATGTGATATTGATGTAAGGATTTAACAAGGATAAAATAATTGTCAAGGTTAGAGGATCCACTAATGGTATATCAAACAAGTATAGTATAAACTCTTTTTATTACTCAACTGGAAACCACACACAAAGAAGGTTCCAATCGGATTATAAATTGTTAACATGATTACATTAGTTATCTTATTCGAATAATGCTAATACTTGTAAATGTTGTCAGGTATTCATGATTATAACTTATGTTAACAACAAATGAAGTTCCTTTCATAGCACAGGTGTCGGTTATACCATACGGTTGGGCTATGAAAGTGCCAAGTATTTGTTGTACCAAGGGTTATACAACATAAATCTAGATTAATCATTTAACAAGCAAAGTATTAAAAGTGAAC
>Ga0307517_10009218_pt1 | contig 14031 bp, 10 predicted proteins | sample 23_EM_MG_FD_194515 | JGI IMG/M metagenome (GOLD analysis project Ga0307517, IMG submission 194515) | Populus trichocarpa ectomycorrhiza microbial communities from riparian zone in the Pacific Northwest, United States - 23_EM | ecosystem: Host-associated > Plants > Roots > Unclassified | place...
AATTTTTTAGAGTTAAATTTATAGTTTTATTAGTTAAAATTTAATTTTAATTATTAGTTTTTTAGAGGTGTGGTTATAATAATTTTTATATATTTTATTCTTTTGTTCTTAGAATAGAATTTTTTTTTCTTTTGTATTTAGAATAAATAATTTTATTACTTTTTTTATATGTGTGTTTTTTATAATTTTATATATTTTATTTTCAGAGAGGAATTTTTTAGAGTTAAATTTATAGTTTTATTAGTTAAAATTTAATTTTAATTATTAGTTTTTTAGAGGTGTGGTTATAATAATTTTTATATATTTTATTCTTTTGTTCTTAGAATAGAATTTTTTTTCTAATTTATTAGAGTAATATATTTTAATGTGTAAAATTTTATATACTAGTTGTGTTTAGTATAACATATTAATATTTATTTTTTTATTTATTTTATTTTATATTTGGATTTATCTATATATTTTTAAAAATAAATAAAAATAAAAATAAATATTAATAATAAAACTAAAGTATATTTTATCTAGATGAGATATATACTAGGTATAATCTCATCTTATTTAGATAAAATTTAAGAATTGAATTTACTTTGTAATTCTTATAAGAAATTTTTAGAATAAATAATTGCTAGTAATATATAAATATTAAAGTTTATATATTTTTATAAATTTATTTTATAAAAACTTTAGTATTTATATTATTACTATTAATATTTTTTTAATTAGTTTTTAGTAATTAAATTAAAAATTTATATTTTAATTAGTAAAATTTAATTTAAATATTAGTTTTTAGAGGTATAATTATAATAATTTTTTATATATTTTATTCTTTTGTTCTTAGAATAGAATTTTTTTTTTCTTTTGTATTTAGAATAAATAATTTTATTACTTTTTTTATATGTATATTTTTTATAATTTTATATATTTTATTTTCAGAGAGGAATTTTTTAGAGTAATTTGTGAAAAAAATTTTTTTTATTAAAATAAATTTTAATTATTTTTTTTTATGTTATTTTTAATTATGTTTTTTTAATTAGTTTTATTTTTATAAAATTAAATTTTCTTTTTTTAATAATTTTGATATTTATTGTTTTAGTTATTTTGAAATATAATAGTTTTTATTTTTTTTCAGTTTTTAAATCTTTTTTTTTTTTTTGATTTTTTTTATTTATTTTTAGTATATTTTTTTTGGTTTTAAGATATAATATTTATATTTTATTTTTATGTTGAGATATGTTAGGTATTAGAAGTTTTTTTTTGATTTTATTTTATAATAATTGAGATAGTTTAAATGGTTCTTTAAACACTATTTTATTAAATCGTATTGGAGATTTTTTTATTTTAATTAATTTAATTCTTTTTTTTTTTAATTTTTTAAATTTATATTTTTTTATTTTTATATTTTTTATTAGTAGTTTGACTAAAAGTGCTCAATTTCCTTTTATAATATGATTACCAAAAGCAATAAGAGCTCCTACTACTATTAGATCATTAGTTCATAGAAGAACTTTAGTAACTTCAGGTCTTTTTTTAATTTTTATTTTTAATTATTATTTTATAATTTATATAATTAATATATTATTTTTTATTAGTTTTATTAGATTAATAATTTCTGGGTTAATAAATTTATTAGAATATGATTTAAAAAAAATTATTGCTTATAGGACTTTAACACAAATAAGTTTTTGTTTTATTTCTTTTAGATTTAATTTAATTTTTTTTAGTTTTTTTCATTTAATTAGACATTCTTTATTTAAAAGTTTTTTATTTTTACAAGTAGGTTTTTTAATATTTAAGTTTTTCAATAATCAAAGAAAATTGTTATTTTATAATAATTTTAATTTTTTAAATTTACGTTTGCTGATAAGTATTTATTGTTTATTAGGAATTTTTTACACAAGAGGTCTTATTAGTAAAGATTTAATTTTAGAATTAATTTATAGTTCAAATATTTGATTTTTTTATTTTTTAATAATTTTAATATGTGTTTTAATAACTTTTTTTTATTGTTTTATTATTTTTAAAATTATAATATTAAAAAAAATTTTTTTTATTGTTAGTGAAAAAAGTTTAAATTATTATTATGATACTTTTTTTTTAGGTTTATTTATATTATATTTTATTAAATTTATTGTTAAAAATTTTTTTTTTTTTGTTTTTTATTTTGTTTTTTTAGATATTTTTTTTATTTTTTTTATTTTTTATTTTGTTTTAATAGTTTTTTTTTTTATTTATTTCAATTTTTTTTTAATTTATAATAATTTTTTTTTAAATTTTGTTTTTAAATTAAAAATATTAATAATAAATTTAATTTTTATAGAATTTTTTTTTGATTTTTTTTATTTTTTAATTTTTAAATTTTTTTTTGTTTTAAAAAAGATTATATTTATTTTTTTTTATTTATTTTTTTTTATTTTAATTTTTATAATTTTTATAATTATGTAATAAAAATTTTATTTATAAATTTATTTTATATAAGAAATTTTACTTTATTTTATTTTTAAAATTTATTATTTGGTTTAATAAGATTATAAGTTATTCTTTATTATAAATTATTATTTTATTTTGTCTTGATAAAAATTTAAGAATATATAAATTTTTTTTTTATTTTTAGTAGTATTAATCATAAAAATATTTCAGTATATTATTTTTTTTTTTCTTTTTGAAGTGGATTAATAGGAGTTTCTTTTAGTTATATTATTCGTTATTTTATTATAAAACCTTATATTTTTTTTAATAGTGATATTTATAATTCTTTTTTTACATTGCATGCTTTAGTTATAATTTTTTTTATATTAATACCTGCTTTAATTGGTGGTTTTGGAAATTGATTTTTACCTTTAATAATATTTTGTAAAGATTTAATTTTTCCACGTTTAAATTCTTCTAGTTTTTGAGTTTTACCTTTTTCAATTTTTTTTTTAATTATAAGAAATTTTAATGGTAAAGGTAGTGGTTATTCTTGAACTTTATATCCTCCTCTAAGTGTTAATAATTTTGATATTAGAATTGTATTATTAATTTTTAGTTTACATTTAGCTGGTATTAGTTCTATTTTAGGATCAATTAATTTTATGAGAACATTATTAAAATATAAAGTAAAATATTTAAATTTTTTATATTTACCTTTGTTTATTTGATCTATTTTTATTACAGTATTTTTATTAGTTATTTCTCTTCCAGTTTTAGCAGGTTGTTTAACAATATTATTAACTGATAAAATAATAAATACTTGTTTTTTTAATGTAGAAGGAGGAGGTAATACTTTATTATTTCAACATTTATTTTGATTTTTTGGTCATCCTGAGGTTTATATTTTAATTTTACCTGCTTTTGGTATTATTAGTCATTCTGTTATTTCATTAGTAGGTAAAAAAGAAATATTTAGTAATTTAAGAATAGTTATAGCAGTTTTTAGTATTGGATTTATTGGTTGTTTAGTTTGAGCTCATCATATATATACTATTGGTCTAGATATAGATTCTCGAACATATTTTATAGTAGCAACTATAATTATTGCTATTCCTACCGGTATTAAAATTTTTAGTTGATTTTTTACTATATGAGGTATAAAAACTTATTATAATTTATTATATATTTGAATTTTAGGATTTTTATTTATATTTAGTTTAGGTGGTTTAACTGGTTTAATTTTATCTAATTTTTTTTTAGATATTTTTTTACATGATACTTATTATGTTGTAGCACATTTTCATTATGTTTTAAGAATAGGTGCAGTCTTTGGTATCTTTACTGGTTTATCTTTATGGTTAGATTATTTTATTAATATAAATTTTAATCTTTATTTTTTCATATTTTTTTTTTTGTTTTTTTTTAGTGTAAATTTAACTTTTTTTCCTATACATATTTTAGGTTTAATAGGTATACCTCGAAAATATTTAAGTTATGAATATGAATTTATATTAATAAATTTATTATGTTCATTAGGTAGGTTTATTAGAATTTTTTCTTTGGTTTTTTTTATTTATTTTTTTTTTATTATTATTTATAATTTTCTATTAAATTTAATTTATAATAATTTAAATTTTTTTTCTAGTGATTATAAATTTTATAATAATAGTCATAGAAATTTTTTTTTTAGAGTTTTTTTTTAATATTTAATAATATTATTTTAGAAAAAGTCTCTTTTTTTCTTATTTTTATATAATTCATGATTATTATAATTTTTTAATTTTTTTTATTTTTTTTTTTTTGATTTTTTTTTTTTATTATAAGATTAAAAATTTTTTTTTTATTAAAATTAAAATACAAGAAAATTTAATTGAATTAATAATTTTTTTTATTAGTTTTTTTTTTTGTTATTTATTTATTATTCCAATTTTAAATTTTTTATTTTTTTTTAAAGAAGAGGAAAGGGAATCAATTAATATTATTTCTTCACAATGATTTTGAAGTATTGAAAAAGATAATTTTTTTATTTTTAATAATTTAGAATTAGATTTTAGTATATTAAATTTTTATTATAATTTTATTTTTAATAAAATTATAACAAATTTTTTTAATTTAGATTTTATAAATATGTGTAATAATATTTTTTTTCTTTCTTTAGATAATTATATTAATTTTTATATTAGTAGTAATGATGTAGAACATTCTTTTTTTTTACCTAATATAAATATTAAAATTGATTCTCATCCTGGTAAAATTAGTATTATAAATCTTTATTTTAATGTCCTTGGAAATATAAAAGCTGTTTGTGCAGAATTGTGTGGTCAAGGTCATTCTTTTATACCTTTTTGTTTTGAAATTACTTTAATAAATTAATTAGCTTTATAAAAATTTTAATTGTGAATTAAAAATAATTAAGCTAAAATTTTAATTTTATAAAAATTTTGTATTGATTTTAAATTAAGAATTTTTTTATTTTTATAAATAATAAAAATAATAAATAAAAATAAAATTTGTTTAATAATTAAAATTTTAATAATAATATATTTGATTTTTGAAATAATGTTTATTAATATTTGTTTTTAATTTTTTTTTTATTTAATTATAAAATTTAAATTTTATAAAACATTTTAAATATTTAATAAAATTTTATTAAAATATTTAATCTTAATATAATTAAAAAATTTTTATTTTATAAAAAAAAAATAAAAATAATTAATTAATTAAATTAAAAAGTAAATGTTTTTTAAAAACTAAGAAAAATTTTTATTTTTTTTTTTCTGCTCAATGAATAAAATAATTATTTAAATAGCAATTTTAGCGTGAGAATAAAAAAGTAGCATAATAATTTGTTCTTTTATTGAGTTCTAGTATGAAAGGTTAAATATTTTTTTTTATATTAATTTATTTTTGAATTTTTTATAATTTTAAAAATTTATTTTATTTAAAATTAATAAGATAAGTCTTTAGAAATTTGTTTTTTTTTTATATAGGGTATACATATATTTATAAAATATTCACTTATTAAAATTTGAAAATTTCTCTAGAGTTAACAGTATAATATTTTTTTATATTAATTTATTAAAATAATTTAACATCGTTGTTGTATTTTTAAAATAAATAAATAAGAATTTTTTTTTTTTAGACTGTTCTTCTTTTATTTAAAATTTGATATTAGTTTAAATCATTGAAAAATAGATTTGTTTATCTATTGTTTTATTGAGAATTAATAAAATTAGTACGAAAGGAAAATTTTATAATTTTAAAAATTTTTAGATTTTTATTTTTTTTTTTTTTTTATTTTTTGTTCTTTTTATAATAATTTTTAATTATAATATTAATTTTAATAAATTAAGTAATTTTGAAAGTGGTTTTGATTGTTTATTAAATTATAAGATTTCTTTTAGAATAAATTTTTTTTTTATTTTTTTAATTTTTATTATTTATGATTTAGAATTTGTTTTTTTAATTTATTTTTTATTTAATATATTTTTTTTTTGATTTTTTTTAATTTTGTTATTTATTTTTTTTACTTTAATTTATGAATGAAAAAGAATAAAATTTATTTGATTTTAATTTAAATTTTATCTTATTAAATAAAGTATTAACTTTTTAAGTTAAAGAAAAAAGATTTAAATGTTATATTATTTTATTTTAAAATATTTAATTTGTAATTAAAAGTAATTTTTAACTTTTTTTTTTATATTATTATTTATTTATTTATTTTTTAATTTTTGTTGGATAGGTTTATTTTTATTTTTAAAAAAAAAAATTTTGATTATTTTTATTTTATTAATAATAATTATTTTTATTATTTTATTTAATAAAATTTTCATATATAAGATTTTAATAAATTTAATTTTTTTGATTAGATTTAGTTTTTTTTTTTTTAATAAAATTTTGAATATATATATAATATTTGAATTATCTATATTATCAATTATTTTTTTGGTTATATTGAATGGTATGCAAATTGAAAAATTAAAAAGTTTATTTTATTTATTTTTTTATATAATTTTTTGTTCTTTTCCTTTTTTATTCATTATTTTTTTTATTAATTTTAATATTTTTAATTTTATAGAATTAAATAATTTTTTTTGTTTTTTTTTTATTTTTTTATTTTTAATAAAAATTCCAATATATTTTTTACATAATTGATTACCAAAGGTGCATGTAGAAGCTTCTACTGAATCTAGTATTCTTTTAGCTGGTATTTTATTAAAATTAGGTTGTTTTGGTATTTTTTTTTTTTTAGAAATTTTTAACAAAAATTTTTTAATTTTTCCAAGTCTTTTAGGTTTAATTTTTGTTTGTTTTTATTGTATTTTTCAAAGTGATTTAAAATGTTTTATTGCTTTTTCTTCTATTTTTCATATAAGATTTTTATTATTGAATTTTTTTTTAATATTAAATAATAGTAAAATAAGAAGTTTTTTAATAATAATTTCACATGGCTATATTTCGGTTATTATTTTTTATTTAGGTGGAGAGTTAGTACATAATAATTATTCTCGTTTAATCTATTTTTTAAATAGTTTATTTGTTAATTTTATTTTTTTTTGATTTTTTTTGATTTTTTTTTTAATATTTAATTTTGGATTACCTTTAAATTTAAGTTTTTTTTCTGAATTAAATGGTATTTATTCTATTTTTTATTTTTCTAAATTTTTAATTTTTATTTTTTTTATTTATTTTTTTTTTAATTTTTTTTGTGTAATTTTAATAATTACATATTTACATTTAGGTTATAATTATTTTTTTTTTAATATAAAATTTTTAATTTATATTTTTTCTTTTGTTTTATATATTGTTAATTTTATAATTTTTTAAGAATAATTTTAAGATAATAAAGTCTATGAAATTCATTATTTTAAAGTTTTTAAATTATAATAATAGAAGTTTTTTATATTAATATTTTTATTTGCAATAAATGATTTGTACTTCTAAAAATTTTATTATAATTTGTAATATTTTTAATTTCCAATTAAAAGATTTTAATTTTAACTTTTATTTTATAAATAAAATAAAATTTTTACAAAATTTAGATTTAAAGTTTTTATTTTTTTTATTTTTTGTTTTTTAATTAATGATTTTAAAATAAGTTTAATATTTTTTATTTTAGGTGTTTTAAATTTATTATATTATTATAGTTTTTATACTTTAAGTTTTTTCAGATATATTTTATTTATAATATTTGTTAGGGGTATTTTTATTTTATTAATATATATTTCTATATTTTCTTTTTATTATAAAAAAAAAGTAATTTTTTTATGAATTTTTTGATTTTTTATTTTTTTTAAAAATGAATTTTTTTTTAATGTTTTAAATTATAATTGATTTTTTTTTAATTATATTATAATTTTTTTTTTAATTTTTATTTTAATTTTTATTTTTTTAATTTTAGATATTATTAATTTTAATAAAAGTTTACGTAAATTTTAATAAAATTTTTATTTTAATAATTATTTTATTTTTATGAATTTTTATAAGTTATAATTTATTTTATTTAATTTTATCTTTAGAATTATTTTTTGTTTATTTGATCTTTATCTATTTTAATTATTTTTCTTTCTTTTTATTTTTTTTTTTTTTAATTAATAGAATTATAGCTAGAATTATGATTTTAATTTTAATGTTAATTAATATAAAATTTTTTAGTTTCAATTTTATTTTATTTTTCAATTTTAGGTTATTAGACCTTTAATTTTCAAAATTAAAAGTTATAATTGATAAAAATTTTATATTTTTTTTATTTTATTAATTATTTTATTTAAATATAATTAATAAAAATAGACAATTTATATTAATCTTAAAATTTTTATAAAAAATAAGTTCCAGAATAATCGGCTATTCTTATTTTAAAATTTAAAATTAAAATTATGTTTCTTAATTGTATTATTTTTCTTAATTTAAAATAATAAAAATTTTGTTAAAAATGATTATTTATTTTTTTATAATAAATTAAGAAAAATTTTTATTAAATAAAAATTAGATTAGTACCTAATTATATAAATTTATTTCACAGAATTAAAATTATAATAAAACTGAAATTATTTTGATTGAAAATTTATTATTTTTTGGAATTTGAAATTTTATGATAAACCTCAATTTGAAAATTTAATATAAAAGTTAGTATGATTATTTATAAAGATATTTTTATAAAATTAAAATAAATTATATTAATTTTATTTAAATTTTATTTTGAATTACATTTTTTTATATAATTATTTTTTTTTAGACAAAAAAAAAAATGAAAGAAAAAAAAAGTAAAAAAATATTAATTTTTTTTTGAATTTAAATTAAATTTTATTACAAATTATCCATCAATTGTTAATAAAATAAGAGTAAGTTGTAGTAAAGTAAATTTAAAAGAATTTGAATTTAGAATTTTAAAAATTAATTTTTTATGTTTTGAAAACATAATTTTAATATATACTATATATTATTAATTTAAAAATTTTATTTTAAAAAGAATATTTTTTTGTAAAAAAAAAGGTTAAATTTTATTTTTTTTTATTTGATTATTTTTTTTTATATTATTATTATTTAATATTTCATTTTTAACTATTTTTGAACGACATTTATTGTCATTATCACAAAATCGTTTAGGTCCTAATAAAATTTTTATAATAGGTATTTTACAATCTTTTTTTGATGGATTAAAAATTTTTTTTAAAGAAATTTTTATTTTTATAAATAAAATTATTTTAAAATTTGTTATTTTTTTTTATTTTTTTTTTTCTTTATTATGATGATTATCTATTTTTTGATTTTTAAATTTTTTAAATTCAAATTTTAATATTTTTATATTAATTTGTTTTATTGGATTTAATATTTATTTTTTTATTTTAATTGGTTATCAAAGATTAACTTTTTATTCTTATTTAGGTTGCTTACGTTTAAGATCACAAAGAATTTCTTTAGAAGTAATTCTTTTTTTTTTTTTTTATTCTTTTATATTTTTGATTTTAAATTTTTATTTTATATTATTTTGAAATTTTTTATGATTAATGATAATATTTATTATTTATATAATATTAATTTTAGAAGTTAATCGTTTACCTTTTGATTTTTTTGAGAGAGAAAGAGAGTTAGTTAGAGGTTATAACACAGAATTAATATCATTAATTTTTGTTTTAATTTTTTTATGCGAATATATATTTATAATTTTTTTTAGATTATTTTTTAGATATATAATATTTAGTAATTTTATTTTTTTTTTTGTTTTCTTATTTTTTCTATTAATAATTCGAAGAATTTTACCTCGTTTTCGTTATGATAAATTAATAACTTTTTTTTGAATTAATATATTAATTTTTTTTATTTTTTTAATGATAAATATTTATTTTATTTATTAATAAGATTTTATTATAATTATATTTTATTAAAATTTTTTTTTTTGAATAAAAAAAGATATTATTATTTTTATTAAAATTTTTATTTTTTTATTTTTATTGTTTTTTTTTTGTTTTATTTTTATTTTTTTGTTTTTATCTAATAGTTTTATAATAAAAAAAATTGTATCTTTTTTTAAATTAAATATAAATTTTAAAATTAATTTTTTTAATAATATTTTTTTTTTTTTAAGTATGACTATTTTTTTTTTTTCTTCTTTAGATTTTTTAGGTTTTAATTTTGGTTTAAGTTTATTTAAATTTTATTTTTTTTTTGGTTTTATTTTTTGATTAACAAGATTTTTTAAATTTTTAATTAATTTAAAAAATACAAATTTTAATTGATCAAAAACAAATTTTATAATAAATTTACAAGATATTTTTTTAGAATTTATTTCTATTATAATTCGTCCTATAAGTTTAATTATTCGATTAGGTTTAAACCTATTAATAGGTCATTTATTAATTTTTATTTTTAATATTTTTATTTATTACTCTATTTTTAGATTTTTCTTTTTTTTTTTAGAAATTTTTGTTATTTTTTTACAAAGATTAATTTTCGGTTTTCTTATTAGTTTATATTATGAAAATTAAAAATTTATTTTATCTTAAATTTAGAGTATTTGTTTTAAGAACAAAAGGTTTAAATAAAAAACAATATATTTTAGTTTTTCTAAATCTAAATAGTTTTATTAAACAATTGTTTGTTTTTAATTTTTTTATTTTCTTTTTTTATTACTAATTTATTTTTAATTTTTTTTATTATATTGTTATTAAATATTTTTATTTTTATATATATAACTTTTTATAAAATTAATTTATTTTTAATTCTTATATATTTTTTATTACAAGAAATTTTTAATATAATATTTTTAATAAATTTTTTTAATGTTTTTTTCTTAATAATAAAATTAAGTATTAGACCTTTTTTTTTTTGATTTTTTTATTTAATAAATTTTAATAAAAATTTTATTTTTTTTATTTTATTTATAATAAAGAAATTTTTATTAATTAATATTATTAATTTATTTATTTATAATTTTATAATTTTATTTTTTAGTTTATTAATTATTTATTTAAGATTTTATTTAATTAATTTTATAAATTATATAATTATTTTAACTTCTTTTGAAAGTTTTAATTGATTATTATTTAGATTTTTATTTTTTTGTTTAGATTTTTATTTTTTATTATTTTTTTATTTTTTTAGTTGAATTTTTTATTATTTTTTTTTTAATTTAAAATTAAATGATTATTTATTAATTTTTATATTAACTAGGTTACCTTTAACTTATAATTTTTTCTTTAAAATTTATATTTTAAATTATTTATATTGAAATTATTTAATTATTATTTTTTTAAGTTTTTTTTTACTATTTTTAACTATTTTTTTATATTTAAAAAATTTTAATTTTTTTTATTTAAATTTTTATGATTATTTAATCTTTCTATTTTTTAGTATTTTAATGATTTTTTAATTAAATATTAAAAATTATTATATTATTTTGATTAAATAAAGTTTTTTTTAATTTTATGTTTTATTTTAATTAAAAATACTAAATTTTCTATTTAGAGTTATAAACATAAAATAGATAAATCTATGTTTGATTTCGATTCAAAAAGAATAAATGTTTTTTTTAATTAATTAAAAAAAATTTAACTTTATTAGTTATATTACAATAAAAAATTTTAAACACAGTAAATATAATATTAATAACTAAAAATTTAAATTATTTTTATAACTCTGGTAGATTGCTTGGTATAATTTTTTTAATTCAAATTTTTAGAGGTTTAATATTAGTTCTTTTTTATTCTACTGAAGATTTTTTAAGATTTTTTAGTATTCAATTTTTAATAAATGAAAATTTTTTTGGATGATTTATTCGTTTAATTCATATAAATTTTGTCAGATTTTTTTTTATTATTTTGTTTATTCATATAATAAAAGCAATATATTATATAAGTTTTAAGTTAGCTAAAGTTTGATTTATAGGATTTTTTATTCTTTTATTTTTAATATTAGAATCATTTTTAGGCTATGTTTTAATTTGATCTCAAATAAGTTATTGAGCTTGTATTGTTATTAGAGAATTTTTAAGTATTATTCCTTTTTTTGGTTTTAAAATTATTTTTTGAATTTGATCTGGTTATTGAACTAGTAGTTTTACTATTAAATTTTTTTTTTGTTTACATTTTGTTTTACCTTTAGTTATTTCATTAATAATTTTTTTACATTGTATAATTTATTTACATGTTTATATAAGAACTTCAATTTTATTTGTTCGTCAAATAAGTGTAAATTTTGCACCTTATTATTTAATTAAAGATTTTTTAAATTTTATTTTTATTTTAATCTTTATTTTATTTTTTTTGTTTTTTCCTTTTTTTTTTAATGATATAGAAATATTTTTAGAAAAAGATGAATTAAATAGTCCTATGCATATTGAACCAGAGTGATATTTTTTATTTATTTATTGCATTTTACGTTCTTTTCCTAATAAATTATTAGGTATTTTTATAATATTTATTAGTATTTTTTTAATTTTAATATTAATAATTAATAAAAATTATAAAAATTCTTTTAATTTATTTTATAAAATTTATTTTTTTTTATTTATTATGAATTTAATTATATTAAGTTGATTAGGAGAGTGTGAAGTTATTTATCCATTTATTTTTTTAGGTTTAATTTTTAGTTTTTTATATTTAAAATTTTTTTTTTATATTTTTATTCTTTTTCATTATTATTCTAAATAAAGATATAAATTTTAGATTTTTAAGATTTTAATGAAATTTTTTATATTTATTATAGTTTTTATCCTATTATTATTATATTTTTTTTTTTTTCTTTTTTTATACAATTTATTTTTTTTTTTTTTTTTAATATTTTTTTTTTTAATAATTTATTTTTTTTTTTTTTTATTTTTTTATTGATATTAATATTAATAATAGAATCATATAATGGAAGTATTATTATGATAATAAAAGATGTTTATAAAAATGGTTTTATAATTTTTTTATTAAGTGAATTAATATTTTTTTTTTCTTTTTTTTGAGTTTTATTTGATGAATTAATTGTTATTAATATTAATTTTTTAGATAATTGAATTCCTTATGGAATTAATTTTCCTTATCCTTTTTTTATTCCTTTTTTAAATACTATTATTCTTTTACTAAGAGGTATTTTTATTAATATTTTTTTATTTAAATTTTTATTAAGTAAAAAAAATTTAATAAATTTTATACTAGTTTTATTTCTAGGATTTATATTTATTTTTATTCAAATTTTAGAATATTATTTATTAAATTATATTTTTAGTGATAGTATTTTTAGAAGAAATTTTTTTTTGTTAACAGGTTTTCATGGTTTTCATGTATTTTTAGGTTTTTTTTTTTTAATTTTTTGTTTTTTTTCAATTTATAATTTATTAATAAATAAAGAAAATCTAAATTTTAATTTTTCAATTCTTTATTGACATTTTGTAGATTTAATTTGAATTTTTGTTTTTTTATTTATTTATTATTTTAATTATTTAGAATATATTTTATTAAAAATATTATTTTGTTTAATTAAAGAAAATTTTCTAATTTTATTTATTTTATAAAGAATGTATAATTTTGTATTATAAAGTTTAATAAATTTTTATAGTTTAAATTTAAAATATAACATTGAAGATGTTAAGAATATTAAAATAAGAATAAATATTATAATATTATATTTCAAATTGCAAATTTGTAAATTTTTTTATTTTATTCACTAAAAGGAGTGAAATAAAGAGGCTAGAATTATTACATTAATTAATATATATATTTAATAGTAATTTATCTAATATTTTAAAAAATTTCTTTTTTTTTTTTTGAAAATTAAAAATTACAATTTTTAATTAATTATTAAAGAAATAAGATAAATTAATAAAAATATAACTTTATAAATTTTAACCTCTTCATTTTATTCACCAAAAAAGGAGTAAAATGAAGAGGCTAGAATTATTACATTAATTAATATATATATTTAATAGTAATTTATCTAATATTTTAAAAAATTTCTTTTTTTTTTTTTGAAAATTAAAAATTACAATTTTTAATTAATTATTAAAGAAATAAGATAAATTAATAAAAATATAACTTTATAAATTTTAACCTCTTCATTTTATTCACCAAAAAAGGAGTAAAATGAAGAGGCTAGAATTATTACATTAATTAATATATATATTTAATAGTAATTTATCTAATA
>Ga0307517_10009219_pt1 | contig 14030 bp, 16 predicted proteins | sample 23_EM_MG_FD_194515 | JGI IMG/M metagenome (GOLD analysis project Ga0307517, IMG submission 194515) | Populus trichocarpa ectomycorrhiza microbial communities from riparian zone in the Pacific Northwest, United States - 23_EM | ecosystem: Host-associated > Plants > Roots > Unclassified | place...
TTAAGTTTTACCGCTTGATTCTACTTTGAATTATCTTTATCTTTATTTTGATCCTTACTTCTACTTTGAGTCTTCGGTACGGTCGCAATCTTAGGATCCGTCTTCCTACAGAGTGCCCCCGTTACACTTTGCTGTATGCAGATACCGAGATCTGCATCCGCTGTGCTTTGCTCGGGTCTGCAAATCAGTGACCAGCGGCCACTGCATTTAGGCTAGGATAGGATGTTGGTTATCAATTAACGGTAACTAACCGAGTTATTTGAGGGCGGGGTGGCATCAGCAAAGTCGGGAAAGCCTAATTGGGTCCCGGCATCACTCCAACATGTGCGGACTTCCTCGGTCAGGGTAATTGAGTCCAGAAACCGATTGACGAAGATCGTCCAGTCCCACAACAGGCTACAGGATCTGGCCAGAATGGTACGCTCAAGCCCGGTTGCCATATTTCGCCTACTGCTGGCTTGCTGTCCTCTGCTATCCAATTCCCGCACCGTTGGATCTGGGTGACTTGGGGTTATTACCGGCATCGCAAGTGGATTCAAGTCTGTGGGCTAACGGGCGGGAATTGCCGATGTAAAACCGTTTGGCTAACTCGTACTTGAGCAGACATTCTCCGTCCGGGGTAACTAATCCTCCAGCTGGAATTCTGGGTATTCCTCGGGGTGATTGTGAGTATCGAACGCTGCGAGCTACGGAACTACTACCAAATTGGTCTTTGCGCACCCCAGGCCGATGGATGATCTGTATCGTCCCCATGCTGGCCGAACGCGTTCTTCTCACTCTCCTCACCCTCCTCACTCTGGCCATCATTAACCTCATATTCCCCATCATTAGAGTCTGGACTCTCATCCGCTGACTCTAAGACCTGCTGCCAGTTGTACAGGACAGTTTCTGGTACCTGGAGTCGTCAAGAAGCTGGCTCCCGCATGGCATCCCTCCTCCTACCTACAGCGGACCCAGCCATAACAGACTCAACACTGAGTGATGTTATTATAGTTAATCTGTCCCTCGACCCAGATCCCCGGAAACATGCGCGAAGGACCTCCCTTCGCCTTTGCCTTTCCTGCCTCGATAAACACGCTCGGTCCGCCATAATCCGCCGCTGTTGTTGTGACATAGTATGCAGGTGAATAGTGATAGAAGAGAATTGCAGTCTGTGACGTTGAGGTGCAGGTGGTGTCAGGAAACCTCTATTAGTAGGTAGCTAAGGGCACGATATGGCGTGTGAACTTGGAAGATCAAAATGGTCGGCCCAGCTTCCTTAAGAACTAAGGAAATTCACAGTTCATCACTCGCTTTCATGTCCGCTGGCGTCAGCACCCACCGCGTGTCCAAATTGTAGCTGTATACCTGATATAAGAATTTGGACCTGAAGACTTGGCCGGGCTCCAATTTCACTGGGGCAATACGAGTGTTAGGTACTTGGAGTTCCTCAACCTGATGAAAAAGGTTTATCAGAATATACGGACTAATCTAGTTTGAGTAGGTCTGCCAAGCGGACAGAAACAAATGCGGGTAGTGCTAGGGCTTGGGCCGGGACGCTAATCTCAGAAAGTGAAAGCTGCTGCTAAGGCTCAACGGATGGGATATAAAATAAAAAGCTAGGATAGGAATAGTAATAAAAGGGGCAACCCCGAACAAAAAACTGCTAGAGAAGAACAAGAATGATCCGCACAAGTCCAAAGAGCTAACCGCTAAAGCAGGCAGAGAGAACATATACCAAACGAACAAGAGCGGGGAAAACGCAAGAAGGATCTGCGAAGATTCCGACAGCAGGTCCCACGAGCCGACCCGGGAAACCCAGAACAGCTAGTGGCAAACAAGAATGGTCTGCAAAACTCTAAGAGAGACCCCGTAGAGCAACAAAGTGTCCGTAGACTACATTGGGTTTTGGCAACCTGGAACAGCAATAGCCGGGCCAATCCAAACAAGAAATGTGGGGGAAAAAATACAAGGATAACTCGCAAAACTCTAAAAGTTAAACTCCAAATGAAAAACACCCAAAGGAAACACCCGCAGGATCTGCTCACAGTCGGAGGTCTAAATTAAGTATACTGATCAGGGCAAGCAGCCCAGATGTAGCGGGCTAATCTAAAACAGAAATACTCAGGAAACAGCGAGAATAACAGCAACTCTAGAAACAAAAGTGAAAACACCAAAAGGAAAAATCGAAGGGTCCATCGTGGCCTAGTATTTGTAAATTGCTTGAAATGGACTGGCGCCCTCAGCTAGCCAGATATTAACCACATTGGTCGGGGCAGGAGTGCTGTGTTCGCAGAGCTAGTGAGCCAGGACAGAAACGGACTTGACCGGACTCCCAATGCCCGTTTCTGCCAGAACTGCGGCAGACATTGCCAACAGAATGGATGAAAAACCTTGTAGTTGTAACCGGAACTTACCAGGTGTAGAGTATGCACTCGAATCGGTTGGGAAGTCAGCGGGCGGGCTTAATTCTCTTCTGACTTCTTCACATCACCAAAAAAACCTTTTTCTCGGGACGGACAGAGACCGCATGAGGACGCATCGCGTCCGCTCTTTGGGTCCGGTGCTCCCGGATCTCCCGTGTCTTCTTTGTCTTACATTTCTTACGTCTGGTGCACCGGCACTCCCCACTTTCCCTCCACAGCGTCCGACGCGCTTGTTCCCGCCCCACCCCCTCCTCGTAGCTCCCCCTTGTATCCGCCCACTTATCCTCTCGTCCACTAGCCTCCTGCCTACTCCTTACCGTTCTGCGCGTCCGGTGACCATCTCTTCTACTCTCACCCCTCTGGCGACCTATATCTGTCCGCTTGCATCCGCTTCCGTCCACTGCCATCCTACCTCGCTTTTTTCTTAGTCTGCACCCTACTATGACTTCCATAATTCCCTTACTGTTCACAAGACGCCCGGCGCAGCTGCCATGCAGACCCCGTACTTTGTTTGGCTTCACTTCCCACAGGAGAGCATAGTTTCACATTAATCCTCCGCAGAACTCAGGTGGCCAAGTTGAAGCCAGACACTTTCTACAGGAATCTCTCCCTTAAGTTGCCGGCTTCAACTTGGCCGCCTATTCAATTCAATTTATTTAAAACATTCCCTTAAAGGCCCACCGATCATGTAGTACTCCTGCGGCAAAGTGGAAGCCGGACACTCAATATTGGCACTGCCACCATAAGTGTACAGCTTCAGCTTGGCCGTATATTCATACAGAACGATTCATTCTATTTAAAACATTCCCTTCAATACCCGCGAATCATGTATGACTCCCGCGGCCGAGTTGAAGCCGGATGCTCAATATGGGAACTGCCACATTAAGTGCCCGGCTTCAACCCGGCCGGATATTCGTGTGGAACAATTCAACCTATTTAAAACATTGCCTTAAACGCGCACTGATCATGTAGTACTCCCCCGGCCGAGTTGAAGTCGGACACTCAATATGCGCACTGCCACCTTAAGCATACGGCTTCCACTTGGGCGTATATTCATGCAGAACAATTCAACCTATTTAAAACATTCGCTTGAATGCCCGTGGATCATGTAGTACTCCTCTGGCAAACGTGAAGCCAGATATTCAATATGCCAACTGCCACCTTAAGTGCCCAGTCTCAACTCAGCCGAATAAATACAGTACATAATTGGATAGAATACTTTAATATATTTCATTAAACGTCCTCAGATCAGTCCTGTGATTCCCTATCCATTGCTTCTCACTGCTAGGAATTACCTGTGCCTGTCCAATCACTGCCCCTACACTGACTATTCGCATGTCTCGACCATTGATCTGGTTGCCGACTCGAATATGTCCGCTCGGAATGTGAAATCTGCCACCATTGATCAGATCGAGTATGCCAACTAATGCCAGCCGATGGACAGCTGCTGCCTTAGTTAGAATATTTCTTATCTTGAAAAGTGATAGCAACCGAGCCACCACCAGTCGCTGTAAATCTCCATAGTTCGCTTCCCCACCAGTCTGGACCCACAGCCGATTGTTTCTAGAGCCACTGTTGCGGAATGCCTTTGTTCCAGTGCAGTGGGCCCGGTGGATCTGGAACCTCTCAGTTTCCTGAATGTCGGGCACTGGGATTTCAGGCTGAGCAAATTCTTCAACAGGAAGTAACCCGAGTTTGCCCAGGTCCGCAGGCAACCGCTGGTCATCCGCAGCAGTCTGCCTGATAAAACGCAGTATCTCGTCCATGATGTGGGAATAATGGATGTCGAGAGGCGTGCATAATTCGGTTAGCGTGCTGGTGTTCTTCACACGGCCTTTAAGCACTCGGCCAGGTGGACTGCGGCTTCGACCAGTCGCCATTTCAATCCCACTATCTTCTACAACGATCTCACTTTCAACTTTCGAAAGTGCTTCTATTGTCTGCAACCTCATTCCTAGGGCGTCCCGGCGCCCATAGAGCGACAAGATCTGTTGGGCGGCTTCATTCTTGTTTGACCTCCGGTAGCAATCTTTAATCTGATCCTTAGGTGCTAGTTCACCGATCTCAGTTGAATACATCCATATGGATCCAAAACGCCGTACGTGGAAGGCAGAGTGACTCAGGTAGTGCATCTTGATGAAGTTGAAGTGGTTCACACGCCGTATCAAATCTGCCCGCCGATCAGACCTTTCAACCATCTCTTGATAGGCCAGCCGATGGCGATTAGCGACGGTTCTATGGCGGACTTCTTTAGCACGCTAATGTGCAATTAGTTCCCTTAGCTCCGGATTCTGGGGATTTACTCGAGCCCTGGTAGCCTTCTAGGTACGGAACTCAAGAAAAATGTCCTTTGTCCGCTGGAATATCGGCGGGTAGTTTTCCATGTAGGAAAGTGTGTCTGGTGTATGACTGCGATATTGAGCCATGAGAGTGAAGTCCACCAGCGCGCTAACACACTTCAAATCGCGCTTGAAATCTGGATACTGAGAACTGTCCGGATTTCGCAATGCAGACGCCCATATGGGTGAAATACCACGGCTGAGATTGCGCATCTCCTTTGCTTGCCATTATGTGATTTCACAATAGCCCTTTTTCCGTACGCTGAATCTAGGGTAAGAAGGAATTTCTTTTTAAGCATCGTTGAACGCTTGCTGCCATTTATGCTTTTGCAGGAAACCTTCCACCCATTCTATCGTATGTTTGAATAAGCCAAGGTAGATGTTGTGCAAGAGGTCCGGCTTGTGTAGGTCGGCGGGGCTTCCTCGGCCGAGTCCGGTGAATACATTGTGTCCTATTTTCACGCCCAACTGCTGATAATATTCTGCAATGCCGGCTGCTTCTGCCGGCTCATGCCTCCAGGCTTTCTCTCTAGATAGCATGTTCTTACGGGTCTCATACATCCACCGCGGATCCCCACCGAGCTCCTCGCACGGAAGCTCACACTTTGGGCATGACTTGCTGCGTATTCCTTGCAAGGCTGCATGCTGAGCATAATCCGCGATCCAGGCCGATAAAAGGTAAAAACAAAGGCGTGTTTTGCCATCTGCACAATTCATTACCATTCCTTCTTGGGCAACCTGCTGTAATGGTGCCAGGACAAGATCGAAGACAGTGCGCAGGACATCCGCGTTGGTCAGCCGGGGGGCTTCGTTGGTACGGGCTGATTTGCCAGTGAACTTTGGCGGTACTGGACGCAATACCAGAAGCAGGATTGGCATCTTGGCAGGGCTGCTTCTTGTCCTCGAAAGGATATTCCCCATTGTCATGTATAGCGGCCAGGCTTTCTTATCTCCGGAGAAATTGGTAAGGTGCGTCTGGTCAGACAATCCGATAATGGGCACCATGGTGGACCCGGCCAGCCAGGCTTTCTACCAAGGAACGGACTGGGCTAGTAGCACTGGAAACACCACTACAAGAACGTGTCAGGACCTATCTCATACCTGCATATCCCACCACCAGTCCGCCGTATGCATCTCTGAATATAATCGCTCCCCACTTGAATCATATTCTCGAAGAGGTGCGTAAACCATATCTGAGCTGTACGCGACCTGACGGATCAGGTAGCGGACACAGTCAATAATATTTTGATAATAGAAAGTTGTTGCAGGTCGACCATTATCAATACTGGCTTCCGCCCATACCAAGTATTCACGAAATGGGTCCAGTATATCAAGGTCTTGTCGCAAGTTATAGGCGGACCGGAATGCTCTGCTATCCGTATTGCCCAAACCATCTGCAAAGTACCCGTCGCTCTGCAACTTGGCTATCTTGCTCCAGACAAACCAGCTTGGCAAATTAAAGTCATTTTCAGATGAGAAAGGGCTCCAAGGGTCATTGGTCATGGCCTTGTTGAGCTCTGGATAGCTAGCAACTTCGCCGAGTGGTCTGCCGGCACCAGGAATACTTTCTTGACCCGCAGGGTGCACACAGACCGGTGGATGGGAAAAGTCTTCCGTCTCTGAATCGTTCTGCATCTCCTCTATCTCACCACTTGCTATATGGAAATCTGGGATCTCGAGCCTGCGATCAGATTGCTAGTCTGAGTCGCTCAGGTTTTCAAGTTCATCACGAACAAAAGTAGGTCTCATGGAGGCCAGGTCCGCAATCGCGCTGAGGGAAAGAACGATATCAAGATGCATTGTCTGAAGGTGTTTTGCGTATGCAGCAGCTTGTTGATAATGTGGCCTGCAATAAGGGCACTTTGTCGTCTTTGAGCTTATCGTGTGTGGTGTTTCTCTTTCAAGTATTCTGGCGGATACGTAAGCAGATGGGCTGAGTGGCTGCAGCGGACTAAGTCTCTCAGAGTGAAGGGTAGGTTTCTTTCAAGGGGTGAATCGGGAAAATATCAAGTTTGTTTAGTCGGATGACGAACGCGTCCAGACCTTCAAGCTGCCAACCGTTATTCATGATTTAACTTGTGAAACCTGTTCTTTGTTGAGAGTATGGGAGGGCCTTGGCTCCTGGGTTGCGGCTCCCATACAGCTCCGTTGCGGCTTAAAACCTTATCTGAAACCTATCGTCATTGTAGGTGGGTCACGTGACTTTTCAAGATATTCAAGTTTGTACAGGGTACAATCCTGCGAACCCTACTAAAACCCTGCTTGTGCGGCCTATATAAGCTCTCTCTTCCCCCCCTTCCATCTTCTCTCCATAATCCTTTCCCCAATCACAATCACATCCTCAATCCGCCAGCCCATCGTAACAGGACCTACAAAGTTCAGCACAACCTCTCACTCGTCCACAGTATCACCAGTGTATCCTCAACTCATTTCAGATTACCCATCTGCGTTTCCCTAGCCAATAACCTTTTCGCAGGCATTACCATCCGCAGAACTCCCTTTACCGTCCGCCGGACCAGCTCTATTATTTTCGGATCTTCAACAATCCTTCATCCTCAAAAGTACCAGCATCTACTCGCGGCCATCCTCCCTCGGCTGAGTGACCATTTAAACCCCCCCAAAAAGCAGCCTCCTTCTGATCCATCAACCACCCCCCACCCCGATCACTATTACAATGGCAGCCTCAAAGGTTGGTCTCAGTTTTGAAAAATCAGCGTCCTTTACAAACCAAGGCGATGTAACCTCGTGTTAGCACGTTTGCGGCTTTCCCCACCCACGAACCTATAGTCTGGAGTGTAAAGCCTGGCGAAATGCTATGAAACGTAGGATGGAGCAAGACAGGATCCCAGGGTGGAAGCAGAGTACGGCCGGACAATGGATGGCCATTCTGGCAAATGCTTTCACCCTCCGGCCTGTTAGCCAGAGGTCGGGACTCTGGCAGGCTAATAACCCTGTGGCCAACATTTTACCGAATGCCTCGACCTTTTGCTAAAGGACGTAGCAAAAAAACATCAGTGTATCTTAAGAGACATGTTGAGAGCATCTGTTGCCGCTGTTCCGGTTGCGGACCCCACCGCCACAAGAAATGATCGTAAGTTATCCCCAAGCGTCTGCAATAATAATGTACTATATATGCTAATAGAGCTCCTGCAGGTCTCGCCGGTCTGCGGTCTGTCTCTGGATAGATGAGCCATCCGTAATCCGTCCAAGCAGCCCACTTCGTGTCGGGATGGACAGGATCCACTGGCAAAGTCGTGAACATGTTTACTAGATGGAGCTAACGGAGCCCACCTTTCCGAACCTGCTAGCGGGCTTAGACAAAACCATGGCACCGGGGGTCGGATTTGGTATTCTTATTGGTGCGACGAGACAGGGTACATGTCTGCGGCAGGACAATATAGAGGCGCCACTGCCACTTGCTGAAATGATCCGAATCACAAATTGCCGACTTGTCCGCATATGGTGGACTTTGAATCCGCCAAGCGAACTAATGGATTGGCTCCCCTGTTGCCATTGAAGGAATAATACAGAGGATAGCATTCCTCCTCCCGGTGAGATCCGGTTTGCTCCACGTGATAACCGGGGCCGCCCTCTAGATGCCTCGGATGACTGGTCCGCCGGTAGCGATAATGGACAGAGCTCAGATTGCCACCAGCCAGAGTCATCCGCTGTGGCAGGAAAGCGAACCACCTCGTCAAGGACCACCAGGAGCAGTAATACCACACAAAAGACTGGGCGAATACACCCCATCAATTGGGCGGACGTTGGAGAATCAGAGCCAGACTCATCTGGTATGCAAGCTTCTGTCCCTCATGCTAACTTGGGCACTTGTGTTTTGAGGTCTGGTAGACAAGGAGAACGGGAGACTGACCTAAGGAAAGCATCCCGGATGCCAGCCAATAATAGTGGTAAACGCAACTGTGCGGTTGTGCAAGAGGCGAATGACCCATACGGTTCAGATGGAAGTCCAGAACCGCGGAGGAAGGTGGCCTGCCAGGTGGGGGCAATCGATGCCGGCATTGAGGTTGAGTCAGTCACATGCTATGTGGAGCATAATCTGAGTTGGCAACTGGCTGACAGGACTAGTCCGACCAACAGTCGGTCTCAATTTACTCCCAATCTGGGTCACCATCATCCGTCTGCAGCCCCTGAGAAGGCAGAGGCGAGAAGGTCAGCCCCACCTCTTTTGATGCTGGCCTCATGGGCCGAGCAGCCTGTCAACAAATTGGCGACACAAGTCGATACGCCCGCGACAAGCCATTCCACCTCCGGGGATCCCCATACCGGCGATGTGTGTGGGGATATTCCGACAGCTTAAGATGTTGTACCAGAATTAAGCCGGGCCGGTGACTCCCCAACCGACTCGAGTGCATACTCTACACCTGGTAAGTTCCGGTTACAACTACCAGGTTTTTCATCCATTCTGTTGGCAAGGTCTGCCGCAGTTCGGGCAGGAATGGGCTTTGGGAGTCCGCTCCAGTCCGTTTCTGTCCTGGCTCACTAGCTCTGTGAACAAAGCTCACCTGCCCTGAACAATGTGGCTAATGTCTCGCTAGCTGAGGATGCAGGTCCATTTCAAGCAATTTACAAGTACTAGGCCACGATAGACCCTTTGACTTTTCCTTTTGGTCTTTTCATTTTTGTTTCTAGAGTTTATGTTATTCTCGCTGTTTCCTGACTATTTCTGTTTTAGATTAGCCCGCTACATCTGGGCTGCTTGCCCTGATCAGTATACTTAATTTAGCCTTGCGACTGTCCGCAGATCCTGCGTGTGTTTCCTTGGGGTGTTTTTTGTTTGGAGTTTAACTTTTAGAGTTTTGCGAGTTATCCTTGTATTTTTTCCCACACATTTCTTGTTTAGATTGGCCCAGCTGTTGCCGTTCCAGGTTGCCCAAACCCAATGTATTCTCTGGACACTTTGTTGCTCTACAGGGTCCCTCTTAGAGTTTAGCAGACCATTCTTGTTTGCCACGAGCTGTTCTGCATTTACCGAGTCGGCTCGTGGGACGTGCTCGCGGAATCTTCGCAGATCCTTCTTGCTCTTTCAAGTTTCCAGCTCTTTTGCATTTGGTGTATGTTTTCTCTGCTGGCTTTAGTGGTTTGCTCTTTGGACTTGTGCGGATCATGCTTGTTCTTCTCTAGCTGTTTTTTGTTCGGGGTTGCCCCTTTCATTCCGATTGCTATCTTAGCTTTTCATCTTATATCCCATCCGTTGAGTCTTAGCGGCGGCTTTCACTTTCTGCAATTAGCGTCCGGGCCCGAGCCCTAGCCTTACCCGAATTTGTTTCTGTCCGCTTGGCAGACCTACTCAAACTAGATTAGTCCGTACATTCTGATAAACCATTTTTCATCTCGTTCAGGAACTCCAAGTACCTAACACTCGTATTGCCCCTAGTGAAATCGCAGCGCAGCCAAGTCGTAAGGTGCAACTTCCCATTACAGGTATCAAGCTGCAATTTGGACGCGCGGTGTGTGCTGATGCCAGCGGACATGAAAGCGAGTGATGAACTGTGAATTTGCTTAGTTCTTAAGGAAGCTGGGCTGACCATTTTGATCTTCCAAGTTTACACCCTATATCGTGCCTTTAGCTACCTACCAATTGAGGCTTCCTAACACCACCTGCACCTCAACGTCATAAACTGCAATTCTCTTCCATCACTATTCACCTGCATACTATGTCACAACAACAGCGGCAGCTAATGGCGGACCGAGCGCATTCATCGAGGCAGGAAAGGGAAAGGCGAAGGGAGGTCCTTCGCGGACCTTTCCAGGGATCTGGGTCCAGGGACGGATTAACTATAATAACATCACCCACTGTTGAGTCCGTTATGGCTGGGTCCACTGTAGGTAGGAGGAGGGATGCCGTGTGGGAGCCAGCTTCTTCACGACTCCAGGTACCGTGACCAGAGCCTGTCCTGTACAACCGGCAGCAGGTCTTAGAGTTAGCGGATGAGAGTCTAGACTCTAATGATGGGGAATATGATCGTAATGGTGGCCAGAGTGAGGAGGGTGAGGAGAGTGAGGAGAACGAGTTACGCCAGCATGGGGACGATATGGATCATCCATCTGGCTGGGGAGCTCAAAGACCAATTGGGTCTGAGTTTCTTGGCTCGCAGCGCTCGATACTGACAATCACCGATGGGAATACCCAGAATTCCAGCAGGAGGATTAGTTACCCCGGACGGAGAACGTCTCCTCCCGTACGAGTTAGCCAAAATGGTTGTACATCTACCATTTCCTCCCGTTCGCCCACAGACTTCAACCCACTTGCAATGCCGGTGATAACCCCAACTCACTCAGATCCTACCATGCGGAAATTGGATTGCGGAGGACACCAAGCCAGCAGTAGGCGAAATATGGCAACCCGGCTTAAGCGTACCATTCTGGCCAGATCCCGTGACCTGATGTGGGACTGGACGATCTTCATCAATCCGTTTCCGGACCCAATTACCCTGACCGCAAAAGTCCGCACTTGTTGCAGTGATGCCCGGACCAAATTAGGCTTTCCCGACTTTGCTGATGCTACCCCACCCTCAAATGACCAGACAAGTTACCCTTAATCGATAACCGACATCCTATCCTAGACTCCACGGAGTGGCCGCTGGTCCCTGATTTGCGGATCCGGGCAAAGCACAGCGGATGCAGATCTCAGTATCTGCATACAGCAAAGAAGGCTATAACAGAACTCTATAAGCGCAATATTGAGGATCCTACAGCCTGTGCACGAAGAGTGGAATACCTACTGGCAGAGGATAGGTTCATTTGCCCGCCGGGCAGCTATGACATATCGTTTTGAGATTGGTCGGAATTGTTTCTCATCAGAGTAAGAGTAAATCGGTCTAATCCGGCAGACAGCCAATTTCTCTTAGATTCCTAGCACCCCAGATTCCGTGTGTAATGTTTGGTCAATACTACTCTGGCCCGAATAGCAAAGGCATGACGGATAAGGGTTTCCTGGATAATATCGATGGCCTATTTATCTCTCTGACAGCCGCCATATTATGTCATTCACTGCGATATTGACAGACTGGCATCTGTATCCATAATGTGATTTCACAAGGGCCACTTCCAGGGGTAAGAAAAACAACATGTACTCGCAGGTTTCGAAAGTGTCCGGATCCCCGGAAAGCCCGGGCATCTGGAAACTTTTGAAAATCGCAAGTATTCAAGTTGGGTGAAAGGGTAGCTAACGGATAGATAGCCCTGCTGGAACGTCATACGCGATCCTGGGGCCAAAAGGGAAGACTTTGGCAACGTGGAATAATCCAGCGGATAAGAACGACATGGAAGGCCCGAATCGCGAAGGAGCGCAAAAGCGGGTTGAGAGGACAGGGGGACATGACAATGATGAGGAGGGATTGAGGCGGGAGTTTGGTAGTGATTCAGAGCTCGATAAATTGGAGGCCCCTGGCGGCCTCGGCAACACAGGAAAAGGACATGGTCGGCAGGAGCCGCGGCGTGAACATGTGCCCAATCCGGGAGCACTGGTTGGTGCAGCGCAGTTCCTAGGCCCTGGGGAGGCGGAATCGCATGTTGAAGAAACGGATCGAGAGGATAGGGAGATTGGTTTTATCACCACTCGCTGATCGTGTATATATATGTAATTAGATTAAATTAAATTACCCGTGCTAAAAGGGTCAGGAATGGTCAAACAATAGTAGTGTGCGAGTTGGTGGGCAGGAACGGGATGGGAATGAATTGCGCGCATGGTTATAAGCCGCACAAGTATGAGTAAGACATCTACCAGGCAATAGTAGGTTCGGAAGGAATGGGAATGTGTCGAGCAGATAGTTATAAACTGCACAGGCTTGGGTAAGTCGTCTTGCGGGCAGCTGTAGGTTGACAGGCACGGGAATGAGTCTGGAGAGCTGTCAGAAGCCGGGGAAGATAGTAGGACCCCGCAGGCGGGCTGTAAGAGGCCGGTGAGGCGGCGAGAGGGATGGAGTAGAAGAGATAGGATGTGGAGAGCTGTGGAGAGAGCTGCACGAAAGGGCAAGAGAGGGGGGGCGTCCGCCGGATCTGGGAGGAGACAGGCTGGGATCAAAGGGTGGAGGAGGAAGGGCTGAACCTGTTGGGAGGGATGCGGGCGGAGGAAGTAATGACAGGAAAACGTCTGCCGAATATGCGAGAGGACTGAGGGAATCCAGGAGTCTGGGAGAAGCAGAGGTGATTTTGGTCTGGTTCCGGATAAGAAATGGATTCCGGGAGATGTTATTGACGGGGTTAAAGGAGAGACGGTATCATGGAATGAATGCTGGCGGGTGGGGGTATCGGGGTGGGAGGCCAGGTGGAGACATGTCGCGGCCGTAAGACGTCGGCAAAAGGGTAGCATGTGAATGGGTGCATTGGGACCGAAGCTCTGAACAGGCAGGGCACTGGGGGTAAAGTTCAGCGGGCTGGCTGCGCCAGGGGGGGCTCAAATGCATCAAAACACAAAAAGGGCCGCGTCCAATGCGTCCGGACGTGCAAGTCAGCGTCAGGACGCATTGGACGCGGCCCTTTCACTTCCGGATGGAATGAGCCCGGGCAAACGCACCCAGAACAGGAGTTTACGTTATAAGCGCCTGGAACCTCCGGCGCACAGGGTGTGCGGGGAGAGACAGACTGCAAGGTATTTCTTTTGCTCATGCAGCTCTCAGAATATCCACACACACATTGCCGATACGCGGATGAGAGGGGGAATGGCTTCTACCGGGCGTATCAACTTGTGTCGCCAATTTGTTGACAGGCTGCTTGGCCCCTGAGGCCAGCCTCAAAAGATGCGCTGCTGGCCTTCTCGCCGCTGCCAGCTGAAAGGCTGCAGACGCATGATGGTGAGCCGGATTGGGAGTAAACCGAGACAGACTGTTTGTCGGACTAGGCCTGTCAGCAAGTTGCCGACTCAGATTATGAGCCCCATCACGTGTGTCCGGCTCAACCTCAATGCCGGTAGCAATTGCCCCCACCTAGCGGGCCACCTTCCTCTGCGGTTCCGGACTTCCATCCGAACCGTATGACTCATCGGTCTCTTGCATGACCCGAGGTTGCCTTTACCACTGTTATTGGCTAGCATCCGTGATGCTTTCTTTAGGTCCGTCTCCCGTTCTCCTTGTCTACTAGACCTCAAAACACAAGTGCCCAAGTTAGTACGATGGACAGAAGCTTGCTTTCTAGCAGACTCCAGTGTTCCCAAGCGTCCAGTCCGTCCGTCTTTAGCCTAGGACGGGACGGACGCCAAGTTTGAGACCTTCGGACGGGACGGACGCCCAATTGCAGTCCGTCCTGACCTATGCCCGGGACGGACGGC
>Ga0307517_10009221_pt1 | contig 14028 bp, 23 predicted proteins | sample 23_EM_MG_FD_194515 | JGI IMG/M metagenome (GOLD analysis project Ga0307517, IMG submission 194515) | Populus trichocarpa ectomycorrhiza microbial communities from riparian zone in the Pacific Northwest, United States - 23_EM | ecosystem: Host-associated > Plants > Roots > Unclassified | place...
GCGTTATTTGTTTCTAGGTACAAAAAGCCTTATGCAGCGCTAGCTATGAAGAGAAAAAAACCTATAAATGCAATCCCACCGCCCGCTTCACCTCTTCATGGGAAAAATCAAACACCCCGAGTCCATACGAAAAGTCTCCTCCGCCTAGCACCTAAGATAATATACCCCAGACACGTAAGGAAACAATACATAGAAACGTACAGGTAGAAAGACCCAAACCCTTCCGCAGGCTCCCCAAAACAAAAGAAATAACCGCTGCGCTAAGGCCCTTTCGGGGCCTGATGGAGAGGATAGATGATCGCTGACACGGGAAAACTCATAGGTTGAGGGCCCACCAAAAACCATAATGTACGGTCGGGCAGGTCATTACATCGTTCCCAAGCGTTGGACAAAGCCACGGAGGCAGTGCTATACCACGACTAGGCGTAACTGAGGAAGGGTCGAACGATCGGAGGGGGAGAGAAGGGCGAGCGGAGCCACCGAGCAGAGGGGATGCCAGCCGGGAAGGTGAGCAGTAGGGTGCCAGCCGGTGAGTAGCAGTAGGGTGCCAGCCAGAGGGGGGGGAGCAGTAGGGTGCCAGCCGGGGGAGGAGTTTTTAGCAGTAAGGTGCCAGCTTAAGGGGCAGTATGGTGCCAGCGGACGGAACCGGGAGGGGGGTAGAGGAAGGATCGCGAGCGGGCTAGCCACAACCGACCAATGGGCCATAGCAAGGGTTTTTGGGGCGACAGCGAGACCGAGTGAGACCGTGATGTTACTAACCGAAGCTTTCCCCATCAGAGGTACAAGCCCAGCAGAACCGAAGCCTTACTTTGACCGAGAGTCCGACACCGTAACGCCGACCGTGAGCGAAGCGAGAAGCTTTCCGACCGTGCAAAATGCTAAGCGAGGTGCAAAGCAAGTGCGGGGTAAGGGGGAGAACCGAACATCATGAGCGGGAGTCAACGACGAACAGGAACGAGAACCCCAAGGAGGGGAGGCCGAGGCCACAGGGGAGGAGGGTAGATGGCTTAACGTCAACTCCTAGGCAGTAGCCATCGTGGGAGAAGAGAGGTGGGTGGGGGAAAGTGACGATGATTTCCCGTGGTGTTGAGATTTCAATCGCCGGAGGTGGAGGAGAGATGGTTCGTAGCCTATCTCTTGGTCGGAACCAAGCCCCTTATATAGGCATCTTCCCTCAACTCTAACCCTGGTGACTCATCACCTCACGCTACATAAACTTCCATGACTCGTAGTGAGTCATTGTGTGAAATCCATCGATGACTCATATGAGTCATCACACAAGATTCCATTAACTAATCAAAACTCATAAACCAAGTCATGTGCTCAAATGAGTCACATGCGTGAAACCCATGACTCATAATATGAGTCATGTGCAAAAGTCATTACATCGTATGACGTCACAATCGTGAGTCATGAAACAATCAACCAATCATAATATAACGATGACTCGCGAATGCGTAGTCAGGTGAGAACTATGAGTCAACTAACGTCATAGTGTGAAATCCAACATACCTTATGACTCATAAGTATGAGTCATGTGAAATCTGCCTTGCTTAGTCACAATTTGTAACACTTATACTTTATTCGGCCCATTGCACACTTTGAAAGGGTCAAACCTAATGTCAAGCGCTGATATACCACACCATAATAATCCTTTTCCGCATACACACTAAAAAGCAGGGGTAAGGCGCGGCCTACCTATGACATCGCCATACCTTAACAATCCCATGAATACCTTGTTTATGTTTGTTTGACTTACCTTTTCAAGTATTCAAGGCAAACATATACACTTGACAAGCCTCATGGTAACAGTACTCCTGTACTCTTGTGTAGAGGAACTAAAGAACACTCAATGTTCAACTTGGAGCATTTAACAGTCTCTTTTTCAAATTGTCAGAATTGTTAGAACTCTCGAACCACGACAAACAGCTTGATTAGTATTTCTTCTTCTTTTCTTTTTTTGTAATCATGCGTTCATTGTTTTAAGGTACAAAACGCCTCATGCAGCGCTAGCTATGGAGAAAACAAAACCTATAAAGCATAAAGCATAGACAAAGGCAAGTCACGGCGCCAAAAATTACCCACTATTGGGAAGGTTTCTTCTCCACCGGGCCGGTGGCCACATAGAAAGGAAAGTACAAACCAACTAATAGTCGTCTAACAAGGAAATCCTACATACTGTCGCAGGAGAAAGAATTCAACAGGCTTACACCTCACCTAACGAAAAAACACGAAACACCGGGGGGGGCACTGTGAGGGGCGAGAGGGGTAACGGGGGGAAGAGGGGGGAGTATCTGGCGGGAACATTGTTGCGGGAAATCCTGTGGAGGTGACGCTGATGAAGGCGGCGAGCCTTTTGAGTAGTGGGAGAGAGGACCAGAGGGGAGCTTCCCAACCGACACTCGTGACGCCTTGGAGGAGGGGTGAACGAGCGCCCTGTCTGGAGGGGCAGGAAAGGATGGAGTGCTCGAACGTTTCAGGTTCTAGACCGCAGCGGGGGCACGAGGTATTGGCATCGGAGGTCCTCCAGGTCGGGTGGGTGGCCAGGTAGCTTTTGCCGGCTCTTATCTGATGGATCCAGCCCGCTATGAACTTGTTCAAACCCATAAAGGGTTGCGGGCTCAGGGTAGGGGGGTTGTGGTAGTACCCTGGAGTCTGGAAGAGACGAGACCACTCCACAAGGAGGGCCTCCCTCACTCTTTTCTTCAGGGCCGAGTAGGTGTTATTCATTAGGGATTGAGGGGGGACGGTTAGGGCCTGGGAGACAAGGTGAGAATTAATCATGGGCATTCTAGACAGCCAGTGGGTGAAGGATATGTATTACCCTAGCAGGAATAGCTTACCTAATAATTAAGAGCGAGGTATATGGCTCAATAGGATGACCATATATCTGAACCTATGCTCCTGAAGTTATGAGCTTCCTAGAGGCATCGCGAAGATAACTCGGGCTGCTGGATGAGAGCACGTTTCATGATGTGTTTAGCTGATTGGAACCATGTTTGGAGAACACTACTCCTCTTACTCTAGTCGCATATGCATATTGCTGCATAATGCTTTGATAGCACGATATCGGAACTGATCACTCCATATTCCACATTACTATTGGTATGTAGGCATTTGGACCGCATATTCATATATAGTCAATCATGATGAAGAGATCGAAGACTGTCTACTAGTGGAGTGGGGACACCCTCAGATGAAATAGCAGTTCGGGAGATTCTCTAAGTCGAGCTGGGCAAGTTTTCAGGGTCACACGGTGTTCGCACTTTGCTCTGATGAACTGAATTGTTAAGAAGATACTTCTTAACCAAAGAAGTCGAAGTAGCATGAACATCAGTATAAATAGTAGACCTCTCCCCCGGTAGTTGAAGAATCATCAAGCAACGGAGAAGAGACCTTAACAATATAACAAGTTAGCGAGTTATATTTAACTCTTTGATATTTGACTCCTCTTTATTACTTTACCTTTACCATACAATTATCAATGAGCCTTCCTGACTATTAATCTGTTGTCGCAAATATCCTGGGCCTAGTTAACCCGGCATCCTACCGTGTTAGCTACCCCGTAACAGTATGGTCCTATTGGCCACCGCGTCTACCGGAAGGTGGTTCCTAATAGGGGGGACGGGGCGTGGAGTTTTCCAGTGCAGAGGGAGGTACACAGACGTGAGTCCCCTTGTCAGGGTCCTCAAGGAGTCGCGTGCCCAGTGGGCAGAGAGAGAGGGGCAGGAGGTCTGGAGGCGTGCCATTGCTGGGTTCGCCTCGGGCGGGGAGCATATAACCCTAAGCGCCGCTAGCCTTTGCCCTTGGGAGATCAGCAGGGGGACTGGGGGGCGGTAGGATTCTACCGCGAGGATCACCGCGGGCGTTGCTGAGAAGCAGTTCGTAGTCCATCTTTGGACCTTGTGCCACAAGGTGTTGAGGCGGGCCGTGACCCCTGCACTGGGTGTGAAGAGGTCTGCGCTATACAATAGAATAGGGGCAATCAAGGATGTTGCCAGCCTGTGGCATAGGTATGGGGCGAGACCCGCGCCAGGGGGGCTCAGGCGTCTGATAAGGGCGAAGGCCCCCTGGGCTAGTGCCAGTCGGTGCGAGAAGTAGGCGGGGGAGTCTAGGGCGGGCGTGAGCCAGTATCCGAGCCAACTTAGCGAGTCCCGGGGACGGAATAGCTCTCCTTTGATTTGAATGGGGGAAAGGTACTTCGGGGAGTGCCTCTGGCTTGGGGTCCTTGAGTGTATTAGCTCTGTCTTAGCAACAGAAAAGAAGACCCCTAAGCAGAGTGCCTTTGCTTCTAACCTCTCAAAGAGCTCCTGGAGGTGGCGGATATTGCCCCGATATGAAAGGGAGGCGGCAGTAAGAGCGAGGTCGTTCACATACGAGATCATCAGGCCTCGAGGAATCTTGAAATGGAGGGGGGCCACGTAGAGGAGAAAGACAAGGGGCGAGATCGGGGAGCCCTGGGGGGCGCCGACGTTTACTGGGGATGGGGTCCTGGGGGCGTCTTCGAAGACCAGCGTGCAGCTCCGTTGACCCAAACAGGATGAAACCCAGGAGACAAGGTAGGGAGGGATTCTGCTTTCCTTTAGGATGCTGGCCAGATTGGAATTGTCGACGTTATTGAATCCATCCTTTATATCCAAGAACAGGGACGAGACCTTGAGCCGTGGCTATTGTAGGGTTCTCAGATCCTTGAAGAGGGTGAGGACCGCATCGTAAGTGCTGAGTCCAGGCAGGGAGCCGCATTGGTTGGGGTTGAGCAAACCCTTGGATCGGGCTGCTAGACCCAGGCGGGACGCTATTATCCTTTCCAGGATTTTTGAGAAAGTACGGATTAGGATGATTATCCTGAAGGAGGCGGAGGACTCGTAGGAGGGCTTCCCAGGCGTGTCGAGCACGATCCCATTTGATCCTTTCAACAAGGCTGAGTGGTATCCCTGGTTCACAAGCGGGGACAGGATTTGGAGCAGGATTGAGGGGTAGATCTTATTGACCTGCTTCTAGGTCGAGTAGGGTATCCTGTCAGGCGCTGGGGCCGATGTGGGTGAGTACTTGGACAGAGCTGCCACTACCTCTTCCTTTGTCAATGGGGGCACATTCTTGTGAGGTCTAAGTCTGGGGGGTGGGGAGAATGGTGCTTTCAGGGGAAAGAAATGGTCCAACAGGACCTTGTTCATCTGCTGAGGGGTCTCAGCCCCTGGGAGGGAGGGGAAGTGGGGTGGGGCACAGCCGTTGGCGAACCTCTTGGCCGTCCATAGACTTTGGGGGGTGGCGCCCAATAGGAAAAACGACCAGTGTTGGTTTTTGGCGGCCTTGTTCGCTTTGAAGTACCCCCCTTTGGAAATGTTGGCCACGTCCCGCAGGGCTGGGATGCCGTGTTTCCTAGCCATCGTAGAGGCTTTATGGAACTCACGGCGGAGGGTGGTCAGGTGGGGTGACCACCAGGGTTTGGAGTGGTGAGAGGGTCTGGTGACTGGCGTATGTTCCTTAGGAGGGCGGTGAGTCGGTCTAGCGACCCAGTCAGCCACGCATCCAGGTCTGTTGGTGAGGGGCAAGTGGGGTGGGAGGGATCAGAAAGCTCTTGATGATCGGGGAGAGTGTTTGCCAGTCTATATCCGACCACCGGGGGCGCTTGGGGGTGGGGATCAGGCAGGAGGGGGCGAGGTTTATTGTTATCAGCACATGATCAGAGCCGGTTGAAGGAGGGAGGCCTCCCAGCCTTTAACCATAGGCACAAGGAGGGGGTTGGCGAAGGACAAATCTATTACTGAGGGGCGTGCCCTTCCCACCAAGGGGAACCCAGTGTATTCCCCAGTAGGGTTGAAGAGGGCGTAACCGGCTTCTGCTACCTTCTCGAAGTATGGGGTTGAGGAGCTGATTTCCCTTGGAGAGAATGACCGTAGCGGGTCAGAAAGGGTGTTGTGTATATTCAGGTCCCCTACTACCAGGAGGGGAACCCCAAGAGTCAGAAAGAGGGTTGCCGGGGAGACCGAGTGGACTCTGTGGTCACGTGCGTTGGTGGAGTAGGCATTTATTAGGCTGAAGGCATGAAAGTTGGTCCCGAAAAGAGTTTCTTGGGAGGAGACGTCAAGGGCGAAGACGTCATCCACCCCCTTAAACTTTGGGAGTACCGAATAGGAGGAGAGAAAAGATATATGAACGTAGGCCGCTACGTGTGGCATCGTAACAGGGGGGGAAAAAGATCTAAAACCATTGAAAGAAGGAAGGTGAGCCTTGCTGACAGGCGGCTCTTGTATGAGGACTAAAGAAGGATATGTCGCCGCTTCTTTGAACGACTCGAATAAGGACAGAAAAACATCCCAGCTCTCAAGGCAGTTAGGGGGTGTTTGGCAGGCCAATTCTGATTTGAAATCGCGATTTGAGATCAGGTCTTGGCCGATTTAACTCCAATTATTACTACCAAATTTAAAAAAACAGTGCATTACTGTGGTAATAATTGGAGTTAAATCTGCCAAGACCTGATCTCAAATTGCGATTTCAGATCAGAATTAGCGTGCCAAACACCCCCTTAGTTATCTTGGATGATAGAAAGCAGGTTGGGGTTCGGGGCCGGCCGTTTCCCAGCGGAGGAGGAAGAACGATCAATCATTACCGGGATGAGCCTGACGGTCCGTACCGGCGGGGGAAGGGCTCTTGGCCTCCAGGGGGAGAGGACCGCCAAAACCTTGAGTTGTACTCGGACGCGGAGGTCCTCCCAGGCCAGGTTGCCTGCGGGTTACAAGGTCCATCTCAGTGGGACCCGCCCTGGCCGGGGGAGTAGAGGGTGCTGGGCCACCATCGACCGCCATATCTATGAGGTCTTCACCAGGTGGCGCTGGGGAGTTAGGTCTGGTGGGGATAGTTGGAGTAGGTCCAGCCGGACACTTCTTGAATGTGGGAGTGTGGTCGTTACCGCAGTTGCAGCAATGGGGGGACAGAGTAGGGCAACAGGATAGGACTGGCTTATTGTTTCCCCCCCTGGGGCAGGTAGGATTCTGACATCTGGAGCCGTGCGAGTATGGTGAAGCGCACAAATGGGGCATGTCAGGTGGGTGGCAGGGCATCGCTGATGGGCGTGTCTGTATCTCCAACGGTTTCTAGACTAGGAGGTTCGGTTGGCTGAGAAGGCAAGTTCGACCTCGCATTTCTGCGAGAGGATGAAGACCCTCGAGGTGAGGGTCAACACGTGCTGGGGGTGGACGGTGACAACCCCCGAAGTGGCCTGCTTGGTGCTCCGAGAATCTCAGTCAGGGTTAAGGTACCTGGCTGAGAGAACCGGGGTCGCTTTATCATTGAGGATTGCTTGCCTGATATTTGGGAAGAGTTACTCTTCATCTTGTAGGAGGAAAGGTAGTGGGAGGCCGTGAATGGCTAGTTGTACAGCTGTTGGGGCGAGAACTAAGATACACAGGGGTTTTCGCCCATTGGGAAGGATTGGTTGAGGGCCCTAGTAAGGGAGACAAAGTATCGGGCGTAAGACGCAGCAGGAGTTGCCTTGTTGGTGACAGTTAGGGAGATGGCACGAGGTGGGTTAATGGTGGCAGAGAAGCCAAGCGGGAGGAGGCAGTTTGATTCGCGAAGGACGCGGGCAGCTATGTCGGGGAAGGTTGCTGCAATGGATGGAGGGTCTGGGTGAGGAGCAGGAGACTGGCGAGTGGCAAAAAAGGGACGTTGGGCACCTGGGGGGGAGGGAGGCCCCTTTTTCACAGGAGGGGCGACCTCACTTGCAACTTGCTGGGGAGAGGGCTGCTTGCCGGCTTTCTTTTTGTCCTTGCCGCTCGAGCCGGAGCCAGAGGCAGCCTGAGGATAGAAGGGGGGGGGGGTTTTGTCTGGGTGTGGGTGGCCGGGGGGGAAGGCGGCCACGTCATATGCATCTCTCCGGTAGTCTCCGGCCTCGTAGCTATGGGGATACAGCCTCGCGTACTTTTTAGGGTCACCGAAGGCCTTGCCAAGCTTTATATCATAGAAAGGTATGCGGTATTTAGGCTCCTCAGCCGCAGTGGGGGTTGGTGTGGGAGGTGCTCGGGCCTTTTCCTTCCCCTTCCTAGAGGGGCTGGGGCCTGGGGAGATAAAACAGGAGTGGGCCACACGAGTGGGGGCCTGCGCTTGGGGGGCAGGGGTGGTGGCTGACACCTGATGTGACAGGTCGTGAATGGAGGCCTGGAGGTCAGCCAGCGCGTGGGGGGGGTTCTGCTCTTGGGGGGGGGGATTGGCCAGTTGCGAGGAGACATCATAGAGCTCCTCCCTGATGGCCTCATTTTCCTGGAAGAGGGTGTCGAGCTTCCGGGTTACCCGGCTTAGCTCATGTGAGATAGTAACCAGCCCTCTGACGAGTTGTGACCGGAGGGTGATGGTGCTGGATTCGAGTAGGCGAGTGCAGGACACCATTTCCGCGTCGAAGTCAGGGAGATCTTGTGTGGTGAGGCAAAAGGCGTTCCTTCCCTGAGCAAGTTGTTCGGCCATGAAGCCCAGCGGCCGTTCGATCGAGCGGGTTCCTGACCATGACGGGAGTGTGCAGTTAAGTGCCAACATCCTACCAAAGGCAGGGTTTCCCAGGGGGATACTGTGAGGGTTCGCCATGAGGGCTAGCATGAGAGATGTGGTGGCCGGTGGGTTTGATCTGGACGTAAAGCGGGGTAAAGTTGAGATTGTATGTGAAATCTAGGGGGGGGGGAGGAAGTTTGCGAGAAGTGTGAACAGCTTGATTAGTATGTTCTTCCTTCTTTTATAGACCCCTCTCTACTCAGTCTTTTGCTTTCCTTCCTGCTCTCCTTCATTCACCTTCTAATCATTCCACAGCCTCTCATCGTTCTTCTTGGACCTCAAAAGGTTCTTTTTCTGTTCACCACGATACATTTATATCCAGCCGTCACTCCCTCGTATCATCATACAGTCTCACTCATATTTCACATCAACTCTACCGGTAAGTCTCATCTCCGACGCATAATGTACCAATTGCACCCTTCTCAGGCCTTTCGTTAGCTATACTCATTGCTGTCTATAGAATCACTTACGATTAAATCGAAATCAACTTTCGATCGTTTCTCACTCCTCAAAGGTAACTTTGTCACTCAAGGCACCTTTTCCAAAGCCTCACTTGTCTCCACAGAAGTTAATAAGTCACAGTAGACAAGACCATCTTCTACCCTACAAAGGTAAGTTTATTACACGATTCGCCACCTTATTCCCTTTCCTTATCCTGCTAGACAAAAAAGGGTTTTGAAGCCTGTTCTTTCTCGCTTCTTTCTGGGGTGGTGAAGCATCATATATGTTCTTCAATGAACCTGCACACGGCTCGTATGAGCTCTTTTGAGCCTTTTCTCAATGTGAAACGGTAGCTGACCTCTATTCTTTAGATATACTAGTGACTCCCTACTGTTTTCAGCTGCCATTTCCCCTATAGTGAGTCTCCTGCGCCTCTTATTTGCGCCTTTCCTAAGCCTGAATGATTACTGATCTCTATTCTCTAGATCTCCAGGAATTTTCCGTCTTCATCTGCGCGCTAAGCTCATCCTCGCTTAATTCAGATTGGACTCCTGTTCGTCCCATTTGCTCCTTTTTCAAATATAATCGAATTGGTGACCAGCATGCCTCTTTCCACAACTGCCAAGTTCCGTACTGAGCTCAACCTCAACAGTACTGGAGGCTCTGTGGATGGGAGGAGATACCGCGCCGTTCACTAATTCATTCTCCAGAAGTGTCGGGAGAGGAACATCCTCTCTCCTAGGCAGGCCAATGACACTTTGTGGGGTCAAGTCAGGAGAGAGGCCATCGGACACACTACTCTCCAAGGCTTCCAAGCCAAATTCAACACACCCTGGAACGGCCCATATCAGGCCTTCCACCTTGCCCTGTATACCCTTATCGTTGACCTGCTGAAGAAGGCCGCCAAGTCTCGTCCGAATACCAACCGAGGATTAAATTCAGATAACGAGCAAGAGGAGGAAGCTGACGGTGCTGGCAGTGGGGCAGGATCCGGATCGAGGTGTGAAAGAGCTGGTCCTCGTCACCAACCGACCCTTCCACAGGAGAAACCGGTGCAAATAATATTTATTGAGACCTTAGGTGCCAATCTGGGGCAGGCTCGCCAGCTCCCATAAGTGATGCATAGGAATGCAACACCAAACAAGAGTTGACTGGCGATTCTCTGGCACTACACTTTGCAGGATCTCGGCGAAGCTGCTTGTTGGTACATTGAGGCCGGCGACCATCCCCCGCAGTTCATCGGTATTCTTCGTGACATTCAGGGTATGAATGTCACTCCCGATGCTGCCGACCAGAGACTGATCGATTACGATCAAGTCAATGCCTGCCTTCCTCTCTCCCGGTACACCACCCCTACTGTTGCTTGCTTCCTTCACCAAGCAGCTATTACCCCTCTTGATGTGGAAGACCCTGTTCCTCCTAATACGCCTCTTGCGAGGCACAATCATGGCTATTTTGACCCCGGACAATTCAATGTTGCAGAGTTCTATACTGAGCCAGATTCCAACTCTGATGTGCAGGAGAATGCCAGGTGTCAGGCAAAGCGCAGGAGAATCTTTCCCAGATCTAATGCAGGCTGGCAGGAGAGAATTCAGAGCAATGATCGCAAGGTCACTAGATTTCAGAACCTTTCCCAAGAGCTGATTTCCCGCACTCGTTTTAGGCAGGGAGCGGCCTATATGAGCGATTACGTAGGACAAGATGTCCAAAATGTGCCTCTTCCCCCGTATCCCACCTCTTGGGTGTGAGGCTCCTTAGATGGAGTTGCAGTTGGGAGGGTTTCTAGGACTTGTTTGGGACGAGCAGGGTAGTCTTTGCGCTTTCAGGTGCTTTTTCTTTTGTCCCATGGCTTTCTTGGGTTTTGTTTTCATTTGTATCCCTTGGTTGGTTAGTGCGGGGGAGGTGGGTTTCTGGGGCTTGCTTGTTCCGTGCAGGGTCTTCTTTGGGCTTTCGGAGTATTTTTCTTTTGTTTCATGGGTTTCTTCATGCTTAGTTTTTGCTCTCCTTTCTATCTCTTTCTAGGTTCCTAAGATTCATTTGTGCTGAACTGTACCTTCTTTGGGCCTTTGGGTAGCTGTTCTTTTGTTTCATAGTTTTTTTTCTTTGTTTTGCTTTCATTACTATCTATCTGCTAATACCTTTCTTAATTGTGTCTGCGCTATTATACAGCTTTCCTATATCTTACCCCATAGTCTTAGATTTCAATGTTTTTATTACCCTTTTTTAGAATTAGGTGGGTGAAACAGAAGGCCTCTTTGAGATGCCAGGTATCACTTTTATCTTTCATCTTGGCCCATTCTTCATGATCCGATCCTCTGGAAACCATAAGTCATGTTTATTCAGACAAGTGATCCCACGAGAAAAATCCTGTCCTGGCAATTCTAATTAGACAATCTCTACCCGAGCTATAGTAAACCGTGCATGTCGTCTTAAAGTTATTTGGAGTCCAAAAGGGGATAGCATAGTTCGAGTACATACATATGATTGCATGGACCTTGGATGCTAGCAAGAATCCGCGTTCCAACATAAAGCTCATTCATCCCCAATGGGACGTTGTGAGTGCAAAAGTCCTCTTGGAGAGCCTTACGTCCACAAACAATTCCTCATCCCCCTCTAGATATTTCATATAAACCCACAACCATGACTGGAAATATGAGCAGAAGTGAGTCAAGCCTCCTGAAAGCGAAATCCAACTCCCTGCAGTCTTAAATACAACATTCTTGACCACCGTAGCACCAGTCCCCCGAGCTCAGTCATCAACTTTGAGATTTTCAGTATCCTTCCTGAAGGTTGGATCACCAGCAGTGGACTTACAATGACTAGTTAATTCATTTGCCGAGGAGGAGGAGGATCAAATAGATGTTGACGATGATGATGATATTCCCAGACATCCCCAAAGAGCTGAAAAACATCCCTCAGAACCTCCTCTAGAGCAAGATCCACAGAGAGTATGAAACTGCTTGAGATTTGTGAGTGAAACTTTCAATTTTGAAATAAGATACTGATAAGAAAGAGCACGGAGAACTGCCCATCCCCCGCTCTAAATGGCCCTTCCCAGCTACTTTTGTCTCAAGAGACGGCAGCACAATTACATTCAGGTCATCTTCCAGCCCATTCATCACACTTTTCACCCTATGCCACCCAAGAGGAACAAACCTTCCTGTTCTATCCGGGACGGAGTACTGTCAATCTGGACTTTCCGGCGTCTGATATTGTGATCCCAATCACCTCACTATCAACAAAAAGCAATTCCTTACATGGTGATGAGAGGATAGTTTTTGAGAACACTGCAGATATGGTCCGGTATCATACATGGTTTGTTAATGACTTTGTAAAGCCAGCTGAAAATGATTCTCTTTTGGAAAGCTATTGGGCAAAGGCAGCTACCAAGCTAGGTTGGAGGAATATGGGAATCAGCAAGCCGGCAATGACCTTTGTAACTCTTTTAAGTAACGAAATGCGTCCCATCTGAGACTTAGCACAACTAATTAAATTCATTCAGTTGAAATTCAGGCAGTCCAGTGCTAGGTAACATCTAGTTTCCGAAGCTAGAAACATGATTCAGAATCTTTACGACTTATCACATAAACCAGCAACCGATATAAAGGCAAAAATTACATATTTGCTGGCAAATGATCTGTTTACATGTCATCCAAGTAAACAAGAGGTTAGTTCTTCTCTCATATCGTCTCCGATAAGACGACAAAAGGCTCATTCTTCAAGGAATGTGACTTCCATTTGCTGTCCCAGAGATAGCAAAACTCTTATTCTATAAGTGGTTTAGGGTTTGGAAAATGCGGGAAAGGACCGATAAATCGTTCCTGAATCGTACTAACGACGTCCTAATATGCCTTACCAAGGCCTGCATGTATCATTCATTGATGGCTTGGAGTTCTGTATCATTTATTCAACCTCCAGATTTCTCTGTTCTAACTGCCCAAAGTTAGTAACGCATTCTTAGAGTCCCAAATGCGCTGTTCTAAAGAGAAGTGTACTAACAGCCAATTTAGATGTTTATCTTCAACAGCGTGCAACTTGGCAAGGGTTACCTCCGCAGGTGAGAAATAAACTGATTAATCACACAAAAAAACGCATTAAGCGAATGCTGTGGGAGAGTAGATTTATTCAGAATCAGGAGTCTAGCACTGCACTCGAGGATAAAGAAGCCTCAGGATATCTGGATTTGGCGGTCTCAGGGGATGAGGAGAGCAAGGTGGAAGACAATAATTATGATCCTGAAGCGGGTGAAGTGGTGGAGGGACTCGAAGAGGGGGGGGATCAAGACGAATGACGTCCCATTTGAGACGGATGTATTATTTAAATAAAATATGTATAAAATAATTGGAGAGTATTAATTTATTGTAAATAAAATATACTATTTTGAGTTCGACTTTAACCTAGTTTGTGAATAAAATGTGCTGCAAAAGGTTACATTGAGCCGAGTAAAAGCTCCCAAGAGCCTGGAAGAGGGCACGCGTGATGTGGAAGAGCCAAGAAAGATCTCGGCGCAATGGCCCAGACGCGTGGAAGTGATTTCAAAGCCAAATAATGTTACTAAATAACCGTGCTTTGATTGTGCTTTGCAGGAGAGAAGAGAGATAGGGGAACTGTTATGGGGTAGCTAACACGGTAGGATTCTGGGCTAACTAGGCCGAGGATATTCGAGACCACGGATTATAGGTCAGGAAGGCTCAAGAAGAATTGTTCGATAAAGTAATAGAGGAATATCGTTATAACTTATAATATTGTTAAGGTCTCTTCTCCGTTGCCTGATGATGTTCTCAACCATCGGGAAGAGCCCCACTATTTATCCTAATGTTCACGCTACTTTGACTTCTCTAGTAAAGAAGTATCTTTCTAGAAATTCAGTGCGTCAGAACAAAGTGCGAACATTGTTTGACCCTAAATCTTGCCCAGCTCGACTCTGAGAATCTCCCGACTGCTATTTCTTCTGAGGGTGTCCCCACTCCACCAGTAGTCAGTCTTCGATCTCTTCGTCCTGATAGACTATAATGGAATATGCAGTCTAAATGCCTACATACCAAT
>Ga0307517_10009222_pt1 | contig 14028 bp, 18 predicted proteins | sample 23_EM_MG_FD_194515 | JGI IMG/M metagenome (GOLD analysis project Ga0307517, IMG submission 194515) | Populus trichocarpa ectomycorrhiza microbial communities from riparian zone in the Pacific Northwest, United States - 23_EM | ecosystem: Host-associated > Plants > Roots > Unclassified | place...
AGGCCACTTCCTTTCCCTTTCCCCTGAGCAGACATTTGTACCCGCACTTGTGGGTCAAGTGGAGACGGACGTTCTTTCTCAGTGGATAAAAGATTTCTCCGATCGTACCTTATTTAACCACAGGTAGGCAAGCCCGTCTAATTCATAAAGGTGGATATATCATGGAGATTGCGTTATCAGCTTTCCTGTATCCATGGTGTCATTAAAAGGTTCCAAGGAACAATATTTCCGAAGGCTTGTTTATATCCCCCACTCACGGCAGACAGGTAATGCCATAGCAGGAAAATCCTTGAAGTTAGAAATGATGGACAAACATGCTCTATCATTCGACGACTCCGACCCTGTGGTCCGATCGCGTCGTTCTGAATTCTCATGCTTCAAAAAAGCGGAAGCCTGCGTTGACCTTCTCATTCCAGATTAGTAAGTCAGTTGAGGGCTCGACCTGCGATAGAACCTGAAACTTGCCCGCTGTAGTCGTGCAGATATTCAGTTTACGGCCACAAATATTCAAAAACTACCTGATTCCCACTGGCCGGATGCGATCAAAACGCTAGTAAACCAAACCAAGTCAGGGTGCGTGTTTAGGTCTGAATCCTCGTATACGTCTAACCTGAGACTCCTCAGGGCCGAGAACAGGTTAGATATCCCTGTTATGTTCAACCATGACGACTTGAGTTACGTTTTGCACTCTAATTCGTATATTCGTCAACGTCACTACGAGCTTCCTGATCCTGGCGAACCTTCAGGAGGTACGTTTTTAGCTGAGACAACAGTTGATCTCGATGGCGGTCAAAGTAGTGTTGCGGGAAAGGTGAACTCTCCCTTGCTTCTTTCTTCGTCATAATAATTGACATCGTGAAGCTTCTTTGTCAAAATTATGAAACGGAGTTGGGTTGGAGGTCTTTTCTCAAGCAATGTGATCGCTTAACCAAACCAGACGAGGGGAAATGGAAAAGCTTCTGATATGCCCCAAACACGTCTTCCTGGTCAAAAGCTTAACACTTATTGCTGTTTTCAATGAAGTTGGCAGTGGGTCACACTGGGTCACATTTTCACAAATTTCGCCGCCAAGGTTCTGAACGAACTATCTCGGGGTCTACTGGGTCTACAGCGACAATTTTGGGTGCGTTGGAATAGAAACAAAGAGTAGATGTATGCCCCATTTTAAAATTAGCAATTTGAATAATTTTTGATAGAGATCAAAAATGAGGGTCTTGAGGATAAGTAAGTACTGAGTGCTGAGCATAAACCCCTGAGACAAAACTTACTGGAGACAATGGTACTGGTATGGTGAAAAACTGTAATCCTTTTGGAAAATAGCTTGAAACTATGTACATGAATGTGCCCCACAAAAATTTAGCATACTTTGGTGTTGTGCAGACAAAATTTGAAGATTGTATGGCTAGGGTGACACCATAGTACCTTTGGAGTACTTAGGTGTGCACAACACCAAAATTTGCCAATTTTTTTGCAGGGTGCATTCATGTACATATTCTCAATCTATCAAAACTCATTCAAATTTAAAATGAGGTACACACCTACTCTTCAATGCAATTCTAACGCACCCAAAACCGTTGCTGTAGGTGCAGTGGATCCCGAGATAGTTCGTTCAGAACTTTAGCAGCGGAATTTGCGAACCCACCGCCAACTTCATTGAAAACACCAATAATACAAACGGCCGCTACTCATATACTATCATTGAAGCTAATATACACAAATATAATGATCACCGTTTGCGCGAAGCTCTTTCCTTGCGTTTCTTTGCGCGTACCTATTGAATATGTCAGCTTAACTCGTAACTTGGTGGGAAGGCACTGGCCTCTTTTTTCATCCGGGAGTCCACCATGGTATACCGGCCTTTAACGCCTTTCGGTCGTCCCTTTACACCCTTGTGCGCACCCTTGGCCACCACAAGTTTAACTTCTGTTTTCGCCTTCTGACTAGCAGACATCCCTTTCCGCATCAATTTGTCAATCTGCTGGGCTTTCTCTCGCTCCGACATATCGGCTGTAGCATTTACGCCCTCAGCCTTCTTCATGGCTTTCTCGAGACGCTGAGCGGCCTTATATTTCTTGCGGGCCTTTGCTTCGGCCACTTTCTTGATTGGTCTGGCGTCGAGGGCGCGCTGTTTGGCCCTTAGTGCAGCCATCGCCTCCTTGGTGATGGGAATATTGAGCTTGTAGTTTTTTGCTTCGTCGTCGAGGAACCATGAAGGAAGACCCTCTTTGGAATTCAATGAATATCGGTTGAATCCGTCGTTTATCAGCTGCGTCTTTGTTTTTTCGCGATTGACAAGTTGCTGGGCGAGCATTACTGCCTCAGGTGTCACCAGACCATATTCTAAGACCTCGTTTGTTAATTGAGAATAGGAAGGTTTTGAGGAAACTCACTGTTAATTCTGGCTTGCGTCCTTTCTCCTTCATCTTCTTCGTCGCCGTCCCAAAGCTCCATGAGGCTTTCTCTGTCCTTGGGAACTATTTCAAAGCCATCATGATCACTCGTATCTACGGAATCCTTGAGAGGTGTGTTAGAAGAGAGCGTAAAATTATTTTGTATTGGAAACGAACCTGAACTCCTTCAGAATACTCTGATTCCTCATTGTCTTCGTCTAGGTCTTCAAAATCAGAATCGCTGTGCTTATTGAGCCCATCAAGGCCAGAGAAAATGTCTTGTGTAAACCATACTCGGGCAGCAGCACTGGTGGTTGCGCTAGCGGTTGCAGGCTTGAGTTTTGAGACAAGTCGGGGACGCTTTTTATTCGGGAGGCCTGAAGTCTCAGAAGGCGTTCTCTTGCGTTTGGGCACTTGCGCTTCTTCATCTACTGACTCGTCAGAAGAATCATCAGACAAGTTTTGGTCGTTCAATTTGGCCTCCTGGATTTTATCCCACCCGCCCACTTCTTCGTCGTCTGAATCGTCATCGTCAATATCTTTGGCCTTGATCCCATTCCACTCATCGAGTTCAGCATTCTTTCTTCTTGCTTCTTTGACCTTGAACTTTGCATCTCGCTCGCGCAGCCGGTCCTGGTACGCCTCGTATAGGTTATCAAGTTCTGCTTCCAGACCCAAAAGTTTCGTCTCTTCCTCATCTTCAGAGTCAAGTGGCTCGTCGTATTCGGTTTCAGTAGCCCCATCTTCACTGCTCCCAATAATGGCGTCGCCGTCGTCATCCATCAGAAGAGCCGCAGTTCCGTGTTTATTACCCAAGTCTTCCTCCGTTTTTCCAAGGTCAAACATGTCGTCCTGGCCCACTCCCAACATCGCATCTTGTTGTTCCATTCCGATGTCTAGGGGTGCGGTCATTTGCAATTGCATCCGTTGAAGTGTCCGATTTTTTATTTCGTTGGCCCTTCGCCGGTCCCGTTTTGCACGAGCGATAGCCTCTGCGTTCAACCTTTGAAGCTATTAGATTTTAATGGGGTTTCTGAAATGTATAATATAGACGAGGGGGTTACCTCTTCTGAGATTTCTTGTTCCTCGTCCACTATCTCTACGATCTCGACTTGTTCCACTGCATCTTCTGTAGCTTGAGTCTTGAGATCAACGCCGAGCTAAAACGGAAATGCATGAATAACCGAACAGGCAAGGTTAGGCAAAGTACGGACCTCTTCGCGAAGTGCTAGCCGCCATTTAAGAAGAGCTTTGAAATCACCTTTACCCAATACTTTCAAATCATCGCAATTGGCTTTTACATCTCCTGTTGTAATGTCAAGGTCTAACCATCTATAAAGAAATTAACGGTAAGAGAGAAGAATGCCTGAAACCAAGTAAAAGGTATCTTGCTCTTTTTCTTCCTCAGTGAGGAACGTGATTTTGTTCACACTTCCCAAGAACGAGATTGAATCACCGCCTCGAATGAACGAAGAAGCAGGAAGAGATTTAAAGAGCGTGTAATCTCCATCAGCATATCCATCGCGATGACGCCGTTTTTTATCAGGATGGAAAACATTTGATTCAGCTGTTCCAATGGATATTCCTGATTCGCCCGGGGCAAGGGTCGCAGCAAGGTCTTTAAAAACATGCTTTGGGTCAAGGAATTTCGGGTCGATATGTTTTGGTGCCAGGAAGTCGCGACAAACAACGAAGATTTCGGCTGAAACGTTTCTGGAAGTTGATACATACGTTAGAGAGAAATGGAAGAAGATTTGGATGGTAATGACCTGGAAGAAGGGGGCTTTGTGGCCTCTACCTTACCGAACAGCTGGTTGAAAACCCAAATGAGATTGTTATAGTCCGCGCTTCGGAAGACCTTGGTTACGAAAGTTCCACCTTTGGACAAGAATTCCACTGCAAGTTTCAAACTCATCAGCACAAGCTCAGATTGGCTGTACGCATCCTGAACCCAGGCGGTCCCAACGTTGGGTGCACCATCATGGAGAACAACATCTGCTTTCCAGTCCTTCAGTTCGCCTCGAATAAGATTTCGACAATGCGGGGTGGTAATATCGGCAGTGAACGTAATAACACGGGGAATAGGTTTTATGGGCACAAGGTCGACACCTTGAAAATAAACAGAGTTGTTACAGTATGGCCATGAAGCAAGTTGAGAGCAACACACCCACAATGATACTATTCGCAGGCATGTATTTGCTTGCAACTTGCAACCACCCTCCAGGCGCAGCGCACAAATCAATTGTACATCTTGCGGACTCCAAGATCGAATATTTCTTGTTTAATTGAATAAGCTTGAATGCCGAACGAGCTCGATAACCTTGTTCTCTGGAACCTATCAGGTCGCCGTTCAGCCCAAGAAGAAAATGAGACCAACTTTGCGAGTTTATAGTATTTGTCTAGGCGACCTTTTCCGGTCTTCTTTTGCGCCTTGCCCATACTAACAATCGGGGATGGTCGAGTCGAGGTTTGGAGTTGAGCAAAAAAAAGAGTTCTTAACCCCCCCTTACGTAAGGTAATTTGACGGTGCCTTTCCGGCAACCTCGGCTGGCCCTCCCAAAGACAGGCGAGGGTGAGACCTCTGCGCAAAGGCTCAAACTCAAGCCGGCTTCGCCGTCCGAGCCTACCTCCTTTGTCATCCATGTGTCAGTCTGCTTGTTGGACTGTCACATCCACCTTCTAGCATTATTTGGCTTTTTTTTCTTTCGCCCACCCACCACTTCCCTCTTTAGTATTTATTACCTTATTATATTCATAAGTACCAGTAGCTTACTTCAAGTTACTTGTCGATTTATCTCAAGTTTAGATAGAGGCTCTCCTCAGGCTCCGTCTTATCAAAACCCTGGGAATCTGCAATGCGGATTTCTGTTGTTGCTAATCACTGTTTGAATGGCGCAGCAGAGGCACCAAAGAGGCACCCAGGAATTGTTGCGTCGTAGTTGCCACAAACAGCTCGGGACCCGCTATTACGGCGAGAAAGGTATCCACGGCGCAGTGATCGCCATTGCCATTTGCCGGCATTAAGTTATACTGCCAAGCGAGGCCAAACAGTCGAAAACACTCCACTTTAATGAGAACAAGCTGTCAGGATTGTTGAATTTTCGTTGAATTGATCTAACAAAACCATGGTGCTTGGGCTTCAAATGACTTTTTCTCATTGACAGAATTGACACGGAACTCGTTGGCAGGCATATTTGTGGAAGACCGGTGCAGCATTTGGTTTGGTGTTTCACTGAGTTGCATAACTTTTCCCACTAACATAAATCCAAAAATCTTTTTGGGGTGTGCAGTTTCCGTGGGTATGATAACTGGTGCATTCGGAGGTGAGCTATGAAGCTCTCCCGTGTGCAAGACCACATTGAGAAGGATGGACAAGTGCATGGCCTTCGGAAACGGCCTGGAACGACAGTGGACAACGTACACGCATGGGAGACGGCGTCGAGCTACTGTGTAGGCTGTTAGATGTCTTAATTGCTCCTCGATTCTTACGCGAGTGGCTCAGGTTTACAATGGGCTTGCTCTGTTGCTGCTGTCGTTTCATCCTAGATTTGCGACGCATCGGTTCGCGGGACCGGCGATTACATGCGGAGGGCTGGTGTTTTCTGGCAGTATCTGGGCACTCATTTTAGGGCGAGACCGGCAAGTGGATTTCTGGTACAAAGACAGTGATGGGTAACTAATGTATCTGTATAGTCTGAGGATGCTAGGGCCAGTTACACCCCTGGGTGGAATAGCCATGATCGCCGGGTAAGCAGAATTCAATGGGCCAGTGGAGAACTGGGACTGAAGGCGGACGCAGATATATCTCATTGATATTCTAATTATGTAGCTCAAATAAATACATACTAGTAAATACATAAGTGAATGGAATGCAATGAAATATAATTTCGCTGGCTATGTTACATAAGCAACTCAGGTATCTACCTCGTTAGCTAAAATAAGCATGGAGACGAAGGAATTGATGGTGGTGGACGGGATGAGTATCAATATCGTGAAGCTTATGTAAAGGAATGAAATGGTTGTATTAGCTAACTAGTGTGTGACAATGGACACGCCCACGTGACTAACGCGTATCGTGGAAACTGATCAACAGACTCAGTGTAAAATAGGCCAGCACGGCACTTGTCCTTTGTCCACAATGCCCCTCAACCTTGCCTTCTTCTCCTCCGCCGCTGCTTCCTTTCACCCAGCTCCATACACACCAACACCTCAGCCCTCGTCCTCTCGTACTGCGCCTAGGCCCAGCAATCGCCCGCATGATTCCCTCGCAGTCGGCATGGATCCGCAGACCACCGACCCGGATGTCCTTTTCATCCACCCGCCGTTCAACACGTTTCCAAATTCCATTGTTTATCCTGAAGGTCTTACCTATTCTCTCATGGCTGAAAATCCTGAATGGTTTCTTGACGCCAACGATTTCATCTCTCAGTCCAATCTAAATCCCCATGCCGTTTCTTATCCACCCCATCTCGAACCCCCTCGCGGCTGGTGTCCAGCGAAGAAGAAAGATCTCAAAGATCGAGGGGTCGAGGGTTGGCCCGAAGGCGAAGAGCCTAGGCTTCGCTGCACGTTCTGCAGACGTACCTACGCTGGCGTTAATGCCAAAAGTATGTGGAGGAGACATGTCTTTGAAAAGCATAAAATAGCCATGTCCAACCGCCGTGATGGGAATACAGACCGCCCTCGTGGGCGAGGCTCAGGCAGTACGTTCCCTTTTTTATCATGTGTGTTGTCCAAATGACCTATTGACATCTCAGAGGAAAATAGACAACAAGCATCCACAAAGATTCGCGATGAAACACACGATAGCCTCGTTAGTATGGTTGTTGTTCCCCAGACGGCTCCAGAAATCGTGTCCCATAAGTCTCGTTTTCGTTCTGGAAAGCCTGCTGATGCTTCGAAGCGTCGGCGGGATCGGAACCACAAAAAAGATACCGAAGATGATGCAGGAACTTCACCAGCTGCACTACGGCTATCCCAGAAATCTTCTTCTGAATACAGCGAATGTGAAAGCGAACCCGACAAACCCTCTAGGACGAGGAGTCCCCCACTCACCCCTCACGCTGACACCTCATCTGATCCGCCATACATGCTGCCCGCAAATTCCGACGGGAGTATAGGCACATCCCCTGCCGTTCTTCATCCGGTTATTCCTGAATCGCCATATAACCCCCTCCAAACGCCTTCTTTTCGTCATTCTCCTCCTCGTCTCCCCTCTGACCAGCCGTGGCGATTTCCAAGCCCAAGCCACCCTCTTCACTCCACCAATCGCGACATCTCACTAACAATGCTAGCTCGTCCTGTGCCGAGTCCCATCCCCAGAGCTGCAACGTCGAGCCCATTAACATTGCTGGCCTTGCAACCTTCTCTCTCCAGTTCCACGCCCATCAGATCCAACACAACCAACTTTGAAACCCCTTCCCGATCAAAAATACTCTTCTCAAGACCAAGGAACCGGGTACAGCTCTTCCACGGGCATATTTCCTCCCCGATGAGTGCCTTGAAGCAACACTCTGGTATCAAGCATTGTCCAGAAAATTCCCCCCTCTGCAAACCTGTAACAACACCGAAAAGGCAAAAACAGTCTTCTGAGCTCTCAGAAACCTGGTTTTCGGAAGATCATCTTGTGACTGCTTCTAGTCCTTCCGGTGCCATCCTATCTGACCCATTCACAATCTACGATTCCTGGCCCCCTATCGGCGATAATTCACGAATTTCTCTTGTGCATCTACCTAGGGGTCCCGTGGAGCCTGAGAGCCCAGTCCTCCGAAGCGGATTTTCCCCTTCAATTGTTGGCCTGGGGTTTGGCCTTCTGGAGCCATTTGGAATATCATCAAAGGCCGGCGTCGACGCTGATCTCAAAGAAGTATTGTCTTATCCTGAGCTTGCCGAGGAGACATTCATCGACGGGAAAAGGCCAGCGGCCTCGTCAACAACGGTAGCCGAAAGTAGGCCCCCAGCGAAGAGACGGAGACTATCCTCTGCAAGCGTCAGCTCATAGGTTTTATATAGCCGTCCAGTCCCAACTTGCTTTCGTCATTGCTATCTTATATTGCTATGCATATCATATGATTGTCTTTAACCATTTCTTGAAATCCTGTTCGCTGTACGAGTTTGGTCCCTCGCTCTTTGTGTACTATCTGCCTTCTGATCTTTCGTTTTTTATGATCTCTTTACTTAGGACACCATTTTGAATATGGAGCTCAAGTGGACTGCACTCTTGCCGCACATGTTATTTATACAATCTAATAGCCCATGTATGTAACTTCAGTATTGCTTCCATGTTTTTTTTCTATTGTTTATGATGAATCTACATGCTCCCGCCAAACACTGATCGAACTCGTTCCAACATCATTTCTTGTCACTGCAAAGGTGCTTCTCCTTGAATCCATTTTCCTTTCTGTACCATTCTCTCCACGACACGACCACAGATCATCTAGCCCATTGTTACGAGCTCACATACCATGCAAGCCATCAAATGTTTGTCTTTCCTTCCGTTCGTGGGACCCAGCTGATTAGCAACTTCATAGGTGTTGTTGTTGGGGACGGTGCCGTAGGAAAGGTACGCCGTCGTGAACGGACGCACCCCTTTCCAGTGATATTCATCGACATCTTAGACGTGTCTTCTTATATCTTATACGACCAATGCATTCCCGGTACGTCCTTCCCGTACGCAACGTCGCGCTGATCCTGACGACTATGCAAGGGAGAGTATATACCAACTGGTTTGTTCCTCAAATAGGCTCACATTTTGCAACCCTAAACTAAATGAACTGGGGTTTCATAGTATTCGATAACTACTCCGCGAATGTCATGGTGGATGGGAAGACGATCTCCCTCGGGTTATGGGATACTGCTGGACAAGAGGACTATGACCGTCTCCGTCCTCTGTCTTATCCTCAAACGGACGTATTCTTGATCTGCTTCTCGCTTGTCAGTCCACCAAGCTACGAGAATGTTAGGACGAAGGTGAGTTTTTTTTAATTAATTTGGAAGGTCTGGCTTCTTGACGAATATTACCCCAGTGGTACCCCGAAATCTCTCACCACGCACCCTCAACCTCCATAGTCCTGGTTGGTACCAAGCTTGACTTGCGCGAAGATCCGGCCACAATCGAGAAGCTGCGAGATCGGTAAGGCTGGCAAGACATGTCGCCGCTCAGATGCATGACCAACATTTTTTAGTCGTATGGCACCTATACAATACTCGCAAGGGGTGGCAATGGCCAAAGATATCAAAGCTGTGAAATACCTAGAATGTTCGGCCCTCACTCAAAAGGGTCTGAAAACAGTGTTCGATGAGGCAATCCGAGCCGTTCGTGAGTGCTGTGCGCTGGTTCCATCCAAAAAATCTTAACAAATCCGTCAGTGAACCCCCCTCCCCCAGCCAAGAAAGGCAACAGAGGTGGCAGGGGTTGCATCGTGGCATAGGCATGCAGCAGTCCCTCTATCTCTCTCTTTATCATATCACGCCATTTATGTTCCTGCTCAGCCCTTTCACGACTTGTACTTATGTTTTTTTCACTCCTTGAATCCACTCTTTAGCCATTTTGGATACCGAAATTTGAATTTTACCTCACGTATGCTCAGCCGTTGTGTCTGCTTTTACCACTAGATTTCTGAACATGCAACGAACTCTATGAGGACATGTGACCTTCAGCCTTCAGACAAAGCAACCTCTCTTTTGCGCATGACTCCCATCTCCATCCATGAGATGTTCCTGGAAATGTGTCCGATGAGGGGTGTGAAAGTTTTCCGACATCTGGATCAGATCATCAGGCACAAAAGTTGGCTACTTACTACTCGTCCCCCTCTAATTCTCCCAGGCCTGTGTAGTAAGTCTTTCTGGGCTGTTTACTTTCCCTTTAATCATTCTATTCCATTTCTCCCCTAGTTCTCTCCCCTTGTGCCCCCGTTAATTCGTGCGGCCCCCCAACATAAATTAGGGGCATGTGGCCCCCCCAATCCACTCTTCACATTCGTTGATAGCATACAATTCCTTCCTATCCTCGCGGCCTCCTTCGCCCTCGAGGGAATGTCGCAGCAGAACCGACAGCCGAAAGGCCCTAGACACATTTCTGCAGCGTCGCTCGACACCAACGCCTCTGGTATCGCTGAAAGTACCATCAGTCTCGGACTGTCTCGATTCCCATCTCCTCCCTCTTCTCTTCCTTCCACCCCTCGGCGCTCCAATTTCGACACAGCATCGCCAAGCAGGTCAAGTTTCAACACTACTTCCATCGTACCATTGCCCAAAGCCACCAAACACGAGCGTCCTACCCCTTCATCAACACCTGCTACTTCTCTGGCCAATGCTGCTCCTTCCGTGATCCCCAGTTTCTCAGATGCCCATGTCGGAGAACAACCCCATCCATCCACTTCGTCTCATATCTCTCCTTACGATTGGCATGGCGGTGTTAGCGTCGATGTTGATGCTACAGAAGACCGGCTGTTGCCCACGTCCTTTATAACGTCTTTGCTCCAGGAGAACAAGGATCACCGCAAGACAAATCGAACATCCTATGCCAGTACGGCCCTCACTAATATTTCAGAGATGACATACCCACCTCTGATGAACCACTCTGTGAGTGGTAATATGATTTCTGCTCAGTATTCCTCTGGCAGGGTCCCTCCACCACATCGGCTGCAGGATTTGCTTTCCCCTCCCAGCTCCTTCCCACAACACTCCAACCTGTCGAATACATCTAACCGTATATCTGGTGATTCGGAGACGCTTCACTCGACCCAAGGTCATCCCTCCATGATCCGGACAGCAAGCATATCTCGAACCCCTGTACCTGGCACATTCGTTGTCGGCGTCACTCCAGCAACTCTACGGAATATGTCTCCTTCTAGCCAAGCGACATCCACCCATGATTCTGACACCCTGCGTGGCATGGAGAAAGGCTACCAGAGAAAGTTGTCCACGGCATATGAGAGTGGTGATGAACTGTTGGTCAATTATAAGTCGTTTAACCCTGATTACAGCCCAGCCTTGCCGTCCACTGCAGGAACGCAGAGGCGTTTCCTAAGGGACAGTTCGCGCCCGGATCCCAACACTCGGAACTCCATGCATTCTAATAAGAGTGCTGCCCTTTCTTTTCTTTCCCGGATATCAGGGATATCATCTATCCGGCGTGTATTTGTGTGGCGGAAGGTTAAACCTCTGCCCCCTGTTCCCATTATTCCCAACATACCTATATCAGTCGAAGATGCTCACCGGAAAGAGGAGGAATTGACGCCTCTTCCTGATCTCGTTAATCGTGCTGGCGTTCTTCGTGATCTTTTAGACCGCGATCAGCACCCTCATCATAGTTTTATTTCCCAGTCCGGATTCCCTGGCCGCTCGGCGCCTCACGACGGTTATGAACACCACCCCAGGAATGTTGATTTCCTGGGCTACCCACGTCCTGCATCACCTCGGGTTCTACCTCCAATCGACCAACCCACCATTTCTACCAACCTTGTCCCTGGAAAAAATAAGAGATTATGTACGGTGATCTCAATTTTCATAATAGCAGCACTGGCCGCAGTTGGAGCAGGCGTTGGTGCTACTGTTGGGAAAAATAAACAGGGGAAATTTGATTGCCCGGCCAACTTCACCGGCACTTCTTGTCATCTTGGTAATTACGTTTATTCATCCCCTTACATGAAAACAACCTTATGATATCCGTCAGATGCATCCTGTGTGTGTACTTCCAATACCCAATGCAACGGTCTGGCCCAAAGCATTATCAATCTCCTACCTATCGTCAATCGGGAATTCAACGCGAACTTCACATTATCATCGGCCTACAGCAGCATTTGGATGATGCAAGGTAGCCCAACAGGGAGCAATTGTGCCTCTCAGGCCCTTTTTCTTGACGTTGGAAACAATATTGACGAAACTTCTTATCCAAATCGCACGCAGTGGGCGCAAGCCGCACTACTCTGGAATGTTCTTCAGACACAGGACATTGATTCGTCACAGAAGATGCAACGATTCGTGCAAAACCTTCCCTGGAAGACCCTCGGCGGTGCAGATGGGCCCATCAACGGAGAGCTACCCTTCGTGACCACGATTTCTGGTTTTAGTTACAATTTTGCATCGCAAACGGTGTCTCAGCCTCCAGCATCGTTTATCACACTTGGTCAGCCCGCAAATGCCCAAATCGCGCGAGTCAATTCAGGAGCTCAAGCTACACTGGATCGGATGTATTCGTTTGCTCAGGGTGTGTGTTCAATATTCATAATTCAAGTGATACTTTCCTGACCTAGCATAGCGTCTGCAACACAGAGGCAGAGTGCCCTAAAAAAATATTGGACCACCGTACTCGTTCAGCGCGTTGAAGACCTCACTGTATTTAAAACGGCCCTCAGCGTGTCTCCAATCTTACTCCCTTTCAACGCATCCTCAAGAGCCATACGCAATCTCTATGGATCAACACCGTCCTCACCATTCCCGCCTCCACTAGCATGCTTTCCTGGACTCAGTACTATGGTTCTCCAACAGGTGAATTCTGTCGAATCCACCGTTTTCGGTTTGACCCCAACCATTGGCGCAACACAATTCAATACATCCTGTTATCGGGAACATCCAGTTTATGGTGTTCTAGATATTCTCCGCCTACGACTTCCCTTTCTGGATTCCCGAACTGGTGTCGTGAGACAGGCTGCCGTTCTCACCCGAGACGCATCTTCAAGAGTAGTAATTCATAGTGGGGAGCTCTGGAGTACCATGTTCAATGGTACTCGAGCAACTAATGTTACCAGTCCCCAATTGGACCAACGCCAATATGGGACCCTAAGCCTATCTGATCATGTTATCTTGCAGTACCTCTCTTCTTTTCCTGATATTGGTACCGCCAATGCGCTCATCAAATTCGTGCTTGATTCAGCGACGAGGGTTCCCATCCCCCCTGAGAAAGCATCTACCCTCTTCCAATCTCTACCATCATTACCAATCCTTGAAGTTGCCGTTTTTGGAGACGTGCTTCCTTTGGATCTAACTTCAACCATTGCACCGTTCGCATCCTCTTCTGGTGCTTTATTCTTTGGATCCGAGGATGGCAGTGCCTTGCGAAACTGGACAATCAATGTCATTGGAGGTTCCATCGTTTGGACTGAGAATGCAACATCCCCGCTCGTCGTTCGAGATAAGTCTCTTGGGAACACAACAATTACTCGGACATGGGATGCCATTGCTCTCGCCATTACGCACAACATCCCGGGTATCGGCCTTCCAAATATTACTGCTACTTTCCAAGGAACCCAAGATTTCTCTCCATGACATCGTTATATTCGCTTTTATTTATTTATTTACTTCAGTTATTCAAAGTATTAAGGGATTTGATTTATGCTTAAATATCGGAATGAGAGTAGTGTGGTTCATCAAAGTTTCGCATAAGATGAAAACTCGCGTAGTTGCTCACTTACGAATCCACTGTTCCAACAGAGCTGACCGTTGGGAAGAGTGAGATTCCAAAACCACGTTGGCATCCAAGTTGACATCTACTGTAAGTATAGTGTCCGCTCTCTGTAAAATGAAATGTAACGCGTAAGTATGTGCTATGTGCGAGGAAGTGCCCACGTGTGCTTCTATCTGAGACGTCGGTGCCAATGATCCACCTTACTCCCCGCGCATCTGAATCCACAGAGTG
>Ga0307517_10009223_pt1 | contig 14027 bp, 8 predicted proteins | sample 23_EM_MG_FD_194515 | JGI IMG/M metagenome (GOLD analysis project Ga0307517, IMG submission 194515) | Populus trichocarpa ectomycorrhiza microbial communities from riparian zone in the Pacific Northwest, United States - 23_EM | ecosystem: Host-associated > Plants > Roots > Unclassified | place...
CTGGGACCAGTCTAGACCAGACCGGACCACTCGAGTCAGCCAGGTCTAGTCACCGACATCAACCACGACTGACCAGCCCGGTCCTGCTTCCAAGACTTGACCGGTCGGACCATTCGGAACCCTGTCTCCAATAAGGCAACCGTTATCTCCACGCACCCGATGTATGCGGCACCGTGGAGCCCGGTAAATCCCCTTGGAGTGCCTTCCTGATCAAAAGGTTGGTCCCAATAATCCATCTCATCCAATAGCAGCAACTTCGACGATATGTGTTTATCGAATCCATTGAGTAGTTGCAATGCAAGCCGTTTCACATTTTCTGTGGTTTCCCTTCTAGCATGTGTACCCCAGTAACGGGAAGCATATTCGACAAAAGGTATAGTTGGTGGGGCAGAGTAAAGTGTAGGCGAAATGCCCCTCACCTCGTGAAAGTTGAGGTAGGTCAGACAGACCTCAGCAATCATGGAGTGGGGCTTAGGGAACAAGTTTGGATTATGGGAGAGGTACTCTTGCAGCGTGTAGTGAACAGGACGGACGGTAGACGAGTGCCAGGACTTCTCAACCGTGACAAGCCCGAGGGTGCATGCCAGCAGTGTTTCTATCGATGGAATATTCTGGATATTCAAGTCGGTGGATCCTGCTTCTACCCCTAGGACGTGGCATAACTCGTTCACAGTCAACGGTCGTTCCGAATGCGATACCCACATTAGAACTTGCATGCCGAGTCTTGATCTACTGCTATGCTGCGCCTTCGCTCGTGATAGAGTTGCCGAATAAGCATCCCTCAGCCCATCCCCTTTGCTCATCTCGTCAAGCTTTTTTCTCCGCTGATAGGGGGTAAGCTCGCTCAGGATTGCATCAATGCTTAGGGAAGCAAGAAGGAAACTATGCGTCATCGTTAGTAAATAATGACCCGGATTGTATTTGGAAGGTGCTCGATATTCTTGCTTACATCTTTGACGTCTTCTCTGGGATGACTCTCATAATATCCGCCCGCAATTCATCGTCCATTGCATAGGGGTCAGTGTCACGGCTTAGCTTCATCTCCAAATAGCTCTCAATATCATCCCGGGTAGGACTAAGAGGTATCCTAACCACCTTGCCAAAGCTTCCCATGATTTCGTCTTCGATATGGGGCCTCCCGGTAAGGAATATCCGCGTATTTCTTGATCCCCGCACTATTTCTTGAAGCGATTGGAGTAGCTCCTGTCGGTGCTGCGGAGTGGATTCGTCTAATGCATCGATGCATATAAATACCCGTGATAGCGATGCAATAACCTTCTTCATTATTTCCACTAGATCGGAAAGTTGGAGACCGCGGCCGCCAAACTCTTCTCTTGCCTTCTGAAAGGCCTCTCGTATATCCTTCGGAATCTCTCCCCTTCTGGAAAGTTGCTTGAGGATTGCTCCCAACATATTTGTGATGGACTGCTCCTGGTGGGAAAGGAAATCGCAGTAGAGTCCTACAACAGCAATGTCCTTTCCCTCAGCTTGATCGCACAACCTATCAATCACCAGGGAGCTATTATTTGGTGATAGTCAGCGATATCTGCGTTGTCTTTCTTCAAATGAGAGGCCTTGCTACCTGAGGTAAGTTTTCCCCACTCCCGGACTTCCGCAACAGAACAGCAATGGCTCAACATAACCATCTTCCCTATCACTCCACTCTCTGAACTGGGTTGTTTCTAGTATCCAGTTTCCTATGCTGTCGAGTCGGCCGGTCCGCACAGCTTGGTGCCTTCGCTGTGGTTCGAGCGGCGATAGCCACTGCAGAATCTGATGTTCCTCGGTGTCTATTTCTGTAATGAAGTTGACAATATTGTTGTGGTTCGTTAACACGTTGAATGAGTTGACATTACCGGTGGCCATCCGGTGCGCTGACGACACTTGCGATATATTCTATTATCTGAATTCCTTTTGTAGAGCAGAGAGGGATAGTGCGTAATGAGAGCCTGGCCTCTCGGGGTTCTAGGGAATCTCCAGGTCTAAATACAGAGGGGCTGTAGCTCATAAGACCTTCGTGTTGCACAAGTCTGTGGTGGCCCAAACATTATCCTAGCACCCTTAAGTCTCAGAAAACCCTCAATGGACCTCTCTCATAGGTTTTGCACGCAGGTCAACCTTAGACCTTGTGGCAAGCGGGCATTGACTGGCATCACATGTTTGGGCCGAAAAGGCCGCCTACTCGAGTACTTGTATATGCCTTGCGTTAGGCACTGCCGGTAGTAATTTCTAGTGTTGTAAAGTACGCCCCCTACCGTCTACAATGCCGCTCCTACAGGAACCGCGACCATTGAGCCCCGCGTCAAGACGCCGGAGCCGCCTTTGCTGGTGAGGCCCAACTCCATTTTGTTTTTCTTTGTCGCAAGCTTGGGGCTGAGGGGCCAGCCCCCGCAGTGCTTTCGCCTCCTATCGAACAGGGGGGATTTTGGACATCCCAGCGGGAGGTTGAATGTACTCGTACACGTACTAGTACAGTACGGTACTAGGCTATCGCATATTCTCTGTATTCCAACGCAACAAGCATTTTAGTATTGTTGGCAGTCTACTTCCTTTTATCTTCCTAAATCGGAGGGCAGCGCAAGATTCTGCCTCTTGGTGCCTGTACTAGTAGTGGGCTGCGGGTCCGAATCGTAGCTTTTCTTGTCATCCCATCAGTTCGAACCAATCGTGGGCCTGTCGAAAAGCCCAGGGAGTGCTTTCACCCTTAGGGACTTGCGGGGGATATCGGGAAGAAGAAAAAAACTCTATATTTCCTTCTCTTTCTCCTCTCTTTCTTTCTTTTCTTTTAAGTTTTGTCCTATCTGTGGATAATAATTTCTATTATGGATTGCGCAAACTAAGTCACCGTGCAACTGGCCTCGGATTTTGCCGTCTTTCCGTTGAACACCATAACTAAGTCTTAATTTGCGCTGAAGTACAGTACCATATGTATTAAGATATCTTTTGTTGCACTGGATCTCTTACAACGATGTTATGATACAAGCAGTTCTACATTATACGCTAGGCCGAGTCGGAGAAGAAGGGAGAGGTTCAAGAAGCTTAGTTAAATTTTTTAGTGGATATACTACCGGTAGCTGGCTCTGTTTCCATCCAAACTACTAGTACTTGTATTCTCATCGTGTATTCGGAATATGGTTGCTAAAAATGAACGGGTGGGTACATCGATATGATGCCAAATTGGGAATGAGATGACTTGGGAACCGAAGTGGGGAGATGTAGCCGAAAATGATGGTAGTGACGATAAAGAATCGTAACTACCAGCTCGAGTGAAAGGTAGTATAAGAGGTGGAATGGTAGATCATAGTAGGTGTTATCTTGTTATCATTGTCAGTGTACGAAGATGTCTACTCAAGAGCGTGGGCCTACAACCTCTCTGGCAAAACACGGCCAAATTGTTGGGCTTGCAAGCCTGCGTGGCAATCGACGCCTTTCTCTCAAGGAAATATCCATAGCAACACAGATTCCTCTTTCTACCTGCTCTGATATAGTCCGCTTTTCGACCCTCCACATGTTAGAAACCCATATCCCAGATCCATGTGCAGAAGAAAATCTCCGCCCGAGACATACTTCGATAAAAGGTCAGCACCAAGCACTATCACAAGAAGAGAAAGTGAGAGTGATTGCCCTGGTGCTGCAGGATGCTGTGCATTGCCGTAAGTCACTGCATGAGCTAGTTAGTGAGTCTGGACTACAAATTTGTAGTAATACGCTATCAAATGTTTTATTCTCAGATGGTATCCTCCAGCTGTCGCCCTACCAAAAAGCCTTTTTTGACTGCCACAGCCAAAGCAGCACATCTAGCTTGGGCTACAAGATACCGGAATTTTGATTTCTGTAAGGTTCTCTTCACTGACAAGTCAATCTTTGAGGTAAGTGCGCTGCGTTCCGCTTGGGCAAAAGGTGTTTTACGGAGAGCAGGAGAAAAATATCAACAACAAAACCTAGATCGCAGGTTTACCAAAGGGACCTCAGCCATGTTTTGGGGTGGTATAATGTATGGGTATGAGGGGTCTCAGCTTCTGTATTACTTTTTTCCAACTCCTATCAAAACACCAGCTCAAAGGCAGGCTGCGATTATTCAACTAGTTCAAGAATTTGCAATAAATACAGAGGATTATGAGTACTTCACAGCTCTTGGTGAACCCCACACCATCCCCGTTTCGAAGACACGCAGTACAAAGAGAAGAGGCAGAGTGGACTAGTACCTCTACCAGGAGCGGATTCTTCGTGCAAAGATATATCCATTCCTCTTAGCTGAGATGACCAATTGAAATCAATTACTCTACTTCCTAGAGGACGGGGCCCCATGCGATACGAAAGACTACAACATTGCCGAGTCTCTCGATAATGGGTTTGACAAAATTTGCCTTCTGCTGTGCTCCCCCGATTTGAACCCGATTGAGCAAGTGTGGAATTACATTAAAGGTCGTATAAAGACACGAATTGGATGGAATTATCAGGATGAGGCAATTCATACGATAGTCATCGACGAATGGCAACATCTCTCAATCGAGTATATCAATACTGTGATATTGTCAATGCCCCACCGACTAGAAGCTGTTATTGCCGCCCATGGAGGCCACAGCTTTTCTGGCTAATTGGATCTATCCATCATACTTGCATTATCTTTTCTTTCTTTCTTTCTTTCTTCCATCTTTCTTTCTTCTTTCTTTTGTCGTCTCTCTCCTTTGTCTATTCACTCTTTTGTTCATTTGCTTGCTCATTTATTTATACATTTACTCATTTACTTTGTCCTTAGTTCGCTTGCTCATTCATTCATTCAGTCATTCATTGCTTAGTTGGCTGGCTCGCTCATTTATTTATTTATTTATTCGTTTATTCAATTATTTATTTATTCGTTTATTCACTTATTCATTCATTCATTAACTCGTTTATTTATTCATTTGTTTATTCCTTTACTTGTTTATTTATTCACTATTTTATTTGCCCACCCGCTCATTCACCCATTCGTTTATCTATTCACTCTTTCATTTATTCATTTATTCACTTATTATTTATTTATTCATTTACTTATTCATTCGTTTATTCTCCCTCTTATTTATTTATTCACTCATTCACTTATTTGTTCATTCATCCATTCACTTATTTGTTCATTCATCCATTTACTCATGCGTTCATTCACTCACTCCTTCACTCATATCTGCTTTCACTCACTCATATGCTCATTAGTTTGTTTATTTGCTCCCTTGTTCCTTTAATTCTCACGATACTGCCGACAAAAGATGTATTCTAAAGTGAGAATCTCTATTAGAAGAGGGTATAGGAAAAGTCAATAACATGCACTTGGAAGTATGAGTATTAGATAAGATGTATTAGCAGAAAGGAAATCCACTCTTCTTTTCTTTTTAACTGTGTTATCAGAATTTATTAGTAACTTGAGTGTCAGCTCCAGGCGGAAGAAAAACACCAGGTTTACCGTACAAGGACAATATATTATGCAATTAATAGTAATAACTACTAACTCTGTTCCCTTATTGTACTAATAGCTAAATCGTTAACAATACCCGATTCCGAATACACCATGAAATTACAAGTACTCGAGTATAACTCGGCCCCGGGGCGGCATGGTGTTGGAAGTCATTGATGCTTACATGCAGCCTATCCCGCTACCGTTCAGAAAGGCATCGGATATGCCCTGGGGATCGATGCAGCGCCGGAAGGGATGCGACTCTGAATGAGTCGGATGCGGGAAAGAGTAAGATGTGCGGAGGCTATGGAGAGAGGAAGTTTTCTTTGTGATGTTTGTATTTCCTTTGTCCGCATGATAATTTTTTAGAAGGGGAATAGGGACATGCGTAGAAGAGAATGGACCTGTATCGCAATCGATAAAAGGATAGGAAGAAGGCTTCGTTGTCTTTATATTTACTCCTGCCTCGATCCTTAGTTTAGTAGTTAGCTAGTTGAGCGCCGTGAGCGAGTAGTTGAATGAGAAGAAGTTCCTCTCTCTAATAAATTGTGTGTTGGCGACCTACTTTTTGGGGTTGCTTTAATCTTGGCGTTTCGTTTCATAGTCGCTGCCTCGCCGTTTCGCCTTTTTTCCCTATTTACCATATACTTGTATCATATCATAAGTTACTAGCAGTCTCTCATAGGGTCCTGGCGAATATCAGTGGGTGACGAATGGGGATCAGTAGCTATTGTTAGCTACCACTACTTTGACGAATTTGATTTTTTTTACTGGCCAAATACCCCTGTTCGTCACCCGCTGCTGATATTCGTCACTACCCCATGAGAGACTGTAGTCATTACCGCTTCGCCGTTTAGCCGTCGCTGTTTATTATAAATTGCCACCTCCGAGGCTAAAGATCGCGAGGCCAAGTCGAGGTCAGTAAAATCCCCCGAGGGACAGACTAGTAGCACAACACTCCGGAGAGGAGGATGTTGCCCACCATTGATGAGGAATATTTTTTATTGCGATACATAAATTACCAGGAAAGAGAGGATTTCATTTTGGTCTCTTAAATTCCGTTCTGGTCCCTGATAGCTTCGTTCCTCTTTTCCGCATCGTGTTTGACAAACTACACGGCTCAACTCACTCTGTCAATGGGCTTGTGAGGTTGGGGGGATGCAATACTAGTGACTTGAAGTCTACATTTCAGGTTTCGGTTGAGGAGCGATAAAACCGCACGAAATCCCCTTCTGTATATCTGGGCAAATATTCTAGTCTCGTTTGGAATAAAAAATCACCACTCGTTCGCTTGATTAAATGTTACGTAATATGTAAGGAGAACAATTCACAGGGTATGGGAGTACAGTATTTTACCACTATTGTGGTACTGCACATTATCAGGAGTCTCGTAGGTTGCGTGGCTTTATGGGGTGACATTGCTCTCGTACAGTGCTCGAGTACATTGCTAGCGGTATTATATACTCCGATATGGGCGTTTGGATTAACGTACCGCTAGCACCGGCAGGCTGAGCTGGCCATAGATTAGCCGACATTGCCCGACGAGAACATGATCCTAGAGGGATGCTCGGCTGAGCAGATAAACAGAAACTTCGGCTCTCTACGATAGCAGAACTCCACTTCCTCACGCCACAGAGCGTACAGCCACATTCCAACAGTTCTCGCAGCCTGGCTGGTACTGAACTGTGACAAGAGGGGCAATAATACATCTGGTATGGAAATTTGTCACGGTGCCAGCAAGGGTGCGAGAACTTTTGGAATGTGGCTGTACATGCATCGGAAACTCCCATCCTCCCGATATAACCTGGCACCAATTATGCATCATAACCGATCACTCGCATGAGGAGAAGGCTGGTTTGAATGGAGTACTATCCGGTGCAATACGATGGAGCACAGTAACCCGCAGTAAACTCACCAGGCTCCGTTCGTTAGGGTAGCATAAAAAACACTGTAGATCTCGATGGAAATATAAGGTCATACCTTCCAGTAGTGATTTACTGTCCGGTATCAATTGTACACCACCCAATTGAGAGCATCACAACATAATATCGTAATGCTGGCATATTAGCTTTCAGTTTTAGGACTGATGGTGCTCTTGTGCACAGTGCTCTACCGTTGCCCCGGGTATCATGGGTGTAATACTAGGTTGACTTTTGGGGCGGGTTCTTGTTCTAGTTTCGGGCTCTTGGTGTTCCCATTCGTTAGGCTGTGGACATATTAGTATGTGAGGGGCCTCCTCAGGTGCTTTCTGGGTGGCGGCGGCTCACGGAACCGGCGGAGGGGGCCTGTGTAGGAGCTCGGTGGGGGTAGATTTAGTGGTGGGGGTGCCGTGTATTAATTGTGATGGTTAAAAGAAGATAGGGGGTAAAAAGCATTAGCGCCTTTAGTGTTAAAGGGAAGGGGTTATCTCCGGAGGATTAGGTGGGTAGTGAGAGATAGGCGGTGGGGATAAAAAAAAGAAGAGACACATTAGATTCTGCAGACCATAAAATGACGGGTTGGGACAACCCATTGCCAATGGGACAAAGGGCGTGGGGGACGAGCCGAACGATGGAGGAGTGTCTCGGAGGTCAGCGGAAAAAGGTATGGCCGACGTCGCGTCAAGCTCTGGACCATAGCTCCAGCATGATGGGTCCGTGAGCCACCCACGACAAGTAGCAGCTCTCAAGCCCACAAAAACACGAACTCCCCTAAACACGAGATCTCCCCCAACACGAGATCCTCAAACCATTCTACAGCTCGCCTTCTTTGTTTTCCCGCCCACCACCCGCTCAGGACAGGAAGCGCCCACATTGTCAGCCGGGAGTTTTCGGTGCCAACGATCTTGAGCGACAAGGGCAGCAATACGCTCACCCCAACGCATCCGACAGTGGAAACCGACCTCTTCAACAATCGGAAATGGGTACAGGGTTTTCTTGTGGAGTTTACTTTGGTTTTTACTTTTCTCACGTTTTTCCATTATAGATATCATTTATGTACATGTTCTGGGCTTTGGCATATTGGTCATAAACTCTTCTCCGTTGGTTGCTAGGGTGCGTCCGTTCTCATGCACACAGTATCTGTGTCTATATTTAATTATAATATTATGAAGCTACCATCCACCTGTCATAATAAGACACGGTTACTGAAATAATACAGGTATATGCAGAACCGATCATTAGCAGAGATAGAATAATTTAATCCATGGGGCGCGAGGAACAAACGACAAAAGAGAAGGACGTAGATATATATGGGGAGGGGGGTATGGGGAAGGGCTGATGGACCACGGGTATATACAAAATTGCTAAATAAACTTCCAAAAAAATAGGACAAGAAATGTGAAAGGGGTTGGGGTGATTGGGGGGAGCCAAGAGGAAATGAGAAATTCGAGGTGGATGATCCAAAAGTTTGATACCTGCGGTGGCTTGTCGACTTACATGCGAGGAACTGTCCGTGCTGGGCTTGGGATTTTGTTTCGTTGAGTTTGTTTTATTGCTGGGAGGGTATGTATAGCACTTGGACGGAGAATAGTCGGGGTTATCCTTAGATATCAAGACCTGCGGGCCCTTTTGAAAGGGGGCTTAGAACGGTTGGACGGCTCGGGGGAGAGGGGCTCTGTTCGTTGTGGGCATGCTGCATATCTGGGAATGAGATCTGTCCGTTCCCTTAGCAGCTCAACAATTTTCTCGTGCCCATTGTATGTAGCAAGCAAGAGCGGTGTCCGGCCATGGTTGTCAGTTGCGCCGAGATTGACATCATTCCGTTCCAACAGTAGCTTCACGACCCCCTCACGCCCATTCAGCGCAGCCCGCGAGAGCGGTGTTTGGCCAAATAGGATGCCTATCGTGTTGGAATTGACGTCATTTCGTTCGAGTAGAGCCCTGACAACCCCTTCATGCCCATCCTGCGCAGAAAACAAGAGCGGTGTCCGGCCGTATTTGTCAGCTTTGTTGGGATTGACATCATTCTGTTCTAGTAGTATCCTCACAACTCTCTCATGCCCATTCCGCGCAGCCCACAAGAGCGGTGTCTGGCCAAAGATGGTGTCAGCTTGGTCGGGAACAACGTCGTTCCGTCCCAGCAGCATCCTCACGACCCCCTCGTTCCCATTCTCAGCTGCCCATGAGAGCGGCGTTTGGCCGCTTTCGCTAGCTAGGTCGGGATCGACCCTGTTCTGTTGCAGTAGTATCCTCACGATCGCTTCATGCCCATTCTGCGAAGCGAGCGAGAGTGGTGTTCGGCCATCTTTATCAGCTATGTTGGGATCGACGTCTTTCCGTCCCAGCAGTGTCCTCGCGACCGCTTCATCCCCATTCTGCGCAGCGAGCGAGAGCGGTGTTCGGCCGTCTTGATCAGTTATGTTGAGATTAGCGTCGTTACGCTGCAGTAGTATCCTCACGACTCCCTCATACCGATTCCGCATAGCAAACGAGATCAGTGACTGGCCCAATATGGCATCAGCTGTATTAGGGTTGACTTTGTTCTGTTCTAGTAATATCCTCACGATCGCTCTATGCCCATTCTGCGCAGCCCACGAGAGCGGTGTCTGGCCCAAGACGGTGTCAGCTAGGTCGGGGTTGACGTCGTTCCGTTGCAGTAGTATCCTCACGATCGCCTCACACCGGCTCCGCAGAGCAAACAGGAGCAATTCCTGGCCCAATATGGCATCTGCTGTATTGGGATTGACGTTCTTCCATTCCAGCAGTACCCTCATGGTCGCTTCGTCCCAGTTCTGCGCAGCGAACGAGAGCGGTGTTCGGCGATTTTTATTAGCTTTGTTGGGATTGGCAGCGCTCTGCTGCAGCAGTGTGCTCACGACCCCCTCATGCCCCCTCCTGGCAGCCCATGCGATTGCTGTGTTTCCATGGCAGTCAGTTGCCCGCTTATCCCATCTGCCCATCTCCAATAAGGCAACCGTTATCTCCACGCACCCGAGGTATGCGGCACCGTGGAGCCCGGTAAATCCCCTTGGACTTCCCTCCCAATCAAAAGGCTGGTCCCAATAATCCATCTCATCCAATAGCAGCAACTTCGACGATATGTGTTTATCGAATCCATTGAGTAGTTGCAATGCAAGCCGTTTCACATTTTCTGTGGTTTCCCTTCTAGCATGTGTACCCCAATAACGGGAAGCATATTCGACAAAAGGTACAGTTGGTGGGGCAGAGTAAAGTGTAGGCGAAATGCCCCTCACCTCGTGAAAGTTGAGGTAGGCCAAACAGACCTCAGCAATCATGGAGTGGGGCTTAGGGAACAAGTTTGGATTATGGGAGAGGTACTCTTGCAGCGTGTAGTGAACAGGGCGGACGGTAGATGAGTACCAGGACTTCTCCACCGTGACAAGTCCGAGGGTGCATGCCAACAGTGTTTTTATCGATGGAATATTCTGGATATTCAAGTCGGTGGATCCTGCTTCCACCCCTAGGGCGTGGCATAACTCGTTCGCACTCAACGATCGCTGCGAATGCGATACCCACATTAGAACTTGCATGCCGAGTCTTGATCTACTGCTATGCTGCGCCTTCACTCGTGATAAAGTTGCCGCATAGGCATCCCTTAGACCATCCCCTTTGGTCATCTCGTCGAGACTTTTTCTTCTCTCATAGAGAGTAAGCTCGCTTAGGATTGAATCAATGCTTAGGGAAGCAAGAAGGAAACTAGACGTCAACGTTAGTAAATAATGACCCAGACTTGTATTTGGTAGGTGCTTGATATTCTTACTTACATCTTTGACGTCTTCTCTGGGATAACTCTCATAATATCCGCCCGCAATTCATCGTCCATTGCATAGGGGTCAGTGTCACGGCTCAGCTTCATCTCCAAATAGCTCTCAATATCACCCTGGGTAGGACTAAGGTGTATCCTAACCACCTTGCTAAATCTTCTCATGATTTCGTCTTCGATATGGGGCCTCCCGGTAAGGAATATCCGCGTATTTCTTGATCCCCGCACGATTTCTTGAAGCGATTGGAGCAGCTCCTGTCGGTGCTGCGGAGTGGATTCATCTAATGCATCGATGCATATAAATACCCGCGATAGCGATGCAGTAATCTTCATTATTTCTACTTGATCGAAAAGTTGAAGTCCTCGGCCGCCAAACTCTTCTCTTGCCTTCTGAAAGGCCTCTCGTATATCCTTCGGAATCTCTCCCCTTCTGGAAAGTTGTTTGAGGATTGCGCCCAACACATTTGTGGTGGACTGCTCCTGGTGGGAAAGGAAATCGCAGTAGAGTCCTACAACAGCAATGTCCTTCCTCCCAGCTTGATCGCATAGTCTATCAATCACCAGGGAGCTATTATTTGCGAATAGTTAGAGATATCTGCATTATCCCCCTTCAAATGAGAGGTCTTGCTACCTGAGGTAAGTTTTCCCCACTCCCGGACTTCCGCAACAGAATAGCAGTGGCTCAACCGAATCATCTTTCCCACCACTCCACTCTTTGAACTTGTTTGCCTCTAGTACCCAGTTTCCTATGCCGTCGAGGCGGCCGGTCCGCACAGCTTGGTGCCTTCGCTGTGGTTCGAGTGGCGATAGCCACTGGAGAATTTGATCCTCCTCGGTGTCTGTTTCCGTGATGATGTTGACGATATTGTTGTGGTTCGTTAACACGTTGAATGAGTTGACATTGCCGGCGGCCATCTGGTACCCTGGGGACATCTGCGATATATTCTATTATCTGAATTCCTTTTGTAGAGCAGAGAGGGATAGTGCGCAATGAGAATCTTCTCTCAGGGTTCTAGGGAACCTCTGGGTCTAAATACAGGGCTGTAACTTATAAGACTTTCGCGTTGCACAAGTCTGTGCTGGCCCAATTATTATCTAGATATCACCAGTTCTTAGGAAAAAAAAAACCCCTCAATAGACCTCTTCTCTAGGTTTTCCTTGCAGGTCAGCCTTAGATTTTATGGAAGAGGGGGTTGGCTTGCATTAAATGGTTGGGTAAAAAGTGTCCTCTGGGTGCCTTGCACCGACACTTGCAATTTCCAGTACCGTACTCAGTAGAGCACAGCATAGCCCCTGCTGTTCACAAAACTCATGCTACAGTATGCTATTTCATACAACCCGCATTATTTCAACACAACCGTGAATACTCAAGCATTTTAATAATTCCGGCAGCCTACACCGTTTTACCTTCCTAAAGTAGAGGGTGGCCTAACCTTATACCTTTTGACTTGTAGACTCTAACTTGAAATCCGAGCTCTTTTCTCAAAATCCCAGACGTCGAACCAATCACGAGTCTGCCCGAGAGTTCAGGCAATGTTCTCACTCCAGATGCCTGAAGAGCTGCAATTGCTTGCAAGGAAGATCATGAGGAAAAAAGCTACATATTTCCTTTTCTCCCCGCGTTTTTCGTTCACTTTGTTTTTTTTATTACTCTTTCTAAATATTGTCTTATTGTAAAGAATAAAATTTCCTACTTTAGGACTTCTATTCAAACTGCAGCTCAGCCCCGGGCCAGCACGGTGGAAAGCCTACCGTATTCTAGGGATGCAGCCCTCCAAGGCGGGCAGACCACATTGGCGTTGCCGGGCGTGCAGCCCAACTGTGAGGTATTTTTCCCGATATACTTTCACCTCCAGAGCGAAGGATCGGTGGGCCAAGTCGAGACTAGTAAAACCCCCAAGGGATGTAAGACGGCATTCCTGAGATGAGGGTATAGCCTACTACAGATGTAAACTATTTTCAATAATAATATTATACAGAAATACATGCCTCACCAGGAAAGCGAAGATTTTGTTTTAATCTCGATCTCTATTTTCCCGATTGGCACCGATCCTTTTGTCTTGTGTCCTGTCTTGCGAAATTTGTATCTCAACTCACCCTGTCAACCAGCTTATGATGCTTGGGGAGTGCAATATTGGTGACTTAAAATTTTATATTTCAGGTTACTTCTTAAGGACTACCAAAACCATTAATGCGGTCCCTTACTTAGATATGTAAAGAGAAACCAATCCCCGAAGAATGTCAGTTTTTGACACTGCTCCTGAACGGTATCAGGGGTTTTATGGGTCACATGGCTTCATCTCATAACCTTGTTTCTGTGAAGTACTGTACTCGCACGGTACGGCCGGTATGATATACAAGGGTATGGGAGTTGAAATTAATGCATAGCTAGCAGCTGTAAGCTGAGCATGGCCACAAATTAACCGACATTGTCTGACAAGACTTAAGGCCTGAGGGATGCTTGGCCGAGCAGATGAACCCGAACTTCTGGCGTCTAGTGGGATTTTCTTTTCCTAAACACCGGAATATTTTCAAATATCAAAAATTCTGGCTCCCTGCATATGTTGCATTCCCCGATGGCCATCACGCCCTATCACTTGCACCACGAGCGGGTTGGAATTGCGGAAAATGCAGGTTTTAGCAATGGGATACTTGATTAATTGGCGTACACTGTAAACATATAATATTGGTGAACTCACTTTTGGTTTTGGGCAGTGTTCTCAACGGTCCGGGGCCCCCGTAGGGCCCGACGGGGGAACTGCCAAGAGTCCTGGACCGGACGGGACGGCAAAATGCGGTCCACACCCGTCCTGGAAACCTCAGGACGGCCGTCTTTGTGGCGGACGGCGGGCCCTGCAAGGTAAGACATTTTAGCGTGGGGGACGACCAGGGACTG